>ENA-UOJD01003580-UOJD01003580.1-human-gut-metagenome-genome-assembly--contig:-P48-NODE-3580-length-11102-cov-4.981352_pt1 | contig 11102 bp, 8 predicted proteins | sample MGYA00242342_ERZ723889 | MGnify/ENA metagenome assembly ERZ723889
CTCGCTGCACCAGCTCATTCTGGATCTGGCCTACACCCCGCTGGTGCAAAAATGCACAGTGTTTGAGCTCGTTGTGCAGGGGGTCGGGCAATATCTTCAGGACGGGAACCAGAGCAGCAGTTCCCGGCTAGGCAAACGCACCCTTGCCCGGCTTTTTTTAGAGCGCATTCAGGAATATTCCGACACCACCGGCCATTATTTTCTCCCGGTGGCCGACCTGTATTGCCGCTATCATGAACTGGAACCGGACAGCGCCGATGCTCTGGATAAAGCCGAGCAGACCTGCCGACAGCTTTCTTCGCAGGAAAGCCGGGACCTGCTGTTCCGGATCAACTGTACGCGGATCATCGATGCCGGCCGCCGGTACAATGATTCCTATTGGGAGACCCCCGATCATGCGCTTGAATCTGTCACAAAAAATACCGTTCTTGGCGCAGAGATGGCGGCGTGGCGCATCCTCTTCCCACAGGAAGAGGATAGCCCTGCCGCGCATATGGACGCCGCAGCCTATCTGGCGCAGCTTGCTACGCCGGATGCTTCGGTATGCGATGCCGCCGATACTGCGAACCTGTCCGCCTTCCTCGCGCGCGTTCCCGTTCTCCCTGCGCCGGACAGTGTCCGGCCTGAGATATTTGACAAGCTCATGACCCTTGCCCATGCGTTGGAATCCGCTGCAACGGAGTGCAGTGATCTCCAGACCGAGCTGGCTGAAACCGACATCAGCTATCGGTTCTATCTGGATGAATCCTGCATCCTGCGCTATGCCTATCTTCTGGCTGTCACGACCGGACAGGCGCCCGTCCTGCTGGAACAACTGCTGACGGCGCTCTCTGAGTTTTATTCCGAGAGCGATTATGGTCAGTATGCCCGCTGGTCCTGTTTTTCCGATCCCCTGAAAACAGCGTTCTATTCCTTTGAGCTGAAGCGTCTCCACGATCTCCGTTCTCCGGATGTGATACAGACCGTTGGAACCTGCTGGGGCGACTCCTACGCCGAGGCAGCATCCTATGAGGAGCTGAGCGGGAATTATCAGGGAGCCATCGATCTGCTGCAGGCTGCTCTGGAGCATCATGAGGAGCCCAAAGATACCATCCTCTCGCAGCTTTCCTGGAACTACATCGGGCTTTATCTCGACTCCGGCAGGCTGCAGGATGTCTACGACTGCCTTTGCGACCAGCTGGCCTATGACCGGGCTCATCATCAGCCGGACCTTCTTACCTTGACGGAACTTGCTGAAGTCTGTGGACGTCTGGGGCGGAACAAAGAAGGGGCAGACTGGTACACCGCGCTGCTCGACGAACATCTCGCCTCCTACGAGACGCTGGAAACTGAGGATAAAGCACGAGTCCTGCTCAGCTATTGCCAGCGCACAGAGCTTGACGCGCAGTACCGCATGGATGATGCCCTCGCCCGCTGGGTCTACGAACGCCTGCTGGAGTTTACCCCCGAATCCGGATTCCCGCTGGATCTGGTCACGGTTTACCAGAGGATGGCGGTTCCTCTGGTAAAGCTGATCGGATTTCATGACGCCGTCCGGTTCCTGTTGAACGCTGCCGACCGCTTCCGCACCGTCTACGACCACGGTGCCGATGCACTCTATGCCATCGTCTGCGACCTGTGCCAGCAGGAGGGGAAAGAACCGAAGCTCTGTTTCGCCACCGCTCTGAAAGCCGTTGATATAGTCTTCGGCAAACAGCTTCCGAACCGGCCAAAGTTTCTGGCGCTGCTGGAACAGCTCAGCCAGAAGCCGGAGCAGATCCCGGAGCTGGATCTGGAACGCTACCATGTCCTTCAGGTCGATTTGTACCGTGATCAGCCGGACTATGATCACGATGTCATGCTCCGGCTGAAGAGAAACTGCAATTACTACCTGCTCGCCGAGCATGATGCAGCCAAATGCAGTTCTCTTTGGGATACGCCGAAGGTCTGGAGAGGTGCCCGGGATAAATATTATGACATTGGGGATGATGCAAATGCCCGGCGCTGCTGTCTCCGGCTCGATGCCCTGCTGTCGCATTCAGATGACCCCGAGCTTCTGTACTGGCAGCTGGAGCACTATGAACGACTGTCAGAGATCGAACTGCGTCTCGGAAACCTTCCCGGCATGTACCAGTGTCTCAACAGCCTGTATCCTTTCTGGTGCCGCCCGCCGGTGCAGGAGGACAGCGCTGAAAATGATATCCTGTACTCGATGCAGACTGTCACCCGGCAATTCGCGCAGGCGCAGGAGACGCTCACCGCGGTGTTCATCGGTCTTCTGCGCATTCATCGGCTCCTCGCCGGGCCGAACTTCTCCGCCCCGGAAACGCTGCCCGGCACCGACCCGCAGGTTGTCCGGATGCAGATCACCCAGCTGACCGATGCTCTTCCGGATACCGTGCCAGACGCCTGCCGCGATGACGTTCAGGAGACCTTGCAGGTCATCGCCCCACTGTATCGCGCCGACTTCCCGGAAAGCTCCGCCGCATTCGATCGTTTCCAGAAAGCATGCGCTTTTCAGGAAGTAGAAGAAAAGCACCCTCAATAACCGTTTCAGTTCATCGGGCCGCCCCGCCGGGGCGGCCTTTTTTGTTGGGAAAAACCACTTTTACAACGCACCCGGCGCACGGGTGTAAGATAAAGCCGTCGAAGGGAAGCAGAGCAAACCTTCTGCAGAACCTTTTGAACTCAAACTCTCTCCGGTTCCCGCATCCGGGAAGCCCGCAAAACCACTTTTACAGGCACCGGGTTCCTCCGTGATAGGATGTAGGCACACGAAGGGAACCGAACAGAGTTCCATTCCAGAACCGCCGCGGCCGGACGCCGCAGAAAGACAAAAACACATCATTTTATGGAGGAAATAATTATGGAACTGATTGCTAAGATCGCAAGTTGTATTGCTGGTGCTTCCGCAGGCGGCGCAAAGGGCGCGGCTCTCGGACGAACCGCCGGTCTCATCATCGGCGGTGTGGCCGCAATCATCTGCGGCGGCAAGACTGGCCGTTGAGCCCGGCTGCACTTCATCCGAAAAAATCATCATGATCCGAACTTCTGCTGCCGGCCGCCGGCCGCAGAAAGACAAACACAACATATTTCAAGGAGGAAATAATTATGGAATTGATTGCTACTCTCGCCAGCGGTGTTGTTGGTGCTGTTGCCGGTGCCGTGAAAGGCTCTTCGGTCGGCATTGCCATGGGGCCTGCCGGTGCCATTGCCGGTACGATCCCCGGTGCCATCATCGGCGGCGCCATGGGGCTTCTGGCCGGCAACAACGTAGGGCACCGCATCGACAGCGGTCGGTAAAACCGAACCCACCGCCGTATCGTAAGCCATGAACATCCCGGGAGGATCCTGCCGGATCACCCATAGGTTGGATCAACAGGACTGGCTCCGCTTGCGCTTCGCCAGTCCTGTTTTCGTTTGAATACGCTCGTGGTTGTCCTTCTTGGGGTCCGGCTTTTTTCAGAGCAAAATCCCTTAATCGCCTTGCTTTTCCCTTAAAATGTAGTATATTTTAAGGGAAAGAAAGGGCGGTAAGGGCATGAGAGCATTCAATTACTCCAAAATCAAAGAGCAAAAATGGGATTCCGAGATTCTCGGCTATATTGCTGCAATCTATAAAGAAGCGGGTAAGCAGGAACTTTACTTGAAGCAGCGTCCTGAAGAGCTGGAACGTCTGGTGGAGATTGCAAAGGTGCAAAGCACCGAAGCATCCAATGCCATCGAGGGAATCGTTACGACCAGCACCCGAATCAAGCAGCTTGTGGAGGAAAAAACGACGCCGCGCAACCGTGATGAACAAGAGATTGCAGGATACCGTGATGTCCTGAACCTCATTCACGAAAATTTTGATGTGATTCCGATTACGCAGAATTATATTTTGCAGCTGCATAAGGTCTTGTACAGTCATATGAACAACCCCATCGCAGGACGAACGAAGAACGTACAGAATTATATCAGCGCAACCTATCCCGATGGACATAGCGAAGTTCTTTTCACCCCATTGGCTCCTTACGAAACGCCAGCGGCTCTTGATCGAATCTGCGAAGAATATAACCGTGTGATCGGGAACTTTGAAGTAGAACCATTGATCGCAATTCCTGTGTTCATCCATGATTTTCTCTGTATTCATCCGTTCAACGATGGCAATGGCCGGATGAGCCGCCTTCTCACGACCCTGATGCTGTATCAGAACGGTTTCTATGTCGGGAAATACATCTCACTTGAAGCCAAGATTGCCAAGAACAAAGACCTCTACTATTCCGCTCTTGCGCAGGCGCAAAGCGGATGGTACGAGGGCACAGAGGATGTTGTTCCATTCATCAAATATATTTTGGGAACCATTCTCTCTGCATACCGCGATTTTGAAGAACGCTTTGCCCTCGTGGAAACAAAACTTCCAGCCATTGAAGTTGTTCGGAATGCTACGAAGAACAAGATCGGGCGCTTTACCAAGCAGGATATCCGGGAACTCTGTCCTTCGCTGAGCCTTAGTTCCATTGAGGGTTCCCTGCGGAAACTCGTTGAAAACGGCGAGTTGAAACGCGAGGGAGCAGGCAGATCAACTGTGTACCTGCGGTTGAAGTAATCCCTTAATCGCTCTATCTTTCCCTTAAAATACGGCCAATTTTAAGGGAATTCGCATTAAGTAAGGGCTAAAGCAGTCCTATTTACTTGATTTTTTGTTGGTTGTCAGCATATTGATACCAATTGGTATCAATAAGTATCAGCAAATGGATACAACAAGGCCAACAGATTGGATGCTCATCCCAATCTGTGGGTCTTGTTCATTTGAGTTCAGTCATCATCGTCCAGGTCATGAACTTCCACCCACTCTGAAAGCTCTTCGCAGTAGTCCCCATATTTGCCGCTTTCGGTGGTCCTGATGACACGCCGCAAGTAGTCCTTGCCGCCATCTACACAGCAGAGACCACAGCTACACCTTTCTGACTTCTTTCCAGAGATTAGTACAGAAATATGTCAGCAACCTGCCTGTTTATTGTGCTTTTGAGTGGTTAAGCAATGTCTCGTCCTTATCGTGAGCATTGAATAGGGCTTTTGTCCGCGCTATAATAGAAGAAAACTGCAAGGAAGTGTCGTCATGCTTCATCCCGGACTGTACGAACAGGTCATCAACAATGCGCTGAACCGCGAACTTTCGGAAGTTCCGGAAGCCTGCAAGTCCACTGCGCCCATCGACACGGCCGAAGCCTCCAAGGTATTGGCACAGTACCTGACCGAAGTTGTGCAGAAGGGCCTTGACAACGTACAGGACAACGGCGGCGGCATCGAAGCACAGATCGAGCTGGCAAACCAGATCGTGAGCATCATCCAGACGACCACCAAAGAAGCTGACTTTGCCGCGCTGGGCGTTGACCAGCGGGCAGAGCAGCTTCTTGCGCTTTTATGGAAAAATGACCCCTGCCTTGCCGCCGGAAAAGCCGCCAAGGACATTGAGCGGCCGGAAACATCCCTTGCGCAAAGCTCATTGTTTACCGGGGCTATCCACGAGCCGCAGATGTACACCGAGTTGAAGAAGGAGATCGTATCCGCTGACCGCATCGACATGCTGGTGTCCTTCATCAAATGGAGCGGCCTGCGCCTGCTCATGGACGAACTGCGGCAGTTCACCCAGAACGGCGGCGAGCTGCGCATCATCACCACTTCCTATATGGGTGCCACCGATGTAAAGGCTATCGAAGAACTGCGCCAGCTGCCCAACACCAAAATCAAGGTCAGCTACGACACCAAGCGCACCCGGCTCCACGCCAAGACGTATGTATTCTACCGGGACACCGGCTTTACAACAGCCTATGTCGGCTCGTCCAACCTGTCCAACGCGGCCATTTCCAGCGGGCTGGAATGGAACGTGAAAGTGACCCGGAAAGACCTGCCGGAGACCATCGATAAGATCGCCGCCACGTTTGAAAGCTACTGGAACGCCGGCGAGTTTGAGTACTACGACGAAGGCCAGCGGGAGCGCCTTGCGCGTGCCCTGAAAGCTGAAAAGTACAGCGAGACCGACCACAGCGGCATTTACACACTGGATATTCAGCCTTATTCCTACCAGCAGGAAATTTTGGACAAGCTGGAAGCCGAGCGCGCCGTGCGCGGGCACACCCGCAATCTGGTGGTGGCCGCCACCGGCACTGGCAAAACCGTCATCTCGGCGCTGGACTACAAGCGGTTCTGCAAACAGCATCCCGGCAAGCCCTGCCGCCTGCTGTTCGTGGCGCATCGGGAAGAGATCCTGAAACAGAGTCTGTACACCTTCCGTGCCGTGCTGAAGGATGCCAATTTCGGTGAGCTGTTGGTCGGCAACTACAAGGCGGACAGCATCGACCACCTGTTCATCTCCATCCAGACCTTCAACTCGCAGGATTTCACGGCCAAAACCGGGGCTGATTTTTATGATTACATCGTGGTGGATGAGTTTCACCATGCCGCCGCGCCTACCTATCAGAAGCTGTTGGAGTATTACCAGCCGCAAATTTTGCTGGGACTGACCGCTACCCCGGAACGTATGGACGGCAAGAGCATTCTGGATTATTTCGGCGGGCGTATCGCCGCCGAGATTCGCCTGCCGGAAGCCATTGACCGGAAGCTGTTGTGTCCGTTTCAATATTTTGGTGTGACCGACACGGCCGACCTGAGCAGCCTGAAATGGCGCACCGGCGGTTATGATAAAGCCGAATTATCCAACCTGTACACCTTCAGCGGCATGGTGGCACAGCGCCGTGCCGACCTTGTGGTGAGCTCCATCCTGAAATACGTCACCGATATCGATGAAGTGAAGGGTCTTGGGTTCTGCGTCTCCATCGAGCATGCCCGGTTCATGGCAGACTATTTCAATACCCACGGCATCCCGTCCATGGCGCTGACCGGCGATTCTTCTGACGAGGAACGCAACACCGCCAAACAGCGGCTCGTTTCCGGAGAGATTCGTTTCATTTTCGTGGTGGACATTTACAACGAAGGTGTGGATATCCCCGAGGTAAACACTGTGCTGTTCCTGCGCCCTACCGAGTCGCTGACTGTGTTCTTGCAGCAGTTGGGGCGTGGCTTTCGTGTGGCTGTAATTAAAGACTGCTTGACCGTTCTGGATTTCATCGGGCAGGCGAACAAGAAGTATAATTTCGAGGAAAAGTTTGCCGCCCTGCTCTCTAACACCACCCACAGCGTCAGCCGGGAGATCAAAGAGGGCTTTGTCTCCGCTCCCAAGGGTTGCTATATCCAGTTGGAAAAGATTGCGGCGAAATATGTGCTGGACAACATCAGCGCCTCCTACGACCGCACCTCCGGCCTTGTGGCACGCGCTGCCTCTTTCACTGAGGACACCGGCCTGCCGCTGACCCTTGGAAATTTTCTCGATTACTACCACCTCGACCCGCGGGCAATCTATAGTAAAAAGCTCTGCTTTGCACGGCTGTGCGTCCGTGCCGGGATAGCGGACAATTTTGCAGAGCCGCTCGAAGAGACCCTGACAAAAGCCTTTGCGCGGCTTGCTGTTGTGGATTCCCGTCGGTGGATCCATTTTCTGCTGGACCTTCTGCCAAAGCTGGACAACACGGATTTTGCAGACCTGCCGCCTGTTGAACAGCGGATGCTGCAAATGTTCTATGTGACTGTCTGGGGCAAAGCGGCAGAAGATTGGAACCGCGAGGACGTACTTGACGATCTGTATGCACTTTCGGATAGCCCAATTTTGTTGGGCGAATTGCAGACCCTTCTACAATACCAGTATGACCGCATTGATTTTATTGATGAACCGGTGGACGTGGGCTTTAACTGTCCGCTCGACCTGCACTGCACCTACACCCGCGACCAGCTGTTGGTAGCACTGGATTTCCTGAAACCATCTACCGTTCGTGAAGGTGTGAAGTGGCTGCCGGAAAAGCAGTTGGATGTGTTCTTTGTGACCCTGAACAAAGCCGATAAGGATTATTCGCCCACCACCATGTACAACGATTATTCCATCAACGAGAACCTGTTCCATTGGCAGAGCCAGAGCACCACAGCGGAAAACTCCGCCACCGGACAACGGTACATCCATCACCGGGAGAAAGGAAGCCGTGTTCTACTGTTTGTCCGGGAGTTCAAGGCAGATTCCCGCTTCGGCGGTGCCGCCGCTTATACCTACCTTGGCACTGTGAACTATGTCCGGCACGAAGGTTCCCGCCCGATGAACATCACATGGAAGCTCGACCGATCCATTCCGGCACGGTTCCTCAAAAAGACCAACAAATTGATTGTGGGGTAACTTACAATGAAGATCATTCACGTTGTCGCAGCTGTCATCTGCGACTCCATCCAGACCAAGCACAAAATTTATGCCACCGCCCGCGGCTATGGCGACTACAAAGGCCAGTGGGAATTTCCGGGTGGCAAAATCGAACCGGGCGAAACGCCGCCGCAGGCGCTAAAACGAGAGATCGAGGAAGAGTTAGACACCGAAATTGAGGTGCACGATAAAATCGGCACCATCGAATACGACTATCCTGCATTTCATCTTTCGATGGACTGCTTCTGGTGCGAGGTCCTTTCTGGTGACCTTGTTCTGAAAGAAGCCGAAGCCGCGCGCTGGCTGACAAAAGACGAACTGGATTCTGTACAGTGGCTCCCGGCTGACCAGACGATTCTGGAAAAAATCCGGGAGATGATGAAATAACTCTGTTGCTCCAAGTTGCATCTGCAAGCAAAAGCGGTTGTGCCAGTCCGAATTGTCAATTCCGCTCGCAGCTGTTATACTGGACTCATCAAAAATTTTTCAGGAGGCAGTTGCCGTGACCGCAAAGCAAGTTCAAATCGGAGATAGACCCTGCCGCATTTACGGCGAAGCCCATACAGAATACCTGCTTCTCCAAATGACCGGCGAACATGAGCTGCAAAGCATGGATCATGAAGTGACAGCCATTGCACAAAGCGGCCGGAATTTTTTGTTTGCCGCTGTTCCTGTGAAAAGCTGGAACGATGAACTTTCCCCGTGGGAAGCTCCTGCAGTGTGGGGCAAAGAAAGTTTCAGCGGCAAGGCTGCGGACACGCTGCGCTTTCTGACCGAGCAGGCGATTCCTACCCTGAAACAGCAGTTTGCACTGCCGGAAAATGTCCGGATCATTCTGGGTGGCTACTCGCTGGCCGGATTGTTCGCGCTGTGGGCATCCACGCAGACTGATTTGTTCTATGGTGCCGCTGCTGCATCTCCATCGGTATGGTTTCCGGGATGGATGGAATTTGAACAGCAGCACCCCATTCAGGCACAGCGCATTTATCTGAGCCTTGGCGACCGGGAAGAGCACACGAAAAGCACCGTCATGGCTACAGTAGGTGATAATATCCGCGCCCTGCACCGTGAACTTGCCGGACGTGGCAAAGACTGCACCCTTGAATGGAACAGCGGCGGGCATTTCAAGGATACCGATCTGCGCACGGCAAGGGCGTTTCGCTGGGTGATGGAGGATATGCGATGAATATTCTGATTGATGCCGATGGCTGTCCCGTTGTTGACCTAACTTTGCAGATTGCAAAGCAGTTCGGCATCCCGGTCGTCATCCTGTGCGACACCTCTCACCAAATCGAGCGGGAAGGTGCGCAGACGCTGGTATTCGACAAGGGTGCTGACAGTGTGGACTTTGCGCTGGTCAACCGGGTCAAACCGGGGGATGTGGTCGTAACACAGGACTATGGACTGGCGAGTATGTGCCTTGCCCGGTGTGCCAGAGTGCTGAACCAGAACGGCTTGGAGTACACTGCTAACAACATGGATGCCCTCATGCTGCGGCGGTACGAAAACAAAAAGCTCCTTCGTGCCGGCAAGCACCCGAAAGGGAGTGCGAAACGGACGAAGGAGCAGGATGTGAAATTTACGGACACACTGACAAAGATTTTGAATTGCAAACATTGATTGATTTTCATAACTATGTTTCCGAGCAGTTCCCGAAGCTGTTGGAGAAAAACGGTCTGCGTCCTATCCGCTTTCATGACCTGCGTCATAGCTGTGCCAGCCTGATGGTCATGAACGGCGTGTCGATGAAGCAGGTTCAGGAGTGGCTGGGGCACAGCACCTTCTCGACCACCGCTGACATCTATGCGCATCTTGATTACAAGAGCAAGGAGGGACCTGCGGACCGCCGCCCTGTTCTCATCCTCACCATCTTAGCCGCAAAAAAGGCACCAGCTTGAGCCGGTGCCTTTTGTTGGCGGAGATGGTGGATATTCTCCCGTGGGCTAAGCAACAGCCCGCAGGGCTGATTGCTTGCGGTCTACGGACCGCCGCCCTGTTCTCATCCTCACCATCTTAGCCGCAAAAAAGGCACCGGCCTGAGCCGGTGCCTTTTGTTGGCGGAGATGGTGGGATTCGAACCCACGTGCCCGGTTAAGGACAAAACGATTTCGAGTTTTTCCTGCTTCACGGTACTTGGTGGAAGATAGAGGTAATTAGCCCACTTTGCCAGAAGATACGAACCATCGAATTTACGCTCAAAATTTCATCAAAATCCAAAATCACTAGGCTCTGTGCGGATTTGAACCCACTTTCCAAAACGCAGAAAAATCTGCCTTTTGGAGAGAAGTGGGAGAGATTTTACGCCTGTTGGAGAGAACGGGCGAGAGAGATTCCGGGAGCCAAAATCCATCCACACAATATGTTGCTTCTGACGCTGACCAAATCAAAGCAGCAAAGGATGGATGAACATGAGAACGCTGTTAGAGTGCTATAAAATTCTCGAAGAATACCCCAACGGAATGACGAAAGACCAGTTCTACCGTGTTGCCCGCATCAACAAGCAACACGCAAAATACCTTCTGGATTCCGGTCTCGTTCCGTGTATCAATACAGGAAAGAAAACACGCAAATACCATATTGCGACCCACGATGTGATCACCTACTTGTGTGACCGTGAAGATCATCCCGAAAAGTATAAAGTGCCAACGGGCTTTTATATCGGAAAGAATGGCTGCTCCAAACGGCACCCGGACAAGCCTGCCGCAGAGATCATCCGCTTCAATTTTACAGAGCCGGAAAAAACAGGGCTGTATACCATGTGGGAAAAGCTCACCGCTGGATATGATGATCTGTTGACCACCCCGGTAGTTTCGGAACTGACGGGCTACTCTGCACAAAGCAT
>ENA-UOJD01003589-UOJD01003589.1-human-gut-metagenome-genome-assembly--contig:-P48-NODE-3589-length-11075-cov-3.331034_pt1 | contig 11075 bp, 9 predicted proteins | sample MGYA00242342_ERZ723889 | MGnify/ENA metagenome assembly ERZ723889
CTAGGATAAGATAAAACAATTTTCGCACCTTTAATTCCTTTTGTCCTGCAATAAATCCCCTCTTCCCTCATTGAGACCTGAACGTTCATTTTCTGCAGTGCTTCTATATGCCAATTGACAGGTCTTGCTCCGATGGTACAGCCGCCCGGATACGGCATCATCACTTCTGTTTTTCTTCCCATCAGCGGTCCGAGAAGAAGCACAGAAGATCGCATCTTTCCCGCATCCGGTGCAGATATTTCTATCGGATCAATTTCTTTTGTATCCAAAATCAGCCTGTCTCCATCGGTCTCAATACGAACACCCATCTGTTCAAGCAGCCGGCACATATGTCTGACATCCGATATCTGAGGGCACCGTCTAAGACAGACAATGCCTTTGTTTAAAAGAGATGCGGCCATAATCGGTAGTGCGGCATTTTTTGCCCCCTGTATATCAACCTCTCCATTCAGGCAGTAACCGCCCCGGATACATATCGATGACATTTCTTTCCTCCAGACCCGGTACCATTATAGTTTATGATATGCCGCCTTTTCCCTGCCGTGCCACATTCTGTACAATTCCAATCTCACACATGAGAAAAACAAGAGATGTTCCGCCATAGCTGATAAAGGGCAGAGGGACACCTGTGTTTGGGATACTGTTGGTTACAACGGCAATGTTGATCATCATCTGCAGACCGATATGCGCCATTACACCCGTTACAAATAAAGCCCCCTGCAGATCCGGTGCTGCCATTGCAATGACGGCACACCGCCAGATCAGCAGAATAAACAGTAAAATACTAATGATGGCACCGAACAATCCCCATTCTTCACAGATAATAGCAAATATCATATCATTGTGAGCTTCCGGAACATAAGCCAGTTTCTGAATACTTTTCCCGTAGCCGCAGCCAAAAAGCCCGCCGGAACCAATAGCAAAAAGTGCCTGCCGTGTCTGATAGCCTTTAGGATGAGTCTCCACATTCAGCCAGGCTTCAATCCGGTCCAGGCGGTAAGCTGCTAATTTCAGGAAAACGCCCATCATGGCGATCCCCATTCCCGTCAAAGCAAAAAAGGGAGCCCATTTGCGGCTGGCCGTAAAAATAATAATAAAAGACACTCCGAGAATAATGACTCCTGTACTGAGATTCGTTGCCATGACCATGGCCGCTGCCGGCATCACACATAAAAACATCAGGATGATCCCCTTCCACTTTTTCATCAGAGGCTCTGCTGCACTGCACATTGCTGCCAAAAAGATGATCAATATAAATTTCGTAAATTCAGAGGGCTGGAACCCGACAGGGCCAATATAGATCCAGCGTTTCTGGCCATGACTTGCAGTTCCAATGAGGAAAACCGCCGCCAGCATCAACAGGGCAATACCATACAGGGGCCAGGCATATTTGAGAATCCGATGATAATCCGGTCTGCTGATCATGTACATCATGACCGTCCCGATGATAACGGTAAAAATCTGACGTTTGACATAATAAAATGCATTTCCATACTGAAGTCCGGCGGTATAAGAACTGGCACTATAGATCATAACAAGGCCGAATACAATCATCCCAAATACAAGAAGCAGCATTAACGGATCACCGGCATTCACTTTTTTATTCATTGCCATCTCCTGTTTCATTGATTATTTCCGGCTGTTCACCCAGATAATAAGGAAGTACATTTTCAAATATTTCCCTCATCACCGGTGCTGCCACTGTTCCGCCGTAATAGGCCCCCACAGGTTCATCAATCATCACAATTCCTACGATCTTCGGATCATCTGCCGGAGCAAACCCGATAAATGAAGCAATATATTTGCCTGAACCTCTTGGCAGTTTCTGACTGGTTGCTGTTTTGCCGCCGATGCGATAACCTTCTATATAGCATTTCTTTCCGGTTCCCTCAGCGACAACCTTTTCCAGAAGCATTTTCATTTTATCCGATACATCCCGGCCGATCGCATTTTGATGATATTCATATTTCAATTTTTTTATCTGTCCGGTCTCACTGACAAGCTTTACACCAAGATGCGGTGTTACAAGATTCCCGCCGTTAATAACAGTGCTGACAGCACGGAGCATCTGAATCGGTGTGATCTGGAAAGACTGCCCAAATGAGATGGTTGCCAATTCCACCTCACCCACATCCTCGAGCTGATGCATAATCGACCCGGCCTCTCGCGGCAGATCTATGCCGCTTTTTTCCATAAGACCCAGCTTATGAAAATACTGATACATGATTTCGACACCTGTCCTCAGGCCTGTTTCAATAAATACCGGATTACAGGAATTCATCAGTCCTTCCACAAAGGATTCCGATCCGTGTCCGGCTATTTTGTGGCACCGGATTCTCCGGTCTTCTACGATTTTGTAAGCCGGACAATAAAACCGGTCATTTAAAGAGACACTGCCTGATTCCAGGGCTGCCGTCGATGTAATGATCTTGAATGTTGACCCCGGTTCATATGTGTCATTCAGGCATCCATTTCGCCACATTCTGTTTAAGGCATCCTGATGATTCTCTGTCGGTCCATCACCAGGAAGTGTATAGGGTGAATTCAAATCAAACTCCGGCTCATTGGTCATTGCCAGAATTTCGCCATTACGCGGATCCATTAATAGAACAGATACACTTTTCGCTTCTTTTTGTTCTATTATTTTTTGCGCTGTCTGCTGTACATAGCATTGTATCGTATAATCCAAACTTGTATACAGATCATTCCCGGGAACTGGTTCAACTCTGTCTTCTGCCGCGTGGCCCACCTCCACGCCCCTTGCATCTGTAACTGTCAGAATGGCACCTTCAATTCCTTTAAGCCACTGGTCATACTTAACTTCCAGCCCGATAATTCCCTGATTATCTCCGCCTGTAAAGCCCAATACCTTGGATGCCAGCGTTCCATACGGATAATTCCGCGTATAGTCTTCGTCCACCATCACGCCTTTTAACTGATAGCTTCGGATTTTATCTCCCAATTCTTTTGAAACATTTGCCTTAATTCTTTCAATTGAAGATACTTTTTCCACACGCTTTCTGACTGAAGTTTCATCCAGGGACAAAACATCCGACAAAACCGAAATCACTTTTTCGGGATCCGTGATCTGATTGTGGATCACCGATATCGTACAGACCGACTGATTATCTGCAAGGACAATGCCATTTCTGTCATAAATGACTCCTCTCGCAGCCTTAATACTCCGCTCCCTTTCATGCAAAGCACTGGCCTGCTCCTGATAGTACTCCGACCGGAATATCATCAGATATACCAGTCTTCCCGTCAGAAGCAGGCCAATCCCCACAATAAAAGCGGCCATGATGAGCATCTTTCGTCTGTGATAGATTTTAATCTGCATTCATTTGTCCGCTTTCATTTTTTATTATATTATGTTGTTTTAGTCATTTTAGAACTTCCGGCTATTCGCCGTCGTCAACTGCCTGTCCGTCATCACTGCCTTCATCGCCATTGTCTGCTTCATCCATGTTATCGCCTTCATCAGCACCCTCATTCGCATCAACTTCATCCTCATTATCTGCACTGTAGTCATCATAATTTTCATCTGTCTCTGTCTCAGGCACTTCTTCTGTCGGGAATATCTGCAGATATGGCAGAGCCTCTGAGAAAATCTTTCCTGCTATCGTTGATGCAAAGGAACTCAGCCCCTGATCTTCTGCGTTGGCCTCATCAACAACCACATAAACCACCAGCTGCGGATCATCAATCGGAGCCGCTCCAATAAAAGATACCAGACGTGCTTTTGTTCCTCGCGGTACCTTCTCAGCTGTACCTGTCTTACCGCCGATGCGATATCCGGCAACCTGTGCCGGCTGACCACTGCCGCTTTCAACCGTCTGATAAAGAGCATTCTTCATCCATTCGGATGTAGTATTGGAAACAGTTGTTCTCATCAGTGTCTTGTCGATCACCTGAATTGTATTGCCGCTGTCCGATGCAATCTCGGAAACAACATGCGGTTTATAATAATAACCGCCATTGACAATGGAACTGAATGCAGATGCCACCTGAACCATTGTTGTATTATAGCCCTGTCCGAAAGAACTCGTCCACAACTCCACAGGCCCCATCGTATCTGCTGTATAAATTGTTGCCGCACAGCTCGCTTCACCGGGAAGATCAATGCCTGTCAGCTGACCGAAACCAAATAATTTCTGCATCTGGATAAAGCTTGCAGCACCAATCCTGTCACTGAGCTGCATCATAACATCATTACAGGAATGAACAATACTTCCCGTCAATGTCAGATTTTCATGAACAGAGTTACAGGATACAAAGGTTCCGTCTGTATAGGTCTGACCGCCGTCACAGACAAAATTCTCATCAGGATCCACCAGGGCCTGATCCAATGCATAGGACACTGTCATTGTCTTGACGGTCGAACCCGGCTCATAAGTATCATTCACGCAGAAATTACGCCAGACCTGGTAGAGTGCATCGGACATATCCTGATCATTCATATTCGCAATCTGATCCTCCGTATAGCCGGCTATTGTCAGATCTCTCGGTTTATTCAGATCGAAAACCGGCGCGCTTGCCATACCAAGCACCTCGCCGTTGTTCGGATTCATCACCAGTGCCGCCACATTCTTGGCACCTGTCTCCTGCATAAATTCACTGATGTACTTTTCAGCAATTCGCTGGATATTGATATCAACGGTGGATACAATAGTCTTGCCGTTATGGGGTTCTTCTGTTACCTTCTGAAGATCCACATCATCATTGAGATAACCATATTTTCTTCCGTCTGTACCTGAAAGCATCTTATCATAATAGCTTTCTATTCCCCACAGACCTATGTCATCCCCGGATGTAAAACCGATCAGATCACACGCAAGTGTGGAAAAAGGATACATTCTCTGATAACTTTCTTCGAACCAGATACCGGATGAAACCGCACTGATGATTTTCTGATCGTTCTCGTCCTCCGAAGAAAGAAAATCATCATATGGCTTTTTCTCATCATAGGTCATCTTTCTCCTCAGAACAACATAACGGCTGTTTGGCTGTTCCTCCAAGGTTTTCTTCACCGTAGCCTGATCAATTGAAAAGTATTCCTCCAGTACCTCAGCAACATACTCAGAGGCTTTCTCATCAGTACTTTGTGTAATAACATACGGATCAAGGACGAGATTGTAGATCTTCTCACTTGTTGCAAGAACAGTACCATTCCTGTCTGTAATATCGCCTCGCTTGTAAGGAATCGTCTGCCCGTCATAATTGAGCAGTGTCAGTACATTCTTCTCGTAAGTATCGCCATCTGCGATATTAATCTGCACAAGTCTTATAATCAGACACACAAAGCAAACAAGAACAAATAGAAACACAATCAATAATCTTCTTCTATTTGTCTTGGAAAATTTCCGTATTTTTTTCTTCGCCATCTAACACTCACCTAAATTTAAAGTCATCTATCTTACTGTTTGTCCGGTATAGATTCATACTGCCGTACATAATCATCGTTACTACTGTTATAATAAATAATCTGGCTCTCATCTGCATACACCATGCCCAGTTCTCCCGTAGCAATCTGATAAATCTGATCCAGATCAATGCTTGTATTCAGACTTCCCTTTAATGAAGTATTCTGTTCCTGTAAAGTCTGAAGCTGTGTCTGCAGTGCAGTTACGTTCTGTTTGGCATCACTCAATGCCGAATTGGAGTGTAGATACATAAAACAGGTGCCCAGAGTAATTCCTACAGACACAACAAGAAAAAGGGTATACTTTAAATCAAAAGCAGATACTCTTTTCTTGTGTCTGACAGGAGCCTGTTTCGGCTGTTCCTGTATATTCTTCTTTGTTCTTTTAGGGATTTGAGGCTGTTCATTCAGCCTTCGTGCTGTATTTCCATCTATATAATAGCGTTCGGTCTCTCTTCGATGCATTGCAGATTGATTGCTGCGCTTCTCTGCCATCCAACGCCACCCTTTCTTTATTAATAAGGCAGCCTGCATCAGCTGCCTGTTATCTATTCTTTGATACGTTCAAATACCCTGAGCTTCGCACTCTTGGAACGGCTGTTCACCGTTAATTCTTCCTCACTCGGAAGAATTGGTTTCCTTGAAACCACTTTGCCCTTTGATTTCTTCCCGCATACACATACAGGGAAAGAAGGCGGGCATGTACATGGCTTCTCACTGGTATTGAATATATTCTTAACAATTCTATCCTCAAGTGAATGAAATGTGATTACACATATTCTTCCATGATCATTCAGCAGATCAATCATCTGACCTAAAGTATTCTTCAAAACATCCAGTTCATGATTCAGCTCAATTCGAATCGCCTGATACGTCTTCTTTGAAGGATGTCCGCCCTTTGCCCTGACCTTCGCCGGAATCGCCGCTCTGATAATATCATTCAGCTCACCGGTTGTCTCAATAGGCTTCTTCTCTCTGGCGGCCACAATATGCTTGGCAATATTGCGTGCAAATTTATCTTCACCATAATCTCTGATCATGTGGAACAATTCTGTCTCCGTGTAATCATTGACTATATCTCTGGCTGTCTTCGTCTGTCTCTGATCCATACGCATATCAAGAACAGTATCTTCTCTGTAAGTAAATCCTCTCTCAACAGTATCAAGCTGATAAGAAGATACACCCAGATCCAACACGATTCCATCTACACCATGGATACCCAGATCTTCAAGTACCTGCGGCATGGCACTGTAATTACTTCTGACAACTGTCACTTTGTCACCGAAAGGTGCCAGCCGTTCACCGGCTGCCTGAATCGCTGCGGCATCCTGATCAATGCCGATCAGCCTTCCGCCATCGCCTAACCTTTGCAGAACAGCGTTGGCATCTCCGCCCCCGCCTAAAGTACCATCCACATAAATACCATTCTCTTTTATATCTAATTGTTCAATCGTTTCATTCAGTAAAACAGAATAATGCTGAAACGTCATAATATCCTCCTATATCTTCACACCGAGACTTGCCATATGGGCTGCAACTGCTTCCATATCTTCGTCATCCAGGTCACTCTCCACATCCCATTTCTCTGCGCTCCAGAGTTCAATACGGGTATCCATGCCCGTCAGTACAACATCCTTCTGGAGATCTGCGTATTTGCGAAGTGAAGCCGGTACAAGAATACGTCCCTGCTTATCAAATTCACATTCTGTTGCTCCTGACATAAAGAAACGCTTGAACTGTCTGCTGCCTTTATCAATGGTAGATAACTCTCTTATATGTGCAGTAAATTCCCGCCATTCTTCCATCGGGTGAATCCACAGACAGCCGTCAAGGCCTTTGGACAAAATAAAAGTCTCCCCCAGATCTTCTCTATACTTCTGGGGAATGATCACTCTGCCCTTTGTATCTATTGTATGATAGTACTCACCAATAAAGCCATCCATTCCATGTCCACCTTTGTTTTACGGGAATCCTCGTGTCTGCCACAACATCAAGGTGTTAAATCCCACTTTAAACCACTATTTACCACAAATCACCACTTATGTTATTTATTTTAGACTATTCACATCAATATATCAATAGGTAAAATCGAAATTTACTTTTAAATTTTTGTGAACTTTTGGCATTGCAAAAAATTATATAAAAGAATGTGCTTTGGCACATTCTCGCGCCGAGCTCGGTCGCTTGCGACAATCCACATCTTCGCGCAAGTGCGCATAAAAAAAGCACTGCAGGATCATGGGATCACTCCCCACCTGACAGTACTTTTTGATTGTGTTGTATTCAATTAGCTCTTGTGTATGCTCTTCTTTAACCGGCTTCGTTTGTAAATCATCACGATCAGGGCGAATACAGCCAGGCAGGCTGAAAGCACCTGTGATACCGGCAGCCCGATATATGGCAAAAGCAGCTGATCGGTTCTGAAACTCTCGATGATAAATCGTCCGATACCGTAGCCAAACAGATACATCATAAAAAGCTCTCCGTCAAACTTCTTATACTTTCTGTAAAGAAGAATAATAATCAGGACCCCCAGATTCCAAAGGGACTCATACAAAAACGTCGGCTGTACCTGAATATACTGTGTCCCGTCAATGGTCACTGCCTTGTCTAAAAGATCCTGGGTCCTATAAGCAGCCTCGTCTACTCTGATCTGCATCGCCAGCAGACCATCTGAATATCCGCCGAAGGCCTCCCTGTTAAAAAAGTTGCCCCATCTGCCGATGATCTGTCCGATCAGAAGTCCCGGTACTACCGTATCCGCCATCAGAAGCAAACTGATTTTCCTTATCTTCGAAAAAATAACCATACAGATGAATCCGCCGATAATACCTCCGTAAATAGCGAGACCACCCTGTCTCAGATTCAGGATTTCCAACGGATGCTGACTGTAATAGGGCCATTCAAAGGCCACATAATAAACCCTGCAGCCCACGATAGCTGAAACAATCGCACATAATGCGAAATCATAATACACTTCCGGGTTCTGCCCCGTCCGTTTTGCCTCATGCACCGCCATAGCTATACCGCACAGCATACCGATGCCGATGATAATACCGTAATAAGCAATATTAAAACCAAATATAGAAATACTTTTATCCAGATGTTCGATAACGATCCCCAAATGCGGGAACCGGATACTTGCTCCTGTCATCTTATGCCCTCCTTTTATCGTTCATTTCATTGTAAACTGCTTTATTATAAAAATCAAGTCATAAAATATCTGTTCTTTTTATGTGAACTGTGCTAAAATAATACGGAAAACTGCATTGAAAGTGAGGAAATAGATATGAAATTAGGTATTGTGGGTCTGCCGAATGTCGGTAAGAGTACTTTATTCAACTCTCTGACAAAGGCCGGAGCATTATCTGCAAACTATCCGTTTGCAACCATCGACCCAAACGTAGGTATTGTTGCTGTTCCCGATGAACGAATTGTGAAACTGGGTGAACTGTATCACACAAAGAAGGTAACACCAGCCACCATCGAATTTGTTGATATTGCAGGTCTTGTAAAGGGTGCCAGCAAGGGTGAAGGCCTGGGCAACCAGTTCCTTGCCAATATCCGTGAAGTAGATGCCATCGTACATGTTGTCCGTTGTTTTGAAGATGACAATATCATTCATGTAGACGGATCTGTCGATCCTGCCAGAGATATCGAAACCATCAATCTGGAGCTGATCTTCTCTGATATCGAAATTCTGGACAGAAGAATTTCCAAAATCTCCAAACAGGCCAAGATGGACAAGGCATATGCTAAGGAATTGGAACTGGCACAGGCTGTTAAGGCACATCTTGAAGATGGCAAGATGGCTAGAACATTTGAAATTTCGGATGATGAAGATGACCAGATCTGGTTTAAGAATTATAATCTTCTGACTGCTAAGCCAACCATCTACGCTGCCAATGTTGCAGAAGATGATCTTGCAGATGACGGTGCATCCAACCCTCATGTTGCCAAAGTCAGAGAGATGGCCAAAGAAGAAGGCGCAGAAGTATTTGTTATCTGCGCACAGATTGAGCAGGAACTTGCTGATCTCGACGATGATGAGAAGAAAGAATACCTGGAGGATCTGGGTGTTTCCTCCAGTGGTCTTGACAAACTGGTTGCAGCAAGCTATAGTCTTCTCGGCCTGATCAGTTTCCTTACAGCCGGCGAAGATGAATGTCGTGCATGGACCATCAAGAAAGGTACCAAAGCACCTCAGGCAGCCGGCAAGATCCATACAGACTTTGAACGTGGTTTCATCAAAGCAGAAGTTGTCAACTATCAGGATCTTCTTGACAACGGAAGTCTTGCTGCCGCCAAGGAGAAAGGTATCGTTGGTATGGAAGGCAAGGAATACATTGTCAAAGACGGCGACGTGATTCTGTTCCGCTTTAACGTTTAAATCATAAATAAGACTGCCGCATGATGGAATAATGCAGTGCGGCTTCTCAAACAATATATGGATTCAAAAAGAGTTATTCAATACAGGCACACTCTCGTTGCCAATGTCTGGCAGCGGTACATAAGGCAGTACAACACACTGCCTAAGTACCGGCCGACGTTGAAGCACCTGTGTTCGAATAACTCTTTTTGAATCCATTCAGATATAGTTCTGCCGCACATGCTTTATCAAAGTAAATGCGGCAGTCTCTCTTTTGTTTATCGCGTCAAATTTTTATTACACAAAGCTTAAAGCTCCACTTAATATCTGCTAAAAATCTCCTTCTACTTATTCCACGATATCAAGCAGTTCTTCAAAGGTGTGTATTTTCGCATCAAAGGCTTTGACCTGGCCGAAGCCATAAGCGGCATAGATGAACGGGATGCCCGCCTGAGCGGCTGCATCTGCATCTCCCTGGGTGTCACCTACATATACCGGGGCTTTCAGGCCGTTGCGCTCCATGACAAGTCGGATGTTCTCACCCTTGGATTTGCCGGTGACGCCGATGCATTCACAGTCTTTGAAGTATTTCTCTGTATGATTGCCGGAATAAAAGCTCTGAATATAGCCGTCCTGACAATTACTCACGATGAATAAGGGATATTTCTCCGAAAGATTCCGAAGGGTTTCTTCCAATTTCGGATAAAGCAGGCCGCCATGTTCTGCCAGATACAGATTCTCCTTTTCACCGCATTCGGCCATCAGCTGTTGTCTGAGTGATTCCGGCTGATCCGGAAACATATTGCGGGCAATCTGCTCAAGCGGAAGTCCAAAGTTGGATGCCAGTTCTTCTGCTGTCACTTTCTTGTGAATCTCCGGATAATTCTCCAGTACAAGTGCCCATGTGGCAACGATTCCTTCTGATGAGTCCCAAAGGGTTCCATCCAGATCAAAAATTAAACTATCTATCTTCATGTTCTCCTCCATTCTGCATTTTTCTGCGGCATTCACCGCAGTAACCATAAAAAACTGTTTTACTCTCATCCACGGCAAAGTCTTCTCTTGACATCATCTCTTCTGCCAGCTGCCGCATTCCATCACTCTCAAAATGAATCAGCTTTCCGCATTCGCTGCACATTAGGTGATAATGATGTCTGCATTCGGGATGTCCGCCACTGAATTGATAGCATGCCGGAGATTTTTCACTTAATGTGTATTTGCGGATCTTGCCCTCTGTCTCCAAAGACTTCAGGACTCTGTATACGGTTGTCTTGCCAACCCGTT
>ENA-UOJD01003590-UOJD01003590.1-human-gut-metagenome-genome-assembly--contig:-P48-NODE-3590-length-11067-cov-30.624319_pt1 | contig 11067 bp, 10 predicted proteins | sample MGYA00242342_ERZ723889 | MGnify/ENA metagenome assembly ERZ723889
TTCATTCAGCCGGAGCCTGCAAATAAATTTGCGCATAAATCTTGACGGCACCCTTTGAGTGCTTCGGTCACGCCTTCTTGCTGCGCCATTGCAGAAATGATGATTTCCATACGCTCATAGCAGGCTTGGTCAATCTCCGCAAGGTGCCGATGCAGCGTTCCGCTCGTAAGATAGTTTGCGTAGAGAACAGGATGATGCTCTTTCAGATAGCTGCGGCGCATAAGCCCATACTTGCTGATCTGATATTCTGGCTCATCTGGCAAGGAGAGGTTTGGAATGAGATAATCGCCCTCTTGCCGGTATGTACCGCCCATTTCTTCAAAGATGGATTTCATAAAGTTCAGCTCCTTTTTGTGTTGATTTCCAGCGGTTATACGGACTTTCTTCTCCTTTCCTATAACTGCTGTTCCATTCACCACAAATGAGCCGCAGTCATATGTATTAGGTGGGAGAAACCACCCTTTACATAGTAACTCTTGATTGCCGATGCTGTAGCTTTCACCTTCAAGATTATCGTCACGGGAAAGTCTTTCATAGAGAAGGGCGGTCACGTCACGGGATTTTTTGTTATTCGACTGTTTCATAAGTCCTCCTTCCGTCAAGGCAGTCGAATAGCAAATATACTTGTACGAACACATTATACTGCCATTTGCTGCCTCTGTCAGCCGGGTTTGAAAGCTATTTACAGCTTTTCACTCTCGGACTTCATCAGGCGAAGGAGAACGCTGCCCAGGGTATCCGGGCTTTCCTTTTTGAAAACCGGCTCAACAACGAACGACCGATTGCCGATGTGATAGGTCGTTTTTGCATCCAGAGGATTTTTCTCTGGCCTGTTGATCTTGCCGGGATTTGTAGCTTTATCTTGCATGATAAAATCCCCTTTCATAAAAATAGCAATGAAAGAGGCAAAACGGACGGCTGCTGGCACAGCTCCACGGGAATCTCACCCCGGCCCATGCTGATGGGTGCGGCGCACAATGCTTTGTGGGCGTTCAATGCGCGAGTATCTTTGACCCTGCCCGTGTGTCATCGCCCGCAAGCTGCCACGCTTGCTTTGCGGTCTGGTGCTGTTCGCTCGCCCGTTACAGTGGTCCCGTCCTGCGGACTTGAAACGAGGTCATGGCGCATCGACCGTATGGCTCGGCACAAACAGGAATAGTTACTTGATTCTTCTTTATTTAATTGGGCGGGGTTCTCCTGAATTGGAGCGTCCAACATTGGATTTGCCTGTACGGGATTTTCCCGTATAGGTTTTTCCTGTGTAGGTGATGGCGCTTTAGGTTGTTCCAGAATAGTGTATTCGATAGAGCCGAGCTGCCCGTTTGCGCCACGGACACGCGCACGGATCAGATAGCCGTGCGCCTCCAGCTCCCGGATGCCACCACTGATGCTGTCAATTCCATCCTTGCAGATACGGGCAAGACCCTTCATGGTGTAGTCCCGATTCTCCGGCAGAGACAACATGAGAGATAAAAGCCCTTTCGCTTTCAGCGACAGCGACATATCCCGCAGATGATAGTTTGACATGACCGTGTAATCCCTGGTCTTTTCGATACGGAATACAGCCATCTTCGCACCTCCTTCCTCTGAAAATGAAAGGTGTTGGTTTCAATGGGAAAAGCCTCCGTTTTGTCTCTCGGATGTGATCCTTAGGAAAACACACATGCCCGCCTGCTTGCGGCGGTCAGAGAGGAAAAAACAGAGGCTTTTGCACCCTAATCACAACACTTGAATTTAGGTATGGAAAAAGGGCGGCTGTCTTAAAAACAGTCGCCCGAAAAGGGGATATATACAAGTTATTTGCTACTCGTCCGCCTTGAAAACCGTTGATATTACTGGCTTTTTCAAAAAGTTCTGTATCACCACTCGCACCATCTCCCTTTGCAGTCATTGATACAATGGCTGCAAAGGGAGATTCTTATTTTAATGTGTATTTCCTAATAACTCCGTGCTTTCCGAACTTTTTACCTATCTTCTTGCCTTTAATAGGCATATGAAGATAGGTTTTCTTTTTTGTGCCCCTTGTTACAGCCTGGCTTGGGCCATTGTCATTCTCAATCGTTATTCTTGTAGATATTCGTTATTCAAATCCATCAACTCGAACAGGTTATACAGCGGTTTCCAAAATACGCCCGCGCTCTCCATGGCAATCATTTTACAGCCTGATTCCGTGAGCCAATTTGCCATGGATTTAATTTCGCCTGTAGTTGTGCCGAACTCCCGCAGCTCCTGCTCTCCGCCATTAACCAAGCAGGCTACGATGACTTCCTTATGCACATCAATCCAACAGCAACACCGATAGACAACTTCCATACCTTTGCGCTCCTTATAATCCTTATAAAAGTTGTCACGGCGTGCTCTCCTATAAACATTTATTTTGCTATACGTCCTTGATGCCATTTGGCTGGGACAATTTGTGGTTCAACTGGAGAGCAAAACCAGTTTTATGCGCGCGCTCGTAGCGGTAAAAAAGCCGATCTTGTGCCGTGCATATTTATTTTACCATACACAGCAGGTTAGATAAACGCGAAAGAAAACGATAAACTGCATAGGCAAGCTCAATAAAATGCCTGACGAACGATATGTTTAATCGATTTTTCAAGCAATGTATGAGCAAATGGTTTTGATACATTTGCGAGACGTTCATCCCACTGCTTCACCGCCACGCGCGAACTGAACTCGGCACTTACCTTGTGAATGATTCCTTTGTCATTTTCCACTGGTACTCCGCCAAGAAAGACGGTATTTACGGGGAAAAGGACTAGCAATGAAGAGATGATTTTTGTAAGTGCAGGCGGATAATCTCCAGAGAGTGAACCAGAATTATCCCTCGTAACCCGGTTTCGGTTTTCAAAGGAAAGTTGGGTCACATCCAAAACAGTTTGCCCTTTAACGGAAACTGCCTTGCCGTCCAAAACTATGGTCGCCGTAATAGACTCCCCAATATGAATATAGATATAATCAGGGCTTGCTAAAGTCAGCGTTTTTTTTAAGTATTGATTTAGGGAGTAGTGGGCAATCCTGTCTAGGGTGACTTGGGTTCCAAATTTGCCGGATAAAGAATATTCCATGGGGACGGACTCTGAAATAACATCTGTTGAATACAAAAGCAGAAGGTCAGTGTCGCTTACATCCTCGTGCACCAGCAACCCTAATCTCAGAATGTTACCTGAGCATCCCAGCTTTTCATGGTTGTTTTTTACATTTTCGACAAAGCCTATTATTCCTTTATAAAGCCTGTCGTTCTTGAGGGAATGGTCTGAAATAACAGAGGAAAAGACTTCGTTGCCATGCAAATCAAAAACGTGTCCAGCAACTGAAGAAAACAGAACCTCAATAACAATAATACAACCGTAATCAGACACCAGTTGAAGAAGGACGGGCTTGCGACCGCCCGTCGAAGCGACCTGCTCCGATTCCTGAATGATGTTACGCTCAATAAGCGGAGTGACTACCTGAGTTACGGTGGCAGGGGAAACATTACATTTGTTCGCAAGATCTATCCTTGCCAATTCCCCACTACGCAGCAACTCTTTGAGTATCTTCTCCGCATTTTGCGCCCGTATTTTCTTTTGAGATAAAATGTCTCCCATTTTCCTCACCTATTATAGATTTCTATTAATTATATCAAGAACTGCTGATAACATCAACCCCTAAAAAGCAAATCTTTTTCAAGGGGCATCAGAGAAAAGAAATTATTTTTAGCGTAAAAAAAAGATTGACATTGCTGCACGTCAATGATATAATTTGTTCATAATTTTTATGGTAAAAATAAGCCGCGAAAAAAGATTTCTCAGCCATGGCGCCGTGGTTGAGGTCTGGCATACGATACATTTTCGGAATGAAGGTGAAAAGGAAATAGAGACACACAAAAAAGCAAATCTTTGTACAAAAATGTTGAAAGGAAAAAGCTATGATTAAAGGTATAATTCTTATTGCATTCATGGTCGTCATTATGGTACTGATGGTCACCAGGAAAGTGCCTACCCTTATTGCTATTCCAATTCTTGCAATTGGTATTGCTGTCATTGCCGGCGTTCCTCTGACAGGCGAGGAGAGTATAATATCTACTGTTATCCAGTCCGGTGCTGTTAAGCTCGCTGGTTCCTACACCGCTTGCCTTATTGCAACCTGGATGAGTTGTATTATGCAGCGTACCGGCATAACAGAAAACATGATAAGAAAAGCAGCTGAACTTGGCGGTGATAAAACCAACATTGTTGCAATTCTGCTGTTCCTTGTCATTTGTGCCCTGTCCACCGTTATGTCTGGTCTGGGTGCCGTCATTATGATGGGTACTATTGCAATTCCGATCCTGATTTCTGTTGGCGTTGAGAAGTTCACTGCCGCAGCTATTCTTCTTTGCGCCTATGGTGCCGGAGAGCATTTCGGCATGGTTCGTGCGACTTACTTTGCAGAGGTTTTTGGCTTGGAAGTTGGGCAGGTTTATCACTTCAGCGTTGTTGTTGCCATCACAACTGGTATTGCTGGCCTTCTCTACATTATCACTCGCCTTAGAAAGAATGGAAAGAAGTTTGCATTTTCAGCTCCGGTTTCCGAAACCGAAGGCGAGGCTCCCGCAAAACTCAAGGGTGTACGCGGCGCCCTTGCAATGCTCACTCCCTTTGTCCCTATTGCCGCTGTTGTCGGATTCAAGTGGGATGTAATTCCTGCATTCCTGCTGGGAATTCTTTGGGCTCTCATTTTTACCGCAGAAAGCTGGAAGAAGACCTGCAATATAACTGCTAAGACCTGCTATGACGGATTCCTCATGGGCGCTCCCTGTGCCGCATTGATGTTTTTCATTGGTATGCTGCTTAACGCAATCAACACCAGTATGGTCAAGGATGCCCTTGCACCCCTGATATCTAATATCGTTCCGGCATCTCCCGTAGCATTTGCCGCACTGTTTATCGTTCTTACTCCGCTGGTGCTTTACCGCGGGCCTCTGAATATGTACGGCCTCGGCGCAGGCATCGCCGCTCTGATGGCATCCCTGGGAACCGTCGCACCTGCTATGGTTTGCGTTGGCTTCTTGGGTGTTGCTGCGGTTCAGGACACCTCATGCCCCACTAATACACATAATGTATGGGCTGCGGGCTTTGTCGAAGAGGATGTAACTCAAATCACCAAAGCGCAGATCCTCTGGATGTGGGCAGCAGCTGCTGTAGCAATCATTATTGGAACGATAATGTTCTGGGGCTGATATGCAGCAATATTATATAAAGCATTTTGGAGAGTAACGCAATGAAAGTAAGAATCGGAATTGATGTTGGTGGTACTTTCACAGATGCTGCTGTAATTGATAATGAAACCTATGAACTTATAGGATCAGAGAAAGTTCCTACTACGCATTCAGCGGCCACGGGAGTGGCCGCTGGAATCGTAGAAGTTCTTCAGGCAGTAATGCAGAGATATAATATATCTCCTGATGATGTTGCGTTTATTGCACACGGTACAACACAAGCAACAAACGCACTGCTGGAAGGAGATGTTGAAAAAGTCGGCATAATTACTATTGGCAGCGGCATGGAAGGAATCAAGTCAAAGGCAGATACCCAGATGGGAGAAATACGCCTTACATCCACTAAGGAATTAAACACGTGCAATCGCTATATTGACAGCAATTCTTCCTCATTCCATAAAGATATTGCAAGGGCAATAGTCGAATTAAAGAGTGAAGGCGCAGGAGCTATTGTTGCTGCCGAGGCATTCAGCGTTGATGATCCAGAAAATGAAAACGAAGTTATTGATATGTGTCGCGATGCAGAAATACCCGGAACTGCTACTGCCGACATATCTAAGTTGTACGGGCTGAGAGTTCGGACGAGGACGGCTGTCGTAAACGCGAGTATAATGCCCAAAATGCTGAACGCAGCTTACATGACTTCTGACAGCATCAAAAAGGCAGGGATTAAGGCGAATCTTATGGTCATGAGGTGCGATGGCGGAGTTATGACCGTTGATGAAGTCAGAAAACGTCCTATCCTGACCATACTGTCCGGTCCCGCTGCAGGTGTAGCAGGTGCATTAATGCATGAGAAGCTGACCGACGGACTGTTTTTTGAGGTTGGGGGAACAAGTACAGACATCTCGTGTGTAAAAGACGGCAAGGTTATGGTTCGCTATTCGCAAATCGGTGGGCACAAAACATTCCTTACCTCCCTTGATGTTCGCACCGTCGGCATAGGCGGCGGTAGCATGATACAAATGAAGGATGGCTTAATATCCGATACCGGACCCAGAAGCGCACATATTGCCGGTTTAGACTATGAGGTATATGCGGATTCAGCGGATATTGTATCTCCTGTTCTTAAAACGATAGCGCCGACAAAAACTGATCCGGACTATGGGTATATCGAATGTTCAAACGGCAAGAGGTTTGCGCTTACGCTTTCAGGAGCAGCCAATATCTGCGGATATGTTTCAGAGGGAGACTATGCATTCGGGAACATTGAAGCGGCAGAACTGGCATGGAAACCCCTTGCAGACAGCATGGGAGTCAGTGTAAAAGAAGCCGCAATGAAAGCTCTGGAGTATGCTGCGAAAAAGAATGGTGAAGTTGCCCGACAGCTTATGGCCGACTACAATATGAATCCGAGAACAACTGTGTTCATTGGAGGCGGAGGCGGCGCGTGCAGCGTTGTGCCCCACTTGGCACAGTCGATGGGTCACAGATATAAGATAGCAAAGAATGCCCCGGTGATCTCCACGATCGGAGTGGCACTTGCCCTTGTCAGAGACGTAGTTGAGCGCACTATTGCCAATCCCACCGAGCAGGATATACTTGAGGTACGTCGGGAAGCTGAACAGAAAGCAATAAAAGCAGGCGCGGCACCGAACTCCATTGAGGTCAATGTTGAAATTGATACGAAAAAAAATATTGTTCGTGCCATCGCCATTGGAAATACCGAATTGCGTTCAAAGGACCTTAACAGCAGAAAGTTGACTGCTGAGGACGTATTGGAGGTTGCCGGAGAGAATATGCAGCTTCCGACGGATGAGATGTATATCAAAGCCGATAACGGTTACATGTTTGTGGTTATGCACGATGCTGTTACCAAAAAGATGTTTGGCTTGCAGAAAATAATAAAGCATAATGCACGGCTTGTTGACGACGAAGGCGTTATCAGACTGCAAAAGGAAAATGCGACAGTAAAGAAAACAAGCGGGATCGGCTGGGAAATTGCACTGCGAAGAATAATCGAGGACTGCGCCGATTATGGCGATGGCGGTGAACAGTTGCCCAATACGTATATTATTTTCGGTAAGCGACTTATAAATCTGTCCGGTATGTCCAGTGTGGAGCAAATCATATCCATTGCAAGAATCGAGCTATCAACCGTCAGAGACGATGATCAGCTTATCTATATTTGCAGCGATAGGATGGACTGAACAGGAGTTGATCTATGGATGGTACAACAATGCCGTTTCCGGGCAAAGAGGAAGCCCTGGAGCTTTTAAAAAGAGATTATGTTGTTGACCGCATTCCAGAAGATATGCATCAAAAGCTCATAGATGAAGCGTGGGAGTTGGGGAAAAAATGCGGGAAGATATTTCTCGAAGACTACCCGGCTAATGACGGTGTATGTTTTGCAGATGTGATACAGAGCGTAGGGTTGAAGCTGAAGAGGGCAGATGTTGACTATGTTTCCGGCCACATGAGGTATTTTGCGGATATTCAGCCGAAGGCAGGAATAGTATACATTTATCTCAAATCCGTTGAGCTTTGGGCAAAGGAACACAACTGCAGCTATGAGTTTGCAGAGAACGTGATTCTTATGCATGAGTTTTTCCATTATTGCGAGTACAGACAGGGAGAATCGGCATCGCGTACACACCTTGTGCCGATGATCACGATAGGGAGAATTCACATAGGAAAGACCGGAGTGGCATCACTAAGTGAGATAGCTGCCAACTCATTTGTACGGTATCTATGGGATGCCGATTATCTTGGCATCAGAACCAAATGGCAACGTACATCCTCGGACGTTCAGATTACAGAAGAAAGGATCAAACATTAATGTTACATTACCAGAAAGACCTCAACGTTGAGGCTTCTTACGATGTGGTAGTTGCTGGATGCGGTGCATCTGGTGTCTGTGCTGCAGTTGCCGCGGCTCGAAGGGGCTGCAAAGTTGCGGTTATCGAGCGTTTTGGCGCCGTTGGCGGCAATCTTACTCTTGGCGGAGTAGGTCCTATGATGGGAGAAGTCGCAAAAGGCACAATGCGCGATGAGGTCGGCGGACTCCTGCGTGTGGCACAGAATAATATGCATGCTACCAATGGTCACGTACACGATATGCAGACGGCAAAACGCGTTCTGATTGACTTCCTCAATGATGCCGGAGTTTTTGTATATTTGCAGACAACGGTGGTAGACGTAATAAAAGAGGGACAGGCATTGACGGGGCTTGTAATAGCCCAGCATAGCGGAATAAGCGTAATTCAAGGTAAGGTGTTTGTTGATGCTACTGGTGACGGCGATGTAGCAACCTATGCGGGAGCTCCTTGGGAAATGGGAAGGAGCACAGATGGTGTTACTCAACCTGTTACCTTGATGTACGTCCTCTCCAATGTCGATGATACTAAAGCAATAAAGTGTTTCGGTGAAGAGGATAATGTTCAGCTTAACGGTGAGCGCTTTCTTGATTTCACCGCAAGATGCTGTGAGCAAGGACTGCTACCCAAAAACTGCGCAGCAGTTAGGCTATATGCTACCGTTAATCCCGGTGAAAGAATGGTCAATACAACTCAGGAAAATTATGTTAACCCCCTCAACGCCAAGGATGTGATGAAGGCAGAAGTTGAGTTAAGAAAGCAGATCGATCAGATAACCGATTTCCTGCGAAAGTATGTTCCCGGTTACGAGAATTGCGTTGTTAAGTACACTTCCGAACATTTAGGAGTAAGAGAAAGCCGCAGAATAATGGGAGACTATGTTCTCAATATTGATGATCTCCGTGCCGGAAGGCGCTTTGATGATGTCGTCGTACATAAAGCAAATTTCACGGTGGATATACACAATCCGGATGGTGCAGGTCAGGCTAACGGACTTGCAGAGGTAGTGTCGCCCTATGATATCCCTTACCGCTGTCTGCTGCCTAAGAATGTGGAGAATCTGATTGTGAGCGGCCGGTGTATTTCCAGCACCCACGAAGCCCTTGCGTCGTTCAGAATCATGAGCGTATGTACGGCACTGGGCGAGGCTGCGGGAGTTGCAGCTGCTATTGCGGTTGAAGATAATGTTGCTCCCCGGCAGGTCGATGTCAGAAAGATACAGACTGCGCTTACTGAAAAGGGTGCAGATTTGTTCAGCAAATAAAAATGTTCCCTTGGGAAGTAAGGAGATACAATGAAAGGTTGTTTCTTTCTAGGTGCAGGACATGAACCGGCTTTCGAGATTCGTGAAATGAAGTTTAAACCGTTGGCACCAAAAGAAGTTCTTATAAAAGTTTGTGCATGCGGCGTCTGCGGAACAGATGTGCATATCTACAAGGGTGAAGAAGGCTCAGCAGCAGTTAATCCACCGGTAGTGCTTGGCCATGAATTTGCAGGTATTGTTCAGGAAGTTGGAAGCGAGGTTACGGTGACAAAGCCCGGAGATCATGTCTCGCTGGATCCAAATATGTACTGCGGTATATGCAGACCTTGCCGGATGGGGAAAAAGCAAAACTGCGAAAATCTATTTGCGCTTGGAGTCAATGCTAATGGCGGGTTTGCCGAATATGCAGTTTGCCCTGAATCGCAGTGCTTCAAAATCAATAATGATATTGATTTTGAAGTTGCTGCAATGTCAGAGCCGCTGGCATGTGTCATTCACGGCATAGATTTGGCAGAGATCAAATCAGGTCAGACCGTTGCCGTTATTGGTACAGGAGCAATAGGTTTTCTAATGATGCAGGTCGCAAAACTGCGGGGAGCATCTACCGTAATTATGTGTGCAGTAGATGATGCAAAATGTGAACTGGCAAAGGAACTTGGGGCAGATTATGCCATAAATTCCAAAAGCGAGAATCTTGTTCAAATGATTCGGGAGTACAGCAGGGCAGATGGAGCCGACGTTGTGATTGAGTGTGTTGGCAATCCTATTGCAACTGAGCAAGCATTCCAAATTGCAGGAAAAGGAGCAAGGGTGGTCCTGTTTAGCGTACCAAATCCAAAAGAAACCTATGAATTGAAACTCTTTGATGTTTTTAAAAAAGAGCTTACAATCGTTGGTTCACTGATTAACCCCGATACGCACCAAAGAGCGGTTAATTTGATAAACTCGGGAAGAATAGAAATCAAAAAGCTTATTACCCAGGTTTATGACATTGAGCACCTAGAAGAAGCGATAAAATGCCAAATGAGTCTAGAATCAATTAAAGTGATCGTTAAGCCGAAAATATAAAAAAGTTCCGCGTATATGCCGAGAGGCTCACAAGTGGAGGTTTTTCCCCCGCTGGAAAGTCAGCGAATCACCGCCGCCGTACTCAAAAAGCCGGACAGAAGCAGTCTGGGCTATCTTCTGTGTCTGGAAACGGGGCTGCGTCTGGGCGAGGTCTGCGCACTAAGCTAGTCTGATATTGACCTTGCGGAAGGGGTACTTCGTGGCCAGAGGACGGTTTACCGCATCAACTACGGAAAGCGCACCGAGCTGGTGCTACAAACGCCGAAAAGCGAAAACTCCGTTCGCGCTATTCCGTTGACGGCGAAAATGCTTTCCATACTGCGCCAGATGAAGGACAAGAAGGATTGTTGCTTGCTTACCGGCACAGAGCGGCCTCTGGAGCCGCGGACAATGCAGTACCGTTTCCGGCGCTTCCTTGAGAAGAACAACTTGCCACTCAGAAATTATCACGTTCTCCGGCACCCGTATGTCAAGCACACGACAAAAAAATATTTCCTGCAAAAGCAGAAATCCCAAACCACCAACAAGTGGTAATCTGGGATTTCTGTTTTTACTATGGTTCGATTAATCAAATATCTGAGTCAGGCTTGTGTACCCAATGCAGATCATCTGTTTCGTAGGTGCCGTCAAGATTTATGCGCAAATTTATTTGCAGGCTCCGGCTGAATGAAGTC
>ENA-UOJD01003592-UOJD01003592.1-human-gut-metagenome-genome-assembly--contig:-P48-NODE-3592-length-11063-cov-10.600472_pt1 | contig 11063 bp, 13 predicted proteins | sample MGYA00242342_ERZ723889 | MGnify/ENA metagenome assembly ERZ723889
CTCTTGTATCATATGTATGATATAAGTTATTATGTTTATGATAATTATTAATAATTTTAAAGACATAAATAGTGTCTAGAAAGGATGAAATTTTTATGGATAACAATAGTAATTCGTTTAAAGCTGTAAAAACAGAAAAAAATTCTTATTCAATTCCCAAAGGCAAGGTAGGCTTTATAAGGGGATTTTTCGTACCATTTATTGCAGGTGCATTAGGATCTTTAATTTTGGTAGGTACTTGTTTAAGCATTCCTTCTATTAGAGATTCTGTCTTAGATAAATTTGCATCTGAAACTAGCGCAAAAGAATCTGATGAGTCTGGCGGAAACACAAGTAATTCACTTAACCTTGAACAAATTTTATCTACATCATCTGGTAAATCTATTTCTATAGAAGATTATTCAAAAACAAGTGTTGCTGTTGCAAACAAGGTTTTACCATCTGTAGTAGGAATAAAAGTAACATACTCAGTAAATTCACCATATTATTCTTATTACGGAATGTCTGGATCAACTGCTACAGCAACAGGATCTGGAGTTATTATAACTGATGATGGTTATATATTAACAAATAATCATGTTGTTTCCTCTTCATCAAAATCTTCTTATTATCAAGTAAGCAAAGCTACAAAAATAACTGTTACATTATATAATGATTCAACTGAATATGATGCTACTATAGTAGGATCTGATGAGCAAACCGATTTAGCAGTATTAAAAATAGAAAAAACAGGATTAACAGCTGCCGAATTAGGTGATTCAAATAATGTTCAAGTTGGAGAATTTGCAATGGCAATTGGAAACCCTCTAAGTATGGAAAGCACAGTTACCACAGGAATCATAAGTGCTAAAGATAGAAGTATAACATCTGATAATGTTACTTATAAAGTAATTCAAACAGATGCAGCAATAAACTCTGGTAATAGTGGTGGAGCTCTTATTAATGCTGAAGGTAAAGTCATTGGAATAAATACTTTAAAACTTTCTGGATCTGGTATAGAAGGTATTGGTTTTGCAATTCCAATTAATGATACAATAAGTGTATATCAACAATTAATAACAAATGGAAAAGTAGCAAGACCATATATTGGAATGACTGGTAGAGATATTGATGAAACTACAGCTAAGCAAAATAATTTATCTAAAGAAGGTGTTTATGTAGTTTCAGTTGAGGAGTTTTCTGCAGCAGAAAAAGCTGGTATTCAAGCTGGAGATTTAATTATATCTTTTGATGGTGAAGAAGTAAAAACAATGGATAAATTAAATGAATTAAAAAATAAGCACAATATCGGTGATGAAGTAAAAATAAAGTTAATCAGAAATGGTGAAGAAAAAGAAATAGCTTTAACATTAGGTGAAAATAAAAGTACAAATGAGCAATAAAAATAAGATGGAGAATTTTGAGATAAAATTCTCCATCTTATTTTTGTCACATACTATAGTCCAAAACTTACACCCAATGCATTATTAATTTTTAACATAACTTTTTCATCATCAACATGACCAATTTTTTCTTTTAATCTACTTTTATCAATTGTTCTTATTTGTTCTGTTAGTACTATTGAATCAGCTTTTAATCCATTTTCTTTAGAATTTATCTCAATATGTGTTGGTAATTTATTTTTACCTCTTTGAGAAGTTATTGCTGCCGCTATAACTGTTGGACTATGCATATTTCCTATATCGTTTTGTATTATTATTACAGGTCTAATTCCTCCTTGTTCAGATCCTACCACAGGACTTAAATCTGCATAAAACATATCTCCTCTTTTAACTACCATATAATTCACTCCCAATATTTCAATATTAAAGTGCCCATATATTTCTATTCGTATATAAGATAGATATTAGATAAAATTATTTTTTATTTAAATCTATCTCTTTATATAATATGTAAATTACATCTTTTTTGTTATCATCTTGTACTATCATTTTTTTAGGTTTACCAGTTCCCTTTTCTAGATATAATTTTCTATTTACAAGATATTTATTGCTAGTTAAATTAAGTTCCATAACTATATATTCATTTTCTTCATATACATTTACGTTTTCTGGATTTTTTTTGCAATTATCTATAAAAGAATTTAACCATATAACATTATCTGATAAATATGGATAATTACTATATATCTTGCTCAAATTTAATTTTGAATTATTAATTTCAATATTTCCGTCTTTATAAGACATTTCTATTCCTTCTATATTTTCAGGTTTTATAACTGTTTGTTTTTCTATATCTCCAAAAACATATTCTTGTCTTAATATATATTTATTAGTATTTTTATTACTATTAATTGTTACTTCAAGCTCTGCTGTATACGAATTAATATTTAAAATATATTCTTTAATTTCGTTAGCACTTTTATTACTTTCATTATTTCCAAAATTAATTTTTTTATAATTAAATTTCATCAAAAATATAATAATTATCAAAATTATAACTATTACACTAATATAAATTATTTTTTCCTTCACAATACACTCCTTCCTATTTTGCTCTTACCAAAGAAAAGACCAATTTAAATAGTAAACTAGAACCACATTATTTTCCCTCACTTCCTCCAAAAAAAAAGAATAGATAAAAATCTATTCTTCTAATTTATATTCATATTATATTAAAGTATTCAGTTAAAATTTTTACTAACTCATCTTTATCAGTAATTTGATTAACTTTATCTCTCATTTTACTAGCATCTTTAGTATTTTTAATATACCAACTAATATGCTTTCTCATTTCCATTATAGCTACATGTTCTCCCTTATCTTCAATTTCTAAATTTAAATGTTCCAAGATTAAATTTAGTTTTTCTGTATTGGAAATATAAAATTCTTTGTTTTGCATACCACAAATGATTTCATTAAAAATCCATGGACTTCCTAAAGACGCTCTTCCAATCATTATACCATCTACTCCTGTTGTTTCAAACATTTTGTTTGCATCTTCATAATTTTTTACATCACCATTTCCTATTACTGGTATTTTTACACTTTCTTTTACCTTTTTTATAATATCCCAGTCCGCTTTTCCAGAATAAAATTCTGCTCTTGTTCTACCATGAATAGTTATTGCAGAAGCTCCAGATTCTTCAGCTATTTTGGCCATTTCTACTGCAATTATATTGTCATTGTCCCAACCTTTTCTAAATTTAACTGTTACAGGAACAGATGAGCTTTTTACAACTTCTTTTATTATTTCTTTTGCTTTTGGCAAATCTAATAATAATTTACTTCCATCTCCATTTTTCACAACTTTAGGAGCTGGGCATCCCATATTTATATCAACAATATCTGCATATTTTGAAACATATTCTGATGCATATTTCATAGACTCTATATCACTACCAAATATCTGTACAGCAATAGGTCTTTTTTCTCCAGTCATATTCAATAATTGTTTGGTTTTCGAATCATTATGAAATAAGCCTTTACTACTTATCATTTCAGTATAAACTAATCCTGGATTAAATTTTTCACAAATAATTCTAAAAGCTCTATCTGTAATTCCTGCCATAGGAGCCAATATTATATTATTATTCAATTTAACATTTCCAATATTTAATTCCTTTATACACATATAAATTCCTCTATTACTATATTATTTATTACATTTTATACTAATAAGCTACAACTTTTATTCAGAAAACATTACTTTATTTCTTCTTCCACTAATATTTAATAACAATCCTATTAATATACAATTTGTAAGTAATGAACTTCCTCCATAACTTACAAAAGGTAATGGAACTCCTGTAATTGGGAGTAACCCCATTGTCATACCAATATTTTCTACCATGTGAAATAAAAATATTCCTGCTATACCAGATGCAATATATGAACCAAGATCATCTTTAGCCGTTTTTGCTATTTGCAAAGATTTTGTTATTAAAATAATATACAATATAATAACTACAGCAGCAATCACAAATCCCATTTCTTCTCCTATAGCTGAATATATAAAATCTGTTGTTTGTGGATATAAATAACCTAGCTGTGTCTGACTACCATTTTTTATTCCCATACCTAATAGTTTGCCAGATCCAATTGCCAATTTTGATTGTAATACATTATATCCAGATCCTCTAGGATCTAAATTTGGATTTAAAAATACATCTATTCTAGTTTTTGCATGATTTGGCAATATAAAGAAATATAATAATGGCAATGCAATTATTGCTAACACTACAGCAGTAATTATATATTTTTTATTTATTCCTGATGTGATTAAAATAATTGCTGTAGCTATGCAAAATGCAATTGCAGTTCCATAGTCCGGTTGTTTGATAATTAATAATACAGGAATAATAACTACAATTAAACATTTCAATAATTGGATTGGTTTGCTTATTTGCTCTTTTCCATTTTTTTGCACTTTTACAATTGCTAATGAAAAGCTTAATATTACACATATTTTAGCAAATTCTGAAGGCTGAAAAGATATAGAACCAATATTATACCAACTAGTTGCACCATTAATTGGATTTGTAAATAATACACCTATTAATAATAAAAGCATAATAACGTATAAAATCGGTGATATTTTAGAAATAATGTTATAATCTATTGAAATTATTGCTATAGTTATCGGTATACTTATAAAAAACCACAATAATTGCTTTTTTAACTCTACATACTCAGAACTTTCAGTAACAGAATATAATTCAATACATCCAATTATAGTTAGTATAATCACACAAATTAATACTGTCCATTCCATATTTTTAAGTATTTTATTTTTCATAATACCTAACCTCATTTTTTAGAAGTAGTTTTTTTAGTTGTAGTAGCTTTTTTGACTGTATTTGAACTTGAAACTTTTTTTGTTACTTCTTTAGTTTCAGGTTTTGTTTCTTTTTTTGTTGTAGATTTTTTTGTTGTATTCTTTTTTTCACCTTCTGGTGTAGCTTTTTTTACAACTTTTTTAACTTCTTTTTTTATTTTATCATTTTCTTCAGTTTTATTTTGTTTTAATTTACTATCTTCAGATTTCTTTGTAATTGTATCTTTTTCAGTATCATTTTTTCCAGAATTTTCATTTTCATTCTTTTTATTATCAATTTTTGTTTTTTGTATATTTTTTTCGTTTTTTATGCTAACAATAGGAATATTAGCATATAGTGCAGGTGCACCATTTGTTCCGTCCTCATTTATTTTATTTGTTAATCTAACGTCCATCTCAGATTCATCTATATCAATATATTTTTTTATTACATCTATTATTTCTTGCTTCATCATATCTAAAAAGTCTACAGATACATTAGCTCTATCTTGCATTAGTACTAAATGTAGTCTTTCCTTGGCGGCATCTTTTGAATTTGATTCCTCTTCCTCTTTTTTTCCTATTTTTTTAAAAAAACCTTTTATAGTATCTAACATTTTTAACCTCCACTTTTGTACTATTTTTTTCTAAAAACATTCAATATTTTAGAAACAAAACCTTCGTTCCTTCCTGGAATAGTAATTTCTATATTCTCACCTAATATTCTTTGTGCAATTTCCATATATCCTCTTCCAGAAGGAGATTTTTTGTTTGAAACAGCTGGCTCCCCTTTATTAGTTTGAGTTATTATATATTCATCATCTGGAATTACCCCTATTAAATCTATGGATAATAGCTCTACAATGTCTTCAACATCCATCATTTCGCCTTTTTTTATCATATTTGGTCTAATTCTATTAATAATTAGCTCTGGATTTTTTATTTGAGATGAATCTAATAATCCTATTATTCTGTCAGCATCTCTTATTGCAGAAATTTCAGCTGTAGTTACAACTAATGCTCTATCTGCACCTGCTATTGCATTTTTAAAACCTTGCTCTATTCCTGCTGGGCAATCTATTAAAATATAGTCAAATTCAGCTTTTAATTTATTTGTTAGATCTATCATTTGTTCTTCATTTATAGCACTTTTGTCTCTTGTTTGTGCGGCTGGTAATAAAAATAGTTCATTAAAGCGTTTATCTTTTATTAAAGCTTGTCTTAATTTACATTTTCCTTCTACTACATCGACAATATCATAAACAATTCTATTTTCAAGACCCATTACAACATCTAAATTTCTTAATCCAATATCAGTATCTACTAAAGCAACTTTTTTACCAGTTAAAGCTAAAGCAGACCCTAAATTAGCAGTTGTTGTTGTTTTACCTACGCCACCTTTTCCTGATGTTACAACTATAACTTCTCCCATAAATCTCTTTCCCCCTTATGCTATTTAATAGCCAAGACATTTGTAGACGCAAAATTTATATAACTTTCTCGCTATATTTTTTGTTGACTAAACAAAAATACTTATGGTATCATATATGATTTTGGCTCAAAAGTCAATTCATTTTGCTTAATTTGTGGGAAATTGAGCTGGTTATTTCTACTTTTTATTATATAGAATTAAGTATTCTTATGTTCATCGTCCGAGTGGTCAAAATTATTTTATTTTCTTGACATCACCTTACTTAAGGAATATACTTAATCATATTAAAGTTCAAGGAGGTAACATTTTTATGAACGATTTAATTGAAATCAGATGGCATGGACGTGGTGGTCAAGGTGCAAAAACTGCTTGTTTACTACTTGCAGATGCAGCTTTTAACACAGGAAAATATATTCAAGGTTTTCCAGAATATGGTCCAGAAAGAATGGGAGCACCAATTACAGCTTACAACCGTATAAGTAACACACCAATAACAATACACAGTAACATTTATAATCCAGATTTCGTTGTTGTTGTAGATGATACATTATTAGATAGTGTTGATGTAACAGCAGGGTTAAAAGAATCTGGTGCAATTGTTATTAACACAACAAAGGATATAGATATTTTAAAAGATAAATTAAATGGCTATAAAGGAAGTATTTACACAATTGATGCAAGAGCAATTTCAATAGAAGCTCTTGGAAGATATTTCCCAAATACACCAATGCTTGCAGCCATTGTAAAAGTTAGTGAAGTTATGTCTGATGAGGATTTCTTAAAAGATATGGAAGGCTCATTTAAACATAAATTTGCTAAAAAACCAGAAGTTATTGATGGAAATATGAAAGCTTTAAAATTAACATTAGAGCAAATCAAAAAAATTCAATAAGAAAGGAATGATAAAAAAATGTCTGAAAATATTAACAAAAATACTCCAGCGAATAAATTGACTATCGGCGGAAATATTTACACAGCTGGTAATGCAAAAGAATTTAAAACTGGTGACTGGCGTTCAATAAAACCTGTATATATTACTGAAAAATGCAAACAATGTGGTTTATGCTTCCCTGTTTGCCCAGATGATGCAATTCCAGTTAATAGCGAAGGAAAAAGAGAAGATTACAATTACGATTATTGTAAAGGATGTGGAGTATGTGCAAAAGTATGTCCATTTGCAGCAATCGAAATGAGAGAGGAAGGTGAAGAATAATGGGTATTAGAGAACGTTTAAGTGGAAATGAAGCTGTTGCAGTTGCAATGAGACAAATAAATCCTGATGTTGTAGCAGCCTTCCCTATCACACCATCAACAGAAATCCCACAATATTTTTCAACATTTGTAAGTAATGGAACTGTTGATACAGAATTTGTTGCTGTTGAAAGCGAACATAGTGCAATGACAGCATGTATAGGTGCTGAAGCAGCTGGTGCTAGAGCTATGACTGCAACATCTGCAAATGGTTTATCACTTATGTGGGAAATGATTTATATTGCATCAAGCTTACGTTTACCAATAGTTATGTCACTTGTAAACCGTGCAGTATCTGGACCATTAAATATACACAATGATCATTCAGATGCAATGGGTGTTCGTGACGCTGGTTGGATAATGTTATTTAGCGAAAACAACCAAGAAGCTTATGACAATATGATAATGGCTCACAGAATTGCAGAGCACAAAGATGTACAATTACCTATTATGATATGCCAAGATGGATTTATAACATCACACTCAATCGAAAATATAGAATTAATAGAAGATGAAAAAGTAAAAGAATTCGTTGGAACTTATAAACCAGAGCACTATCTATTAAATAAAAAAGAGCCAATGGCAATTGGTCCTCTAGATTTACAAGCATTCCTTTTCGAACATAAATATCAACAAGCAGAAGCTATGAGAAATGCAAAAAAAGTAATAGCTGATGTTTCAGCAGATTTTGAAAAAATGACAGGTAGAAAATATTCTTTCTTTGAAGAATACAAAATGGATGACGCAGAATATGTAGTAGTTTGTATGAACTCAACCGCAGGAACAGCTAAATTTACAGTTGATAAATTAAGAGCTGAAGGTGTAAAAGCAGGATTACTAAAAGTTCGTATGTTCAGACCATTCCCTGCTGAAGAAATTGCAAATGCTTTATCTAAAGAAAATATAAAATCAATTGCAGTATTAGATAAATCAGAATCATTAAATGCTGCTGGTGGTGCATTATTTGAAGATATAACATCTGCTATGTATACAAATAAAAAATCAGTTCCAGTTGTAAACTATGTTTACGGAATTGGTGGTAGAGATACAACATCAGACCAAATAGAATCTGTATTTGCAGATTTACAAAAAATTAATAAAGATGACAAAGTAGAAAATCCTTATAGATATTTAGGATTAAGAAAGGAGTAATTTAAAATGGCATATAACTTGAAAGAAGTAATTACTACAAAACCATCTAGATTTACAGCAGGTCACAGAATGTGTGCTGGATGTGGAGCTCCTGCTACAGCAAGAATGATTTTACGTGCACTAAAGCCAGAAGATCACGCTGTTATTTCTTGTGCTACAGGATGTATGGAGGTTTCTACATTTATGTATCCATATACATCATGGACAGACTCTTTTATTCACACAGCTTTCGAATGTGCTGCAGCTAATAGCGCAGGTGCAGAAGCTGCATACAAATCACTTAAAAGACAAGGAAAATTACCAGAAGACTTCACAACAAAATTTATAACATTTGGTGGTGATGGTGGAACATATGATATAGGCCTTCAAAGCTTATCAGGAGCAATGGAAAGAGGTCATGATATGACATATGTTTGCTATGATAATGGTGCATACATGAACACAGGTATACAACGTTCATCAGCAACACCAAAATTTGCAGATACAACAACAACACCAGCTGGAAGTGTAATTCCTGGAAAAATGCAATCAAGAAAAGATTTAACAAAAATAATGGTTGGTCATCATTTACCTTATGTTGCTCAAACAGTTGCATTAACTAATTTTAAAGATTTATATGAAAAAGCTGAAAAGGCAATATACACAGAAGGTCCAACATTCTTAAATGTTATGGCACCTTGCCCACGTGGATGGGGCTATAAAACAGAAGATTTAATGCAAATAAATAAACTTGCAGTTGAAACATGCTACTGGCCTTTATATGAAGTTATTGATGGTAGATATGTTATTAACTACAAACCTAAAAATAAATTACCTATTGAAGAATTCTTAAAACCACAAAGAAGATTTAAACATATGTTTAAACCTGGAAATGAGTGGATGATTAAAGAATTCCAAGAAGAAGTTGATAAGAGATGGCAAGAGCTTCTTGATTTGGAAGAAATAACAAATAAGGAAACTGAATAGTTCGATTTGGGGACGGAGCAAAAAATTAAAGTTGTCATATTTTAAAATTTATGACAACTTTAATTTTTTGCTCCGTCCCCAAATCGATTTATCTTGGATATGTAAATTCGCTAACTTTCCATACATTATTTTCTTTTACTAATGTAAATTTATTCGTTTTATTTTCTAATTCATTATTATTCAATTCGTCAATATTTTTTCCATAGTTTTCAGGGTCTTTTACATAAGATTCTGTTACTTCATAATTAATTTCATCTTCAGAAATATTTATTACTTTAATTGTCCAATAATCTAAATATGAAATATCACTGCCTCTACCTCCCATACACCAATAACTTCCATCATCAGCTTCTTCAACTGCCATTTCAGTTGCTGTAAGATATGTTTTAAAAACTTTTTCAGTAGTGATTTCTTTTAGTTCAGAAATATTTAATATTTCTGCCATTCCATCTTCTGTATTAAACTCCCCTTCTTTATAGGAAAAATTAACAATTTTAGAATACATATTTTTTCCTAATTCATAAGCTTCTTCATTAGACATGACAGAATTATTAGACTTTTGTTCATCTACTTTATTATTTGATTTCCAAATAAAATAACCTCCAAATGCTAAAACTGATATAAGAATTAATGTTAATAATGCTATAATGATTTTACTTGATTTTTTCATAAAATCTTCTCCTTTCTTTTATTATATTTTATATTATAATCTAACATATTTTTATTTTCAATTAAATTTTATTTTTCCTTTTTATATAAATTATTATCAGACTTGTTATTGCTAATATAATTATTACTATAAAAATTATTATATAATCGCCTGTTTTTACATTATTAGTTGTATTATCCGATTTTTTATTTATTTCCTTCATATTCACTTAAGTAATATTTTTGATAATCATATACATATGCAGATATTATTGTATTTTTCAAGATTTCTAAATCATCTTTAGTATATCTTTCACCATAAATATTATTTTTATAATATGGCACTTCAGATTCTAAAACTGGCCCTTGTTTAGTCGAAAAATAATCTATAAATCTATCAAAATCTCCACCATCATCTTGACCTATTATTTCACTATTCCATTCATCAGTTAATAAGTCATTAAAACCATTTTCAATACATTCTATATGCATTTCCGAAAAATCATAATCACCATATCCATTTAAACTTAAATATGTTTCTAAAGTGTTTAAAGATGCAAATGTCCAACAAGTTCCACGAGTACCTTGATCTTCTACCTTTATTGATATTTTATCTCTTAAGTCAAAATTAGACGGCACTGTTGATACTTCTTCTGCTCCTGATTTTTTCATTCCCAATAATATTATAAAAACTATTATCATTATTACGATAAACCTTTTTCTAAATATTTTCTTCATATATATTTCTCCCTTTTATTATTTTCTTACTTTTACTATTATTTCTATAATAAATACGATTAAAGATAAAAAAAAGTTGAAAAAATTTTAATTTTTTCAACTTTTTTTAATAAATTACAAA
>ENA-UOJD01003602-UOJD01003602.1-human-gut-metagenome-genome-assembly--contig:-P48-NODE-3602-length-11033-cov-5.779377_pt1 | contig 11033 bp, 10 predicted proteins | sample MGYA00242342_ERZ723889 | MGnify/ENA metagenome assembly ERZ723889
AGACAGCAATGTAGAAACGCTCTATAAACTTGCAAACGGTAAAGCCGAGGCTTTGGAATTTATTATCAAAGCAGACTCCGCCGTTGCAGGAATTCCACTCGCAGATCTGCATTTCCGAAAAAATACTCTGATCTGCTGTATTTACCGCAATGGCAAAGTTATTATCCCGAGTGGTCAGGATATCATGATGGCCGGTGACTCTGTTTTAGTCGTACTATCCGGTTACCGCATTTCCGATATCAAAGAGATTCTGGAGGACTAGTCGGCAATGAATTATTCGATCGTTTTATATATTTTAGGCTGTGTTTTAAAATTTGAAAGTGCCTTTCTGGTACTTCCAGCACTGGTCGGACTGATCTACCGTGAACATGCTTCTGTCTCCTATCTGGCAGTTGCAGTTTTATGTCTGATACTCGGTGTTCTTCTGACTCATAAAAAGCCACGTTCTACAAATCTCTACACCAGGGAAGGTTTTGTAGCTGTCGCACTCAGCTGGATCATCATGAGTATTTTCGGTGCCATTCCTTTTGTGCTGACCGGAGATATTCCGTTTTATGTGGATGCACTGTTTGAGACGATCTCCGGTTTTACTACAACGGGGTCAAGTATTCTGACCGATGTGGAGAGCATCTCAAAAGCCAGCCTGTTCTGGCGCAGTTTCTCCCACTGGATCGGCGGTATGGGAGTGTTCGTTTTCATTATGGCGATCCTCCCTATGATGGGCGGCTCCACGATGAACCTGATGAAAGCAGAGAGCCCCGGGCCTTCCGTGAGCAAGCTGGTTCCGCATGTGAAAGATACCGCAAAAATCCTTTACGGCATCTATATTGCCATCACGATCTGTGAAGCGACGATTTTGCGTGCACTCGGCATGCCGTTATTTGATTCGCTGACGACTACCTTTGGTACTGTCGGCACCGGTGGATTCGGCATCAGAAATGACAGTATTGCCGGTTATTCCCCTGCGATCCAGATTACGATCACAGTTTTCATGATCTTAAGCGGTATCAATTATACTGCCTATTTTTATATACTGACAGGCAAAATAAAAGAGCTCTTTAAAATTGAAGAAGTCCGCTGGTATCTCGCGATCATCTTCGGATCGGTGGCTGTCATCACATGGAATGTCCGGTCCTTGTATCCGACGTTCAGCGAGACTCTGCGCCATGCATTTTTTCAGGTTGGCTCCATTATCACAACGACCGGATATGCGACCACAGACTTTGATCTCTGGCCTGCTTTATCTAAAACTCTGTTGGTAACACTAATGTTTATCGGTGCCTGTGCTGGAAGCACAAGCGGCGGTATAAAAGTTTCCCGTATCCTGATCTTACTGAAAACGATCCGTAAGGAACTTTCACTGATCATCCATCCGCGTCAGGTAAAAAAGATCCGTATGGACGGACATCCGGTCGATCACGAAACCTTACGTTCCGCGAACGTATTTCTGGTCGTTTATTTTGTACTGCTGCTGACTTCTATGCTCCTGATCAGTGTGGATGAGTTTGATTTTTAAACGAATTTTACTTCCGTTGTCACGGTGTTAAATAATATCGGCCCCGGGTTAAATCTCGTCGGTCCGACACAGAATTTTTCAATTTTTTCTCCGTTTTCCAAATTTGTTCTGATGTTTGACATGCTTGCCGGAAGACTGGAACTGTTTCCGATGATGATTCTTTTAATGCCATCAACCTGGAAACGCAAATAATCGGATATGTGATGCAGACATTCGATTGTCATGGATAACAGAATCACAAAATGACTATGAAAGGATTTATTTATGTGGATTGCAAATAACTGGAAAGATTATGAAGTAATAGACTGCTCCTGTGGCGAAAAGTTAGAGCGCTGGGGTAATTATACGCTTGTGCGCCCGGACCCGCAGGTCATCTGGGATACGCCAAAAAAAGAAAAAGGCTGGAAACACATGAACGCTCACTATCATCGCAGCAAAAAAGGCGGTGGTGAGTGGGAGTTTTTTGATCTGCCGGAGCAGTGGAGTATCCATTACGGTTCTCTGACATTCCAGCTGAAACCGTTCAGTTTTAAACACACCGGACTTTTCCCGGAGCAGGCGGTAAACTGGGACTGGTTTTCCGATAAGATCCGTTCGGCAAAACGCCCGGTCAAAGTCTTAAATCTGTTCGCCTACACGGGCGGTGCCACACTTGCCGCTGCCGCTGCCGGAGCTTCGGTCACACATGTGGATGCCTCAAAAGGTATGGTCACCTGGGCAAAAGAAAACGCTGCATCCTCCGGTCTCTCGGATGCGCCGATCCGCTGGATCGTAGATGACTGTGTCAAATTCGTGGAGCGTGAGATCCGCCGCGGCAATCACTACGACGCGATCATCATGGACCCGCCTTCCTACGGAAGAGGCCCTAAAGGTGAGATCTGGAAAATCGAGGACTCCGTTTTTCCGCTGATCAAACTCTGCGCCCAGCTGCTGACAGACAAGCCTCTGTTTTCCCTTGTAAATTCTTACACAACGGGACTTCAGCCTGCAGTGCTGCGCTATATGATCGCCACTGCGTTAGAAAAATATGACGGAACCGTCACCGCAGATGAGATTGGACTGCCGGTGTCCTCCAATGGACTGGTGCTGCCTTGCGGGGCAAGCGGACGGTTTGAGGGGAAATAAAGACTACCCTGATTTTTTTATATAACTTTCTCAAAAAAGGAGTTCTGCATCAACAAAAGTTGTTGACGCAGAACTCCTTAACTTTTTACAACATCTTCTTCTTCCGAAGCACCAGCATCGTCACAATGCAAATCAGCAGTGTCAGAACACAGATGATCAGAAATCCGTGCGGTGTATTTGCAAACGGCATCCATTTTTCATTGACATTCATTCCATAGATACCGGAAATAACAGTCGGGATTGCCATGACGATCGTGATGGATGTCAGGTATTTCATGACATTGTTCAGACGATTATCAATGACAGATGACATCAATTCTCTGGTACCATTGATAATATCACGGTAAATGGATGTCATCTCGATTGCCTGCCGGTTCTCGACAATAACATCACCTAGCAGTTCCTTGTCCTCCGGGTACTGCTCTAAGCGCTTATACCTGGTCAGTCGGTCTAAGACCACGCCATTTGCACGCAGGGATGTCGCAAAGTAGACCAACGTAGACTCTAATTCGTGAAGGTCGATCAGATCGATATCCTCTGTATTTTTGCCGATCCGCTCCTCGATCTCCGTTCTTTTCTTATCGATGACACGCAGGTTCATCTGATAGTTTGTCGCCGTGCGGAACAAAATCTGATATACAAAACGCATTTTTTTCTTCGTGCTGAACTCTTTCACACGGTTGTTGACAAAGTTCTGCAATACCGGTGTATCATCGGTACAGACTGTCACGATCACATCCTGCGTTAAAATGATACCGAGTGGGATTGTCGTGTAACTCTGTTTTTCATGACGTATCTCAACCGTTGGAATATCGACTAAAATCAAAGTATAACCATCCTGAAGTTCGATACGGGAGCTCTCCTCCTCATCGAGTGCGGCCTGGATATCTTCGATATCTACATTCAATACTTCTGCAATCTCGGCACATTCCTGATGCGTCGGCTGGAGCATCTGCACCCATACGCCGTCCCCGATCTTTTCCTCTTCCTGGATCCGCTGATTATCCGTCTTAAAATATCTTATCATGGCATTTTCCTCAATTTCCCGGGATACTGCCATGTATCATGCCAGGTTTTTGCACATTACATTTTCCGGGAATCTTTCTATTCAATTTCTCTGTCATAAATGATCTGATATGCGTTTAAGCCCAGTTTCCTGCCAAACTTAACGCCTGCCTGTCTGATCTGACCACAGTAAGAAAAACCAAAGCGTTCATGCAGACGGATACTGACTTCATTTTCACTGGTAATCAGTGAAACAACTGTTCCGATCTGCGGGCACTCTTTGGCATATTGCAATGTTTTCTCCATGAGACTGCGGCCAATGCCACGCCCTCGATAACCCGCATGAATATAAATAGAGATCTCAACTGCAGGGTCAAAAGCCTTTCTTTCCCTGTAACGTGAAAGAGAGGCATAACCCGCGACTGTGCCTGCCTCTTCATATACAAAGATCACATACTGGCCTGTGTGTGCCTGAAACCACGCCAGACGATCCTCGTAATCCTTGATTTCCGTATCAAATGTTGCTGTTGTATGTAAAATGGCATCGTTGTAAATGTCCATCACTGCCGGAATGTCTTTTAACTCTGCTTTACGAATCATAATAATCCCCATTTTTGCGCATCTCAAGTTTGTGCGTAAGCACAAATCTTGCGTGTGAAAAATCTTATTTTTCACACTGATACCTCAACATTATTTATCATAGCACAGATTTTTATACGACGCCATGAAAAGTTTGTAAATTCCATGTAAATGAGATTTTGGGTTATCATTTATTTTTCATATTCTTCCCACAGCTTCCGCAAACGCTTCCAGATAAATATCTGCCTGCTCCCTGATCTTGTCCTGTTCCTTTTCACTTGCCGCATCATAAATACCAACCGTCACAAACCCGGCTTTTTTCGCCGTCCCGATCGCATAAAGTGCATCTTCAAACACCAGCGTGTGTTCCGGTTTTGTTCCAAGGAAATCAGAAGCCGCATGATAAATGTCCGGCTCCACTTTTCCTTTGCCGATTTCCGTGCAGGTAAATATCCGTTCAAAATAAGAAAGCAGGTCTGTGCGCTTTAATGCTGCCTCCACCATAGGGCGGTCTGTCGAGGTTGCCACGACCATTTTTATTCCTTCTGCCTGCAGTTTATCCAAAAACTCCCTCACGCCCTCTTTGGGCTGTACCTCTTTTTCATACGCAGTATAAACGATATTATTTACACCGGTCACGATCTCATCCGTCGATTCCGTGAGGTGGTAATTTTCTTTCACGTATTCCGCACCCTTTTGCATGCTCATGGAAAACAAAATCTCCGAAAGTTTTTCCCGCACCTCAATTCCTTTGTTCTGCAGATACCGCTCGCTGGCGTGTTCCCAGACCGGCATGGAATCAAGCAGTGTTCCGTCCATATCAAAAATTGCGCCCTGTATCAGCTCTGTTTTCATATTCATCCATTTTCTCGCATTTATAGTTTTGTTTTTCTTCAATGTCAGGCTCATGCATCTTAAAAATTTATTTACCATTAATGCCAGGTTCATGCATTTTGACTTACCTGCACACTTCCTCGGACAACTTCCTCAGTTCCTGTGCAGCTGCCCTGATATCCTTCTGCGCAAAGATAGCGCTGATCACAGCCACGCCGTCAATCCCCGTTCCCTTTAACTGTAAAATGTTGTCCCGGCTGATCCCGCCGATCGCAACCACGGGGATCTGTACTGCTGCACAGATTTCTTTTAACACCTCATGATCTAACGTTCCCACATCTTTTTTCGTGCCGCTTCCAAACACAGCACCGGAGCCAAGGTAAGTCGCCCCGCATTTTTCAGCGCGCAGCGCTTCCTCCACCGAGTGTGCCGAAACTCCGATGATCTTATCCTCTCCAAGTCTTTTTCGCACTTCCCCTGCCTCCATATCATCCTGTCCGACATGCACACCGTCCGCATCAATCTCCAATGCAAGATCCACGTTGTCATTAATGATAAATGGTACCTTGTACTCCCTGCACAATTTTTGTATCTCTTTTGCCTCCTCTAAAAATGCCTGCTCCGAAAGATTTTTCTCGCGAAGCTGTAAAAAGGACACACCGCCCTCCAACGCCTTTCTGACCTGCTCATATAATGTCTGACCATTTAACCAGCTTCTGTCTGTTACCCCATATAATAATAACTGTTTTCTATCGAATCTCATAACGTGCTCCTCTCTCTAATATATCTCCATCCATACACGACACTGCATCCATCAGGCTCACACGGTAAGTTCCGCTGCCCGACTGTCCGCTTTTCTCCGCCGCAAGCTCCCCGGCATATCCCATCATGCAGACTGCTGCCGCCGCTGCCTGTAACTTATTTTCCGGATTCGCAGCAAGAAATGCGGTTAAAATACCGGACAGCTGACATCCTGCCCCGGTCACATGCCCCATCTGCGGATTACCATTTCGAATCACATAACAACTGCTGCCATCCGTGACCAGATCTATGGCTCCGGTGATGGCAACGATCGTCTGCAGTTTCTTTGACAGCATTTTTGCATTACTAATATGCTGTGCTAAATTTTCCTCTGTCACTGTATCTGCATTATCTGCGTCCACGCCTCTTCCAGAACCATCTATACCTGTAATTTTTCCACAATGATCTGATTTATCAGTAATTTTTTCCACATCCATTGTATCTGACACTGCCATATTTCCACTATTTTTTTCCTGTGTTCCACACAAAGATGCCAAGGTTTTGATCTCTGAAATATTTCCCCGGATCGCATCAAACCGTACTTCCTTTAAAAGCTGCTCCGCCGTCTGTTTCCGGAAACTGCTTGCACCGACTCCAACCGGGTCTAACACCACAACATGTCCAAGTTTATTTGCCATTTTCCCCGCTTTTTGCATTGCAGGGATTTTCTTTTGATTTAGCGTTCCAAGATTTAGATTTAACCCCATGCAGTGTGCCGTGATTTCTTCTACCTCTGCCTCCTCATCTGCCATGATCGGACTTGCCCCGCATGCCAAAAGGACATTTGCAACATCATTTGCTGTCACATAGTTTGTTATATTATGGATCAACGGTGCCACGCACCGCACATTTTCCAGATACTCTTTCATAAATTTTCTCCATTATAAAATTCCACAGTAGATTTCACTGACAAAATTTCCTGCCCTGTGTTAACCACTTTTACGCACATTATACCTCATTTCCCCCTTCCCGCCTATGCGACTTTATGAATTTCTCATCTGTTTTTAAGATTTCCTTCATTTTCCAGTCAAGAAATGGTCACAATTATTCCGTATCATTAATAACATCAAAAGGAGCTGTTGAGTTTCGACTCGGTGGTTGGGGTTCTGTCAGTTCCGTCAAAAAACAATCCTGCCAGATTTTCCGGCAGGTTTACATATAAAAAGGACTTTAGAAAACATCTCCTCCGTTTTCTAAAGTCCTTTTCCATATACCGGTCCAATGAGCATTCACTATATTGCAGGCACGGATCCATATCCCATTTTATATACGATCAGATACAGGATCAGCAGATGCACCGGATAAAATGCGTAAAAGAAATATTTCATTCCAAAGCCACGTTTTCCATTGTAATAAAAGATTGGAACGAATGCAAACACTGCTGCCCATTCCCACCATACAAATGCCAGACATCCAAACACGACCTGCTGTATTCTGCTTCTCCGGAACAGGTAAAATACCATAATGCAGAGAACTCCGAGTGCGCCGTAATCCGTTGATAAAAACTCTGCCGCAAACATTCCGGCAAGGATTGCAATCGTAGATAATGCCGTCCGCTTCCAGACACTCCAGCGGCTCTGGTTCATCACCGCATCATACGCCATCATGGTAAGCAGACCCAGCAATAATGTAAAAAACACATTCTGATATCCGACTTCCAAAACTTTTCCGTTGAATGCCAGATCAAACGGGATCTCAGATACTGCCGCAAAACATCCCAGACGCAGTGCATATTTTTCCCGGTCTCTTGTATGCATAAATCCTTCTACCAGAAGAAAACAGAATATCGGAAACGCAATTCTTCCGATATTCCGCATCACACGATACAGCTGATAAAGGCCGTCATTATAGCCTCCGAATTTTAATATACGAATGATCACGGTTGCCGCAATATGATCGATCAGCATTGTTACGATCGCGATTATTTTTAATGCGCTTCCACTGAGTCCTTTTCTTTCCATGAAATCCCCTATCTGTCTCAAATTTCTCTCTTAACCGAAAAAAGAGAAAGACCCGTTCATCTTTCTCTTTTCCTGTTTTCATCTGGTACTAGCCTACAAATTCTTCTACACATCTGCGGTATGCTGCTACCGGATCATCTGCCTGAGTAATCGGTCTTCCGACTACGATATAGTCAGAACCAAGTTCTTTTGCCTTTGCCGGTGTTGTCACACGTTTCTGATCGCCAACATCGCCGTCTGCAAAACGGACACCCGGTGTAATGGTAAGGAATTTGTCTCCACATACCTCGTGTACTTTTCCTGCTTCAAGCGGAGAACATACAACGCCGTCTAATCCGGCTTCCATCGTATTCTTAGCATAATGCATAACAGTCTGGTCGATCGGTTTATCGATCCACAGTTCCTGCTGCATTACCTCTTCACTGGTGGAAGTAAGCTGTGTGACTGCGATCAGCAGTGGTCTTGTTCCATCTTCTCTCGTGAGTCCCTCGATGGCTGCCTGCATCATCGCCTTGGTACCTGCCGCATGTACGTTACACATATCCACGTCCAGTCCTGATAATACGGACATTGCTTTTTTAACGGTATTTGGAATGTCATGTAATTTTAAATCAAGGAAAATCTTGTGTCCCATCTGTTTGATCGTGCGGACGATCTCCGGTCCCTCTGCATAAAACAGCTCCATGCCGATTTTTACAAAAGGTTTTTCCTCTTTGAATTTTCCAAGAAAATTGATCACTTCTTCTTTGCTGTTAAAATCACATGCAATAATAACGTCTCTTCCCATATCTTCCTCCTGCTTTACCCTATCCGGTTTATTTTCCCATTGTCAAATGCAATCTATCGTCAAGAATTATACCCGTATAGCAGGTGTTTTGCAAGTCATTTCCATGACTTAAGCGAGCTTAAAACGATTGATCGTCTCCATCAGGTCTTTTGCGATTGCCTGCAGCGTCTCGGTATGTTCGCTGATCTCTTCCATTGTAACATTTACCTGCTCGGTGGAAGCATTGACTTCCTCGGTTGCCGCTGCGGACTGCTCAGATACCGATGCGATCGTTCCCATCTTATCCACAACAAGATCTTTGTTGGCAGACATAGTGTCATTCAGGGCATTGATACGTTCCATACCGGAGCCTAACATTTCGATCTGTTTCATAATCTCGCCAAAGATCTCTTCCGTGCGGTTGATCGCCTCCTGCTGCTCAGTCTGCAGTACTTCATTTTCCTGCATCGTGGACTCAACCAGTTTTGATTTTTCCGTGATTTCCGTGATGATCTTCTTGATCTCATCCGTTGACTCTTTCGACTCATCCGCCAGTTTACGGATCTCATCTGCAACAACTGCAAAACCTTTTCCCATCTCTCCGGCTCTTGCTGCCTCAATACTTGCATTTAACGACAACAGGTTCGTCTGGGATGTGATGTCTGCGATCGTATCCGATATGTAAAAAATCTTATCAATACTCTCAACCATCTCATTCATAACCTCTAACGAAACTTTTGATTTTTCAGCTGTTTTTCCTGATTTTTCAATCAGATCTTTTACACTCTCAATTCCCTCGGTGCTGACTTCATTTGCCTTTTCTGTCATTCCATTCATGCCGGAAACATATTCTTTTGTCTCATCTAAGCTGTTCTTTAAATGCTCTACTTCCGTGTTGGCTTCCTGTGTACTTTCCGCCTGTTTTACCGCACCCTGCGCCACACTGTCGATTGCCTGTGTTACCTGCTCGATCGTTGTTTTTGTATTTCCAGCGACTTCTGAGATGCCTCCTGCAACTTCAAGAATATGGTTTGATTTATCCTCGACTGCATGGATCAGTCCGGACACATCATCCATCATACCGTTAAAATTTGTTTCAAGCACGCCAAACTCATCGCTTCTGGTAACTTTGATCTTCTCGGAAAAATCACCGCCCGCCACACGATGTGTCGCATTCTGGAGTTTTTTGATCTCGCGGTTAAAACTGAGCGCTGTCAGGACTGCGATCACACATCCAAAGATCAGACCGATCACACCGACCATCAACGTTCCTATGTTAATGTTGATCAGGTTCTTCTGGTTTTCCTGATCACTGATACAGCCGAGCAGTCTCCATCCGGTAATGCGGTCTGTCATCGCCGTAATGGCACAGTCCCTTCCCTCTGCACGCATGGTATAAGATGCCTGCAATACGATATCATCCGCTGCCGGATCTTCATTTTCCTCCAGCTGTGCTTTCTGTTCTTCGAGTTTATCTAATTCTTCTGTTAACGGAGCAAAAAATTCAAGGTCAGCAACTGTACCATCTGCAAAAGTATTACTTTCGCTGTCAACCACGATATTTCCCTGCTCATCTACCAGCATAACAAATCCCGTATTTAAAAGTCTGATATTTTCCACATAGTCTGCCAGTGCAGATGCATCAATATCCATCGCAACAACGCCCTGGACAACATCTTTATATTTTACTTCCTGACATACCGTAATGATCTGCTCCCCGGTTTCTTCATCCACATACGGCGCAGTGATATAGCTGAAAATAGAATTTACTTTTGCTTTTCTTCCCTGACATGCGGTGTACCATTCTTTCCCGGAAAGGTCTTTATTTTCCACCGTGTTCATCGCTGTCTTTGAACCGTCAGCTTCGTATTGTACCCATCCGGTGATTGTTCTGCCATCATTTAAAGCATAATAGGCACGCACCGAACCATTTACGACTTTACAGGCTGCAACCAGTTCGTCGTTTACATTGTCAATATATTTATCATAGTTTTCCGGCTCAAGCAAAAGCTGTTTGATACTGTCTTTTCTCGTCAAAAGATCCACCGGTATACTGATCGTTTTCTCATATGTCTGCAGACTTGTCATCGCACTGTTTAGTGTCTGCTCACTCGTAAGCTGCATGTTACTGTTTAACACGCTCTCTACTTTACTGTGTGTCAGAAGTGCACAGATCAAAACACTTCCAAGAATCGCAGCCATAAACGCTGCGATCAGCTTCGCACTAAGACTTGTTTTTTTCTTCATTTATGAAATCCCCCTTCTTTTCTCGTTATGTAAGCGGTTACATTTTTTATTATAACATAGATATGACAAATAGGGAATATATTTTAAACAAAGAAAAACCGCCAACCCATGATCTCTCAAGGATTGACGGCTTCCCATCTCATAGTCGGCGCGACAGGATTTGAACCTGCGACCTCTGCGTCCCGAACGCAGCGCTCTA
>ENA-UOJD01003610-UOJD01003610.1-human-gut-metagenome-genome-assembly--contig:-P48-NODE-3610-length-11015-cov-10.047263_pt1 | contig 11015 bp, 7 predicted proteins | sample MGYA00242342_ERZ723889 | MGnify/ENA metagenome assembly ERZ723889
GAAAGGGAACGGCTTTGCCGTTCCCTTTCATTTTAGAATTTGTACAATACTGTCGCCACCTGCGCCCTCGTCATTGCGCCGTTGGGGCGGAAGCTGCCGTCGCTAAAGCCCGTAAGGATTCCCATCGTGCTGAGCGTGCTCACGTACTCCGCCGCCCACGACTGGATTGCGCTGTTGTCGGTGAACTTGAGCGCGCCTTGGGCGTAGCCCTTTTCGGTCAGGCGGCCGAGCATCGTTACCGCCTCCTGGCGGCTCACGTTGGCCGTGGGGTTGAAGTAGAGCTTGCCCGAGCCGTCGGAACTGCCCTTGATGATGCCGAGCGAGTACATCGCTTTCGCGCCGTTCAGCGCCCAGGATGCGATCTCATTCGTATCGGCAAACGGGAGCTGCACGGAGGAATAATCCTGCGAAGAACCTAAGTAACGCGCGAGCAGCACGGCAAATTCCTGACGGCTGATGTTCGTATCCGGCAGGAAGTTACCGTTCGAGCCGTTCGAAATGCCGCTGCGTTTGAGATACGCGACCGCGTCGTTTGCCCAGTGGTCCTTCATGTCGTTGAAGGCGGGCGTCGTGCTCGACGTGCCGGCGTTCACGCCCGCGCGGCTCAGGTTGCCGCTCGCGTCGCCCGCGACCACGCTCACGCGGTGCTGTGCGCCGTCCGCCGCGGGAAGCGTAATGCTCAACGCGCCGCTGGACTGGTCATAGGTGTAGGACGTGTAGCTCTTGCCGTCGTAGGTCACGCGAATGGTCGGGATGGCCGCGCCGTCGATGTCATCTTTCACCGTGCCGGTCACAGTGTTGCTCGCCGCATTGTACTGGAGCGAGAGCTTCGGCGCGGTCGTATCGGTCAGGCCGCCGTAGGAGAGCACGAGCTGGTCAAGGTACACGGCGCTGATGAGGTCGGACGCCGACGAGACCGTCAGCCCCGTCACGGCCGTAGCCGTGCCGAGCTTCGCCGTCAGGAGCTTCCAGCCGGAGAAGTTGAGAGCTCCCAGGTTCACGCTGCCAGTATCCGTCACCAGCGCGAGCTGCGCTCCGCTATTGTCGCCGTAGACCCAGAGGTTGAGCTGGTCATAGTTCGAGGGGATGGCATAGTTGAGGCCGATGTAGGCGTTGCCCTCGCTGCCGGTCGCATAGTCAAGCCGTGCGGAGGCGTAGCCGTTGTGCACGCGCGTCATATCCGTGCTGCGCGCGAGCATCGCACGCGTGCCGGTCGTTGTGCTGAATTCGGACTCAAAGCCGTCGAGCGTGCGCAGGGCGCGTGCCGTCACCGTCACAGGGACCGTCACGGAAATGCGGCCGAGGCTCGCCGTCACGCTGCCGCTGCCGATGCTGCCGGACGCCGTGAACACGCCGTTTTCGATCGTGCCGACATTGCCCTGCACGGTCCAGGTAAAGCCCTTGTTGTCGCCGAGCACCGGCAAATGGCGGTACATCGCCGAGGCGGTCAGCGTCGCCGTCTCGCCCGCGCTGAGCGTGATAGCACTCACGGCCTTGCCGTTCTGCTTGACGCTGATGCTGTCGGGCTGCGTGATCACATCGATCTTCGTCTGCGCGCTCGCGCCGCCCGCGTTCGCCGTCACCGTCACGGTGCCGGAGGCGGGCGCGGTCAGGACATTGCCGTCAATGGTGCCCTTATCCGCGCGCAGGGAGACATTGGAATTTGCCATGGGGATATAGTTTGTGTCGAGCGCCGTCGCGGTGAGCTTCACTTGCGCGTTCGGGAGCACGCGCGTGCTCTCGCTCTCAAGATACACATGGCCGACCACGTTTGTCGGGCGGCTGTCCGCCACAAGGAAGATGTGGTTCGTCACCGCGCGCTCGCTGCCGCCGGAGGGCTTGTCGACAAGCGTCGATACCGTGCTGTCGGGGCTCGTCGCGACCATCGCGGTCGAGCCGCCGCCATCCAGGCTCAGCGCCGTCACGCAGCCGAGCTCGACCATGCGCTCGGCGACCTGCGTCAGCGTCGCGCCGATGGAATAGCCGCTCTGGCGGCCATCGATCGTGTAGAGCACGAGCGAGCCGTCGCGCTTGAGGCCCACCGCCGTGCGCGGGGCCGCGCCGTTGACAAGGCCCGAACAGACCTGACCGTTATCGACCAGCTGATAGAGCGCGCCGATCATATTCGTCACGCCGTTCCACTCGCTGCCGTTCGCGCTGACGGAAAGCGTCAGGCGCTCGCCGGGCTGGAGCGCGCGCAGCTGCTCCACATAGCCCGCCGCCTTCAAATTCGACGAAAGCACATACTGTCCCGCGCCGACGGGCGTGTCCTTGCCGCCCTCGATGACCTGCTCGACCACGAGCGTCAGGCTGCCGTTCAGGCCGAGCGAGCCGCTGACCGCCGAGCAGACAACATCCACGCCCTCCTCGCTCGTGCCGGTCGTGGCGCGGGCATTGAAGGTAGAGTCATAGAGATAGATGCCGAACGAGCTCTGGCGTACGTAGTTGAAAGCCGTGACCGTCAGGCTGCGGCCATAATCCGACTGCGCCGTGATGCGGAGCGAGGGCTTGCCCATCACCGTGCTGCCGTCGTCGCGGAAGCCGATGGCGTAATACTCGCTCGAGGCGTTGCGCAGCACGCCCTCGGTCATCATGCTGCCAAGCGGGATGCCCGTCGCCGTGTCGTAATAGTCGCCGTTGATGCCCGCGACCACGCGGTAGCCGCGCGCTTCGAGCTTTTTCGCGGCGGTCGAGACCGTTGTAAGCTGGGTCGTGTAGTCGCCGCCGCTCACGATGGGCTTGACGCGTGCGTTGGGCGAGTAGACCACATAATTCTCCTGACGGAGATCAGAATACGTATTGCTCCAGAACGTGCCAGCGTTGAGTTCGGTGCGCTCGTTGACCTCGACGCTTGAGCTCGCCAGATCGTCGCCGAGCGCGTCAGACGCGAAGGCGTTGAGCGGAGCCGCCGCCAGCACGACTGCCAGCGACAGCGACAAAAACTTACGGATGATGGATTTCACGATTTGCCTCCTTGCTGAAAATGTCTTGAATTGGTAAACATAACACAGTATAGCAGATGCCCTGCCATAAGTAAAGACGCGAAAATGCGGAAAAAGTTTCCACTTTTTTGCAAAATTTAGAGCGAAAGCGCCTCGAGCACCCGCACGATGACGGCGTTCGACACTAGAAAGCCCTGCGGCGTCAGCCGCCAGCGGCCATTCTCCTTTTTAGAAAGTCCGTGGCGCGCGCACTCTTCGAGCACTGCCTCGGCGTCCCGCGTGTCCTCCCTGAGCGCCGAGAGGTCGAACCCCCGCGCGGTGCGCAGGGCAAGCATGACGCGTTCTTCTTCGCGCTCGCGTTCCGCAGGGCATGCGCTTTCGGAAAGGTGCTCCTCACCCTTGATGTAAGCATTCAAGTCGCGCGCGTAGGCGAAGCGCCGCCCGCCGAAGTCCGAATGCGCGCCAGGACCGAAGCCCAGATACTCCTGCATCGTCCAGTATTTGAGGTTGTGGCGCGACTCGCGCCCGGGACGCGCGAAGTTCGAAATTTCATACTGCGCGTAGCCCGCCTTTTCGAGCAGCTCGACCGTTGCAAGGTATTCCTCCGCCTGTTCATCGTCGTCGGGGATGCGCAGGGCGTCTTTTTTGCGGTCGAGCGGCGTGCCCTCCTCGATCTTGAGCCCGTAGCAGGAAAGGTGCTCAGGCTCAAGAGCGATGGCCGCTTGCAGGTTTTCCCGCCAGTGCGCCATTGTCTGCTCGGGTAGGCCGTAAATGAGATCGAGGCTCACATTGTCGAAGCCCGCCGCGCGGGCAGCATGTACGGCCTCAACCGTCTCTTTATGCGTGTGGACGCGCCCGATCAGGCGCAGCTCGTCGTCGCTCGCCGACTGCATCCCGAGCGAAACGCGGTTGAAACCCGCTTCTCTGAGCTGCCGCAGTGCTGATACCTCCCGCGCGCTGTCGGGATTCGCCTCGGTCGTGATCTCAGCGTTTTTGTCCACGCGGTAATGGACAAAGACCGTCTCTAAAATGCGGCAGAGCCGGTCTGCGCCGAGATAGCTCGGCGTGCCGCCGCCAAAGTAGATCGTGTCAACGGTATGGCCTTTTGCCTGATCCGCCCAGCGGATCAGATCGCGCTGCAAAGCCGCGGTGTAGGCGTCCATCTTCTCCTCTGAATGAGGAAGCGAGTAGAAGTCGCAGTAAATGCACTTCGCCTTGCAGAACGGAATGTGGAAATACAGTCCCAGCGGTCGCATCGCGTCAACTCCTTTACAAAAATGTCCTCGCCCATTGTAACACAAACCTCGCCGCGCGCAAGACGGTATCGCGCGGATATTTCGTCCATTTCCCGCAAACACTACGACAAAAGGAGTGATTCTTCATGGATATGACGCCTCAGGAATATCAGGAGTATGTCAAGCGCCTTGCGCCCAAATCGCCCATTTTCAAGGATACCGCCTTTGCCTTTTTCATCGGCGGCGCGATCTGCGCGCTCGGCCAGCTCATCCAGAACGGCTTTCTCTCGCTCGGCCTTGCAAAGGCGGACGCAGGCACGGCGACCTCGATCTGCCTCATCTTCCTCTCCGCACTTTTAACAGGCTTAAACCTTTACAATTCCATCGCGCGCTTTGCCGGGGCCGGCACGCTCGTGCCGATCACGGGCTTTGCCAACTCCGTTGTCTCCCCCGCCATCGACTTTAAGAGCGAGGGCTTCATCACCGGTATGGCGTCAAAGATGTTCGTCGTCGCGGGGCCAGTCATCGTGTTCGGCACGCTCGCAAGCGTCGTGTACGGCGTTGTTCTGATGCTGCTGTGAGAAAAAAAGGAGCGCCGCGGCGCTCTCTTTTTTCGCACACGTCCGCGCCATTTCGTCAAGGGGGCAAATTGACGAAATTTGCTTTCTCCCTCTTTCACCGCGCGGAGGAGGCGGAAGCGTGTCCATTCATGGTTTATCCGCGGTTATTCTGTTGACATAACGATGTGGAAAACTCTGTGGAAACTGTGAATAACTTTGTTCCCCCAGTCATTTTTCCGTGGTTGACGTTTTATTATGCCCGACACACTTCGGCATAAACAGCACCCCTATCCTCCCAACTTCCGCATTTTCGCACCGCCGACAAAAATCTCCGCCGTCCACTTGCTATTGTGGTCAAAAAATCGTATAATGTACTAAATTTTGTGTTTGACGATCAGAATGTTAATTTTCGGCGAAATGGAGAATGCGCAATGGCAGAAGCAAAAAAAACGAATTATGGCAATGAGAGCATCTCGTCGCTCAAGGGAGCGGACCGTGTGCGCAAGCGCCCGGGCGTCATCTTTGGCTCGGACGGACTGGACGGCTGCGAGCACGCCGTCTTTGAGATCCTTTCCAACTCCATCGACGAAGCGCGCGAAGGGCACGGCAAACTCATCACCGTCACCCGCTACTTAGACCACAGCATCGAAGTCGAGGATATGGGACGCGGCTGCCCCGTGGACTATAACGCCAAGGAAAAGCGCTTCAACTGGGAGCTCGTCTACTGCGAGCTCTACGCCGGCGGCAAGTACAACAATTTAGACGGCGACAACTACGAATACTCCCTCGGTCTCAACGGTCTCGGCGCCTGCGCCACGCAGTATTCCTCGCGCTACATGGACGTGACCGTCTGGCGCGACGGGAACAAATACTCCCTGCACTTTGAACGCGGCGAGCCCGTGGGCAAAAAGGGCGATGAGCTCAGGATCGAGCCGACCGACCGCGGCCGCAAAACCGGCACGCGCACGCGCTGGCTGCCCGACCTCGACGTGTTTACCGATATCGACATTCCCGCCGACTACTATGTCGAAATGCTGCGCCGTCAGGCCGTCGTCAACGCGGGCATCACGTTCCGCTTCAAAAACGAAGTCCTCCCCGGCCACTTTGAGACGCAGGACTTCGTCTACGAAAACGGCATCATCGACTATGTCGCCGAGATCGCGGGCGAGGAAGGACTGACCACCCCCGTCTTCTGGGAGACCGAGCGCCGCGGCCGCGACCGCGCCGACAAGCCCGAATACAAGGTCAAGCTCTCCTGCGCGTGCTGCTTTTCCAATAAGGTGCAGCGTATCGAGCACTACCACAACTCCTCCTGGCTCGAACACGGTGGCAGCCCCGAAAAGGCAACAAAAACCGCCTTTGTCTACGCCATCGACAAGTATTTGAAGGACAACAACAAATACCAGAAGGGCGAGGCGCGCATCGCCTGGCAGGATGTGGAGGACTGCTTGATCCTTGTTTCGAACAACCTCTCCACGCAGACGAGCTACGAAAACCAGACAAAAAAGGCCATCACGAACAAGTTCGTGCAGGAGGCGATGACGGACTTCTTGAAGTCCCGCCTTGAGACCTATTTCATCGAAAACCGCGTCGACGCGCTCAAGATCGCCGAGCAGGTGCTCATCAACAAGCGAAGCCGTGAGAGCGCGGAAAAGCAGCGTCTGAACATCAAAAAGAAGCTCTCCGGCAGCATCGACATCTCAAACCGCGTGGAAAAATTTGTCGACTGCCGCACGCGCGATGTCTCGCGCCGCGAGATCTACATCGTTGAGGGTGACAGTGCCCTCGGCAGCGTCAAGCTCTCGCGCGACGGCGAATTTCAGGGCATCATGCCCGTGCGCGGCAAGATCTTAAACTGCCTCAAGGCGGACTATCCGCGCATTTTCAAAAGCGAGATCATCACCGACCTTTTGAAGGTGCTCGGCTGCGGCGTGGAGGTCCCCGGCAAGTTCGTCAAGGATCTGAACGCCTTCGACCTCAATAACCTCCGCTGGAACAAGGTCATTCTCTGCACCGATGCCGACGTGGACGGCTACCAGATCCGCACGCTCATTTTGACGATGATCTACCGTCTCTGCCCCACGCTGATCCGCGAGGGCTATGTTTACATCGCCGAAACGCCGCTTTTCGAGATCACCTGCGGCGAAAAGACGTGGTTCGCCTACACCGACAAGGAGAAAAACGACATCGTCAAAGACCTTGAGGGCAAGCGTTACAAGGTCGACCGCTCGAAAGGTCTCGGCCAAAACGACCCCGAGATGATGTGGCTGACAACGATGAATCCCGAAACGCGCCGCCTCATCAAGGTCATGCCCGAGGAAGCGAAGGCCACCGCGCGCTCGTTTGATCTGCTGCTCGGCGACAATTTGCAGGGGCGCAAGGATCACATTGCCGAAAACGGCTACAAATACCTCGAAATGATCGACGTATCGTAATACGAACAAGCAGGAAAGGAGCCTTACTTTATGGAAGGCATTTTACTTCACGTTCTCTATCGCGGCGAAAAGGCTAATGACTTTGCATCGGAGATGGAGCGAAGCGGCCTGCGCGCCGCCGTCCTCGCGGAAGAGGGCTGCATGCAGTACGACTACTACCGGCCTCTTGCCGAGGAAAACTGCGTGCTGCTCGTGGAGCACTGGCGCGACCGCGCCGCGCTCGACAAGCACTCCGCGGGCGAGCCGATGGCAAAGCTCAAGGCGCTCAAGGCAAGCTACGACCTCGCAACGACCGTTGAGCGCTTTGAATGAGGAGAAGCGCATCCCCTTGGGCAGGCGTTTGGAACGCCGCAACGCGCAGATAAAGCAAAAAGGTGAAAGTTGTTGAGGTAAAAGATGATGAAAAAAATTGCAACCATTATCCTGTCGCTGCTGGTCTGTACGGTGTTATTTACCGGATGCGGAAATTCTTCTAAAAGCAGTCAGGAGCAGTCCTTGAAAGTCTATTCATTCAGCGGAAATAGCGAGTCGATTTCGGTATCAAATGGCGTAATTGTTCTATCGGGGAAAGATGAAATCTGCTATGGCGGCAATTTGAAAGTAATGTCAGATGATTTTGCTGATATTACCGCATATTCCACCACCATTTATGTTGATGGCGAGGAAGACTCCATTTTACTTTCCCATGCAGTTGCCGATCAAACAGGCGGGACAATAGACGTTTCCGGTAATATCGGGAAAATTTCCGGTGATGTTTTGAGAGACGGCGATGCCGATAAGCTGGCTGATAATCTGTGGTTTGAATTAAAAACGACCAATCTAAGCGGATAAGAAAATACTTATCAAGTGCAATTAGAAACAACTCTAATCGCAGGGGACAGCAGCAACTAATTGTGGTTTGCCGAACCGTTTTCATCCCTTCAAGAACGAAGTTCCCCTGCATCATTCGGACCGCAAAAAATCCGTACGCAAGCACGAAGACCCGACCGATGAGCGTCCATCGGTCGGGTCTTCTGTCTGATGCGTCCCTTTTTTCACGCCTTCTGCGCGCCGACGTCGCCGAGGGCGGCGGCCGCCGCTTTCTCCCGCCGGCGCACGCAGAGCGTGCCGTTTTCCGCCGCCAACACCGCCGTGTCGCCGCTTGCGAGCGTGCCGTCCAAAAGGCAGGTCGCGAGCGCGTCCTCCACCTCGCTGCGGATGAGCCGCCGCAGGGGACGCGCGCCGTAGGAAACGTCGTAGCCCCGCTCGGCGAGAGAGACCGCGCAGCCCTCGTCCGCCTCAAGCGTGATGCCGAGCGCCGCGGCGCGGGAAACGGTCTGCGCAAGCAGCCGCCGCGCGATCTCGGCGCAGTCCTCGCGCGATAAGCGGCGGAAGACGATCGTCTCGTCCACGCGGTTCAAAAATTCCGGCCGGAACGTCCGCCGCAGCTCCGCGATCACCGCCGCCTTCACGGCAGCGAACTGCGCGTCGGCGCTTTTCTGCTCCTCCGGCGCAAAGCCGAGCGGCGTGCCCGCCGCCGTGATGCTCTTCGCCCCGATGTTCGACGTCATGATGACCGCCGTGTTGCGAAAGTCCACCTTGCGCCCCTGCGCGTCCGTCACGACGCCGTCCTCTAAAATTTGCAGCAGGATGTTCCACACGTCCTCGTGCGCCTTCTCGATCTCATCGAAAAGCACGACGGAGTGCGGCTTGCGCCGCACCTTTTCCGTCAGCTGCCCGCCCTCGTCATAGCCGACGTAGCCCGGCGGCGAGCCGATCAGGCGAGAGACGGCGTGTTTTTCCATATACTCGCTCATGTCGATGCGAATCATCGCGTCCTCGCTACCAAACACCGCCTCGGCGAGCGCTTTACTGAGCTCCGTCTTGCCCACGCCCGTGGGACCGAGGAAGAGGAACGACCCGACAGGCCGTTTCGGGTCCTTGACGCCGACGCGCCCGCGGCGGATGGCGCGCGCCACAGCGCACACTGCCTCGTCCTGCCCCACAACGCGCGCATGAAGCGTTTCTTCAAGCGTCAAAAGCCGCGCGCTTTCGCTCTCGTTGAGCCTTGTCACCGGAATGCCCGTCCAGTTCGACACCACGGCGGCGATGTCCTCCGCCGTCACGCGCACAGCGGTCTTTTCCGCCTCGCGCGCCTGTTTTTTCCGCTCAGCTGCCGCCTGCGTGCGGAAGCTCTCCTCCGCGTCGCGCAGCCGCGCCGCTTTTTCATAGTCCTGCGCGCGGATGGCAGTCTCCTTGTCCCGCGCGGCGGCGCTCGCCTTCTCTTCGAGCGCTTTCAGTTCGGGCGAGGCGCTGCGCGCGGACAGTTTCACGCTTGCCGCCGCCTCGTCAATAAGGTCGATAGCCTTATCCGGCAAAAAGCGGTCGGAAAGATACCGCTTTGAGAGCGTCACCGCCGTGCGCAGGGCCTCGTCCTCGATGGAAAGGCCGTGATACGCCTCGTACTTTGGCCGCAGGCCTTGTAAGATCTGCAGCGCCTGCTTCTCGTCCGGCTCGCCGACCTGCACGCTCTGGAACCGCCGCTCGAGCGCGGCGTCCTTTTCGATAAATTTCCGGTACTCTTCGAGCGTCGTCGCGCCGATGACGCGGATCTTCCCGCGCCCGAGCGCGGGCTTTAGGAGGTTCGCCGCGTCCACCGCCCCCTCGGCGCTGCCCGCGCCGACAATGGTGTGCAGCTCGTCGATGAACAAAATGACATTGCCGTCGCGCCGCACCTCGTCGAGCACGGCGCGGATGCGCTCTTCAAACTCGCCGCGGTACTTTGTCCCCGCCACCATGCCAGAGAGGTCGAGCAGCAGGATACGCTTGTCGATAAGCTCCTCCGGCACGTCGCCCGCCGCGATCTTTTCGGCAAGCCCCTCGGCGATAGCCGTCTTGCCGACGCCCGGCTCGCCGATGAGCACGGGGTTATTTTTCGTCCGCCGCGTCAGGATGCGCAGCGCGCGGGCGATCTCCTTTTCCCGCCCGATCACGGGGTCGAGCCGTCCCTCGCGCGCCATCGCCGTCAGATCGCGCGAGAATTCCAAGAGCGTCTTGCCGTTTTTCGCCTCCGCGCGGCTTGCACGCACCTCGGGCAGCGGGAGCTTGCGCGGCGACAGGCTCATCGCGCGCAGCGTGTCGCTGTACAGCTTTTTGGTATCCACACCCAGCGATCGCAGCAGCCGCACGGCCATATTGCCGCTGTCGCGCAGGATACCGAGCAGCAGGTGTCCCGCCTCGATCTCTCCGCTGCCCGCGCGCAGCGCCTCGCCCACAGCCAGCTCGACCGCGCAGCGCGCGTGCGGGGTGAGCCCTTGCACGGTCGATCTTTCCGCCGTGCCGCGCCCCAGCTTTTCGATCATCCTCTCGCGCACTGCCGGCTCGTAGACGCCCGAGGCATTCAGCGCGCGGCAGGCCGCGTCGTCCTCCTCGCGCAGCATCGCGAGCAGCAGGTGCTCGCAGCCCACATAGCCGTGCCCCAGCTCGCCCGCCGCCGCCTGCGCGCAGCGCAGCACATGCTCAGCCTTCAGGCTGAATTTCCGGTCATTCATTGCTCTACCCTCCGCTTCCTTTTCGTCCTTTCATTTTTGACCGGTTTATTCAAAAATAAACGCCGCAAATGACACAGAAAATTCAATATTTTCCTGCATTCTGACTCTTGCATTTTCGCTTTGACATGCTATAATAGCGTCATCAACTTATGGAGGTACTAATTATGGCTTATCAGATTAGCTCTGCCTGCGTCAGCTGCGGTGCTTGCGCAGACGCCTGCCCCGTCGGTGCTATTTCCCAGGGCGATTCCCAGTATCAGATCGACGCAAATGCCTGCCTGGATTGCGGCTCCTGCGCTGATACCTGCCCCAC
>ENA-UOJD01003611-UOJD01003611.1-human-gut-metagenome-genome-assembly--contig:-P48-NODE-3611-length-11014-cov-3.938407_pt1 | contig 11014 bp, 6 predicted proteins | sample MGYA00242342_ERZ723889 | MGnify/ENA metagenome assembly ERZ723889
TAACAGTCTTGGTAAATTGGCGCAGATTAGTACAATTGGCCTGGATCATGTACGATGACCGGGGAAACATGCTCGAGAGCCGGGATGTCATAGTGAAGCCCGAAGGATTTACTATTCCTCCGGAAGCTTCGCGGGTGCATGGGATCACGACTTTGGTGGCACGTGAAAAGGGGGTACCTTTACAAGAGGTGATGGAGCAATTTGCCCGAAAGATCGATGAAGCGACAGCTTTGGTTGGGCATAATATCAGCTTCGACGAATGTATTGTCGGGGCTGAATTCGAGCGTTTGCGAATGATGACGACTCTGTTCCTGAAGCCGAAATATTGTACGATGAAACTTTCTACAGATTATTGTAAGCTTCCCGGGAAAAAAGGATTCAAATCTCCCCGGTTGGCGGAATTACACCAAGTATTGTTCGGCAGTGATTTTGCCAATGCACATAATGCATTGGCAGATGTGGAGGCTACAGCCCGTTGCTTTTGGGAACTGAAAAATAGAAAAGTCATCAAGTAGACTGAACCGGAAAAATGAAGCGGTCAGTAAAAGGGAGATAGAGGTTGAATTATTGATTATGGCAAAAAAATCGGATTTTAATACGAGTAGAAGCGTAAAAGATTTGCAGGCGGAATATGGGAAAATGCCCCCACAGGCCGTCGATTTGGAAGAAGCAGTGTTAGGTGCTCTGATGCTGGAAAGGGATGCTTTTTCTATCGTCGGGGATTTATTGGAACCGGATGCTTTTTATAAGGATGCGCATCAAAAGATATTCCGGGCCATTCATAAGTTGTTCCTGAACGACGACCCGGTGGATTTGCTCACGGTGAGCGAGGCATTGAAGCAAAGTGGGGAGCTGGAACAGGTCGGGGGGTATTATTATTTGTCCCAGCTGACGACCCGGGTGGCTTCGGCCGCTCACATCGAATTCCATGCAAAGATCATTGTTCAGAAATATTTGCAGCGTAAACTGATCGGGGTCTGTACAGAATTGCAGGAAATGGCCTATGATGAAGCGACTGATGTTTCTGATTTGATGGATAAGGCTCAGAAAGCTGTATTCGATATTGCCGACGGTAATATTAAAAAAGATACGGCCGAGATAGCTCCGATCATCGACGAAGCGATAAAAGGTATTCAGGCTGCTGCCGAAAAGCCGGACGGGATCAGTGGACTTCCTTCGGGCTTTAATGCTTTGGATGCGGTGACTTCCGGTTGGCAGCCTTCGGATTTGGTGATCATTGCCGCCCGTCCTGCTATGGGTAAGACGGCTTTTGTGCTTTCTATGGCCCGGAATATGGCGGTGAAACACCACCAGGCTGTCGCTATTTTCTCTTTGGAAATGTCGGCCGTGCAGTTGGTGAATCGTTTGATCGCCAGTGAGACCGAATTGAGTGCCGAGAAATTGAAAACAGGACGTCTCACCGACGAAGAATGGCAGCAATTGCACAGCCGGATCAAGGCTTTGGTGGAGGCTCCCATCCTGGTGGACGATACCCCGGCTTTGTCTATCTTCGAATTGCGGGCCAAATGCCGGCGATTGAAACAGAAATATGGAATAAAAGTACTGATTATCGACTATCTGCAATTGATGACTGCCGGTGCCGATATGCGGGGAAACCGGGAACAGGAAGTGAGTTTGATTTCAAGGCAGCTGAAAATTATTGCCAAGGAATTGAGTATTCCTGTTATGGCTTTGTCCCAATTGAACCGTGGGGTAGAATCCCGGCCGGATAAAAAACCGATGTTGTCTGACCTGCGCGAATCCGGATCTATCGAGCAGGATGCGGATATGGTTATGTTTATCCATCGTCCTGAAAAATATGGGATAACCGTCGATAATGAAGGAAACTCTCTGTTGGGGATTGCGACGATTATTATTGCCAAGCACCGTAGTGGTGCTGTCGGCGAGGTGAATTTGCGTTTCCGGGCCGAATTGACACAATTCTGTGACCTCGATACGACTTCGCCTTTTGCTTCGAGTACTTCGACCGGAGAGATCGTTACCCAAACGTTCAGTTCGAAGATGAACGATGAACCTGTGCCTGCTTTGGATCAGGGATTCGAAGGTATGAGGGATAGTTTCGATAATAATGCTCCTTTTTAAATCGGATCATGAAGAGGCTGCTGCTTATCGGTTGTTTTTGCCTGATGGGATGGATCAGTCTGGCGAATCATATTCTGATTCCGATGGATAATACACAGAGTAATCATTTGAAAGCTTATGGAGTTGTTTATCATGCGCTGAAAAAAGGATTGGAAGTGCAGTGGTTGCTCAATTACCGGGGAGGAAGTTTTATACTGCCTTTGGATGCGGACGGACGAACGGAATGTCTGTTGAAAGGAGTGGGCTTCGAAGTGATTCCTCCGGCAAGGCTGAATGCTATCCTGGCTGAAATAGCTTCACCAGAGGTAAATGCAGATGCGGTTAGACTGGAGAAAGCGCCGAAGATTGCCGTTTACTCCCCGAAGGAAAAGAAACCCTGGGACGATGCGGTGACTTTGGCTTTAACCTATGCAGAAATTCCTTATGATGTCGTTTATGATTCGGAAATACTGGACGGATGTCTGAAAGAGTACGATTGGTTGCACCTGCATCATGAAGATTTTACAGGGCAGATGGGAAAATTCTACCGGAATTATCGGCATATGGATTGGTATAAAGCCGAAGAAACAACTAATAAACAAACGGCCCGTAAATATGGTTTTTCAAAAATTTCCGAATTGAAAAAAGCGGTTGTCCGGACGATCCGCGATTATGTGTCTGCCGGAGGGTTTATGTTTGCGATGTGTTCGGCTACCGATACTTTCGATATTGCTTTGGCTGCGATGGAGGTAGATATTTGTGATGTCATGTTCGACGGTGATCCGGTAGAGCCCGGCGCACAGGAAAAGCTCGATTATTCGAAGACATTTGCCTTCAAAGATTTTAAATTGCAATTGAATCCGAATATTTATGAATACTCGGATATCGATGTCACAGACACCCGAAAAGTAACCGAACGGGATGATTATTTCCTGTTGTTTGAATTTTCTGCCAAGTGGGATCCTGTGCCGACGATGTTGTGCCAAAATCATATGAACCTGATTAAAGGGTTTATGGGACAGACTACCGCATATAACCGGAAACTGATCAAATCGAATGTCCTGATTATGGGAGAAAATAAGGCCGCCGGAGAAGTCAGGTATATCCATGGGGAATACGGGAAAGGTACGTGGTCATTTTTGGGCGGACATGATCCCGAAGATTATCAACACTTTGTAGGTGATCCTGTAACCGAATTGGATTTACATCGACAGTCTGCCGGATATCGGTTGATTTTGAATAATATATTGTTTCCCGCTGCCCGTAAAAAACAACATAAGACGTAAGAGCGGGTAACCGTTTAAGAAATAACGAGATGATGAAAGCAAAATTGATTTTTTTATTGAAGTATTACTTGTTTTGGGTCGTTATATCCATTGTGGCAAAAATCATGTTTTTATTCTATCAATGGTCCGATACGACTCATTTGTCCGCTGCTGACTTTTGGCATATTTTAGCCGGAGGAATCCGTTTGGATTTATCTTTGAGCGGTTATATCCTGATGCTTTCTTCAGTAATCCTGATTTGTTCGGTCTTCGTCGGGGAAAAGATTATCCGGGCCGTATTTGCCGGTTTGACGCTGTCGTTACTTCTCTTTTTTTGGGGAGTTGTTGTGGTTGATCTGGAGTTATTTAAGAATTGGGGATTCCATATCGATACGACTCCGCTGATGTATCTGAAAACCCCGAAAGAAGCGATGGCTTCTACGCCTTTGTGGCTGAACTTATGTCTTACCTTGCTTATGCTGGGATGTGTCGTTTTATCCTTTTGGGTATTCCGTCGTTATGTTTTGAAAGGGTTGCGATATAAAAGGGGAAATTATTGGGGGATTCCCGTATTTCTGCTGATCGGTGGTGCTATGATTTTACCGGTAAGGGGGGGAGTGAACCTGGCTCCGTTGAATAGTAGTGCTGTGTTTTATCATGCTGAGAATATGTATGCCAATCAGGCTGCTGTAAATGCGGTTTGGAATTTTATTTACGAGCTGATGCATATGAAAAATCTGGATGAAAAATATAATTATTTGCCGGAGCAGGAGGTGGCACAAGTGGTAGATAGCCTGATGCATACAGGAACCGATTATCCTCGTTTGCTGAAAACAGAACGTCCGAATATCGTATTTTTACTTTTGGAGAGTTTTACGGCGAATGCAGTCGAAGTTTTAGGTGGTATTCCCGGAGTGACGCCGAATTTGAATCAACTGGCCAAAGAGGGAGTACTGTTTACGAATATTTATGCTACAGGGTCGCGTTCCGACCGCGGAATGGTTGCTGCAATCAGTGCCGTTCCTTCACATCCTGCCGTTGCTATGGACAAGTGGCCCATTAAAATCATGGAACGCCCGAGGTTTCCGAAAGATCTCGAAGAAGCCGGGTATTCGACCCGTTATTATTATGCCGGGGATATCGATTTCGGTAGTTTCCGTTCTTTAGTCACTATGAGCTTTCAGGGGATGGTGACCGAAGATGACTTTTCCGGTGAAGCTATGGCCAATCGTTTCAAATGGGGGGTACACGATCAATATATGTTCGAACGACTTTATGAGGATATTGCCAAGGCCCGGCAACCTTTCATGTACATGGCTTTTAATATGAGCAGCCACGAACCTTTCAATGTCCCCGGTGAAGTTGCGATACCCGGCGAAGACACAGAGCATAAATTCCTCAACGCCATTCATTATAGCGATGCTTGTATCGGAGAATTTATCCGGAAATGTAAAGCTTCGGGAATATGGGATAATACGCTTTTCATCCTGATGGCAGACCATGGGACACGTCATATCCGGCATGTGGATCCTTCTACTCCGGCAGCTTATCACATCCCCCTGATATTGTCAGGAGGGGCATTGAATGTGCAGGATTCCGTGGTGACGACCATCGGGTCACAAACGGATATGGTGGCTACGGTTTTGGCCCAATTGGGCATGGATCATTCCGGATACAAGTTCAGCCGTAATTTATTGGCCGATCAGGTGATTCCTTTTGCTTTTTTTTCTTATCCCAATGGAGCCGGTGTTGTGACTGAAAAAGGGTCTACTTATTTCAGTTTACAGAGCCAGACTTTTGTCGAGAAAGACAGTGTAAAAGAAGATGGCCGCTTGCTGAAAGCCTATCTGCAAGCGATCAATGAGGATTTTAACCGCCAGTAGATCATTTGCTTCCCGGAATCCCTTTGTATTTGATCGCCAGTAAGGTGAGGTCGTCCGATTGATTGCCCTGGCCGATGTGGCTATGGATATCTTCGAGAAGTGCCTGAATGATAAAAGCAGGTGTTTTCACTGTTTGTGCTTCTACACATCTGATCATTTTATCCTGACCGTAGAACTGTCCCGACTGATTTTCCGTATCGGTGATGCCATCGGTATAAAATAACAAGGTTGTATTTTTATTGAAAGTATAAATATGTTCTGAAAATTCATGTTCCTCGAGTACACCGATCGGAACATCGGGGTATTTATTCAGAAAACTGGTCTGTCCATTGTGATGTATGATCAATGGATAAGGATGACCGGCATTGGTAAATGTCATGATTCCGGTATTGATATCTATAATCCCGATAAAGATCGTGGTGTATATATCGTCGTCAGCATCGTCACACATATGTTTGTTGATCAGATTGCAGATTTGTGCTGTAGAAGTGTTATTGCTGGCGATATAGCGGAATAGTTTACTGATGGAGGCCATGTATAAGGCGGCCGGAGTGCCTTTGCCCGCTACATCTCCGATGGCAAAGTAAAGTTGGTTGCCCAGCTGAAAATATTCGTAAAAGTCTCCGCCTACTTCACGGCATTGACGTAAGTCTGCTGCCAATTCGATATTAGGAGGAAGAAGGATAGGGCGGGGAAGAAAACGTTGTTGAATACGGCGGGCCAGACGCATCTCAGAATTGTACTGTTCTTTCTCGGCCGTAGTGATTTTAAGCCGTTCTATATAATTCATCAGGTTTTGTTGCAGATAATGAAAAGAATCGTACAAGTCATAAATTTCTTTACAAGATTTCGGGGTAGGAAGTACAATATCGAACTGTCCTTCCGCAACACGACGGGTGGAATAAGCCAACTCGAGTAAAGGAGAGGATAAACGCTTGACAATGTTAACGATACCGATAAACAGGCAGAGTAATCCCAACCCCATAGAAAGGAATAACATGAAATAAAGTTTACCGGATGAATATAAGATCTCGTTATAGGGACAGATGATACCTATTTGCCAATCCATAGGAGAAAAAGGGGTGTAATAGAGGTAGTGTTTTTGTTTGTCCAATTCCACGGTGGTCGCACAGGTTTCCCCTCTCGATATACTCCGGTGGATAAAGCTGGCTTTGGGACCTGTGAGGTGGCTGATCAGATTTTGTTTACCACTCGGCGATGGAGCCGGATGGGCAATGTAATTTCCTTCCCGATCGACGACAAATAAATTTCCGGATCTGAATAACTTATAGCTGCCGATCAGAGTATTCAGATTCTTCAAGGGAAAGTCTACTTTCAAAATACCACAGGGCTGATGCTGGCTGTTGTGGATCAGATGGCATAAAGCGATGGTCTTGCAGTGGTTTACTTCGGAATAAATCCAATATCCGTTATTGGGTGCCGACTTGATGATTTTAGCTGAGTCCGGATGACAATAGTTGCAACAAGGATCGGGTTGAGTGAAATGGATTTTCTCATCTGCTGTACGGTAAGCATTGATATGAATGAAATCGGCTACTTCCGGATTTTTCAGATCGTAATGGACCGAACTTCCGATGAGTGTCTTATAACTTCTCAGAATTCTGATGGGTAAATCAGGGATATTTTTATAATTCAGTTCTCCTTGCATGTCGGTTACATTTTGCGGAATACTTTCGATTCTTGCAATTTCACGTTCGAAGATGATCAAGGCATTATTGGCGATCGCTTTTGCCTGGCTGTAAGCATTGTTATTGATAAATTGTTCCAGTGAATTGACCAGAGCTAGAGAGATTAAGAAAAATACGACGAATAAAACAAGGATTAAGTAAATAATCAATTGTTTTGAAAAACTGATGTTCTGACTTATTTTCATAGATGATAAAGAGGCACTTAGGGAGAAGTTAGCTAGCGGTTTGGGTGCAGGATGAATTCGGTGATCACAGGTCTCAAACCGATTCTACCGGGAAATCCAAGATAACCTTGTCCGCGACTGACATATAAATATTGATTTTGATGCCGGTATAATCCGTCGTATTCCGGATAAATATATTGTGCCGGACTCCATTCGTTTTTTCCGATCTTGATTCCGAATTGCATAGCATGGGTATGACCGGAAAGGGTCAGGGCTATCCGGGGTACTTGTAATACTTCACCTCTCCAGTGTGACGGGTCATGGGATAAAAGGATGATGCAAGCTTGCTCGGGGAGAGAATCTATAGCGACATCCAATTTCCCGTAACGGGGAAAAGGGGGATTGCCCCAATTCTCGACCCCCACAAGCCAAAGCGTGTCCCTGCCTTCGACGATGGGAATACGGTCATTGTTCAACATATGAAATCCCATCGACTTCATATTTTCAAAAAATTGGTTCAGGTTGTTCCGTTTGTCCGTTTCAGTGGGCCAACGGGTATAATCGCCGTAATCATGATTCCCGGTAATGGCATATTTACCGTAAGAAGCTTTCATTTCTTGAAATAGAGTGATCCAGGGAGACATTTCTGCTGCGAAATTATTGACCATATCTCCTGTAAATACAATGATGTCCGGTTGTAAACGATTGACTTCCCCGACTAATTTCCGCATACCGGGGTAACTTTCTCCAAAACTTCCCAAGTGGATATCCGAAAGTTGTACAATCTTGAAATGATCGAATTCGGCTGGCAAATTTTCTAAAGTCAGATTTACGGTTTCAATTTTATAATTATAACGCCCTAGAGTAAGACTATATAGTAGAATCAGGAAAAGTGCTCCTGCCAGGATACCCGAAAATAAACGGATCAGTTTGGATATTCTCTGACAACATCTCCGTAATAACAGACCGATTCCGTTGAAAACGGTATAAATGAGTTTCGGTGTATAGAATAAAAATAACAGACCGATCAGTTTTTCTATCCAAAAATAACTGTCGGGACCTTTTAAGCGGGATACGCTGTACTGAAAAAGAATTAGGGTACAGATGAAAAAGAGGGTATGTAATCCATATAATAGAATTTGCCATTTTTTATTCAAATATTGTTTCAATTGAATCCAGAATATAGTATCTGTCAATAAAATAAAAATGAGGCCTGCTATAAATATTAAATTACTACTCCGCATATAATTTTTAAATTATAATATCATAAATATGATATAATGTTTAATAGATAAGACATACATTTATGTCAGGAATGATTATACGCATTCCTGACAAAATAGTAAACCTTAGAAGTTTTTAAAATAAACCGGTGATATGACCTTGTTCGTCGATATCGATATTCTCGGCAGCCGGTTTCTCGGGAAGTCCCGGCATTCGCATGATTTCCCCTGTAATCGGTATGACAAAACCTGCTCCGGCGGCAATTTCTATTTGGCGGACGGTAACGACAAAATCTTTCGGCCGACCTAGTAATTTAGGATTATCGGACAGTGATTTTTGTGTTTTGGCTATACAAACCGGGAGTTTATCCAATCCCAGAGCGATGATTTTTTTCAAGTCGCTTTTGGCTTGTGCTGTATAATCGATAGCTGCAGCTCCATAGATTTCTTTAGCGATGGTTTCTATTTTCTTTTCGATATTCCAGCTCCATTCGTAGAGCGGTTTTAGTTTGCATACGCATTGTTCGGCTACTTTGGCTGCCAGGATTGCCAGTTTCTCAGCTCCTTCACCTCCCTTGGCCCAAACTTCCGCTACTTCCATTGGTACGCCCAGTTCTTTGCATTTGTCTGCAACAATTTGTATCTCAGCATCTGTATCGGTGACAAATTTGTTCAAAGCAACGATGGGGCAAATATTGAATTTCTTCATATTTTCAACATGCTTTTCCAAATTTTCGATTCCTTTTCTCAATGCTGCCGTATTCTCTTCTTTCAGATTTTCAACTTTCACGCCTCCATGGTATTTCAGCGCCCGGATTGTGGCGACCAGAACGACGGCGCTCGGATTCAGACCGGCTTTGACACACTTGATATCGAAGAATTTTTCTGCACCCAGGTCAAAACCGAAACCAGCCTCCGTGACGACAAAATCTGAAAGCGAAAGTCCCATCTTCGTTGCTAGTACGGAATTCGTTCCCTGAGCAATATTGGCAAACGGACCTCCATGAATGATGGCGGGATTTCCTTCAATGGTCTGCACCAGATTGGGTTTGATCGCGTCTTTCAATAAAGCGGCCATCGCTCCATGAGCTTTCAGGTCACGGGCATATAAAGGACGTTTATCATAGGTATAACCGATGAAAATATTTCCCAACCGTTCTTTCAGATCCATGAAACTTTCCGATAGGCAAAGGATCGCCATAATCTCTGACGCTGCCGTAATATCGAAACCGGTCTCCCGGGGGATACCGGATGATGTACCTCCCAAACCGACGATAATGTGCCGCAGAGAACGATCGTTCATATCCATTACCCGTTTCCAGGTCACAGTCCGGGGATCTAACCCCAGGGAAGAAGTTTTACTTTGGATGTTATTATCGATCAGGGCTGCCAACAAGTTATGGGCTTTCTCGATGGCATTGAAGTCACCTGTAAAATGGAGATTGATATCTTCCATCGGTAACACTTGTGAGTAACCGCCTCCTGTTGCACCACCTTTGATACCGAATACAGGTCCTAAAGAAGGTTCACGCAAAACAACCGTTGTCTTTTTACCGATCCGGTTCAGCCCTTCGGTCAATCCGATCGATATGGTCGTTTTCCCCTCACCGGCCGGAGTCGGGGAGATGGCCGATACCAAAATCAGATGCTTGCCTTGCATCCGGGCGGGCTGAATCAGGTCGAGGGGGAGTTTGGCTTTATATTTACCATATAGTTCTATCACTTCCGGATCTATGCCTAATTTTTTGGCAATTTCCGTGATCGGTTTCAGTTTTACGGTATTTGCAATCTCTATGTCTGTCATGTTTTTAATTGTTTGTTGGTTATTGGTTGGTTTTATATTAGTTGAGCGTAAATTCTGTACTCCCTATCAGTTCGTTGTCGCTGAATAATTCTGCAACGTATTTTCCTTTGACCAGACTTCCGTCGTTAGGCCAGTATATCGCCATTTCGAGCCGGTCACCTTCATAATTGATTTCCCGTTTGGCGGAGTAGGTCAGAGAAACATTCTGATATTTAAAGAATGATTTTTCGCTAAAGGCGATCACTTTGTCATCCGGACGTTTCAGACGCAGATAAATCACCCGGTCGCCCCGTTTAGCCGTTACATTTTTCGTGATCACAAATTCCGCTTTCAGGTTGTAACATTTTTTCCAGTTCGTTTCCTTATCTTTTTTATTTACGGGATATACGACGAAGTTTTCTGTCCGGAGGGCACTGGCCTGGGCGATCACTTCTTTCATGTCCTTTTGCTGATTTTCAAGTTTCTGATTCCGTTCCCTGACCCAATTCATTTGTTTGCGTACTTCCGTATTTTCTTTTGCCAGTTTTTGATTCAGCTGATTGAGAGAATCTATCTGTACCACATAACTCCTCAATACATTTTTTAATGTACCGATTTCTTTTTTATAACGATTGATTTCTGCATAAGAGTTATCGCGGAATTTCTTCATCTGATCCATTAAGGTAAGGATCTTTTCCTGTTCTAATTGCAGTTTTTCATTCAGGGTATCGTTACTGGTTTTCAGATCATCGTAATTATGGCTCAGATCGGTAAGCTCCTGTTCCAATAATTGCTTTTCCTCATGAATGGCGGCGATATGTTTTTTATTTTCGGATCTTTCAACTAAAAAGAAAATGAATAATAAAATAAGAACTACCGACAAACAACCGATAACGATCATTAAC
>ENA-UOJD01003635-UOJD01003635.1-human-gut-metagenome-genome-assembly--contig:-P48-NODE-3635-length-10953-cov-4.835474_pt1 | contig 10953 bp, 8 predicted proteins | sample MGYA00242342_ERZ723889 | MGnify/ENA metagenome assembly ERZ723889
AGTTGTTCACATGAACGACAGTTTTTTCCTCCACCGAGAATCATCCAGATAGGTTTATCTTTCTGGATAGCAATGTCCAGGACCGATTCAAAGCTACCGGTATGATACATCACAGTTGGAGCATTCTGACAGGAAATCAACCCGACAGAGATTAATAGTAAGCAAATAAATAGTTTCATAGCTGCGTCCTGCATCATTTCTTTTTCTGCTGTTTTTTATATTTCAGATACTGTTTCTCGAATTTTTTATCATGAATATTCCCTTCCACCACAACTTTCCCACTGGAATCTACAATAAAAGTATCATGTTCCGGAGCAATTTGGTTCGCTTGAAAAAACTTGAATTCTTTATCAAAAAATACATAAACAGGGGGAGTATAGTATGTATAGGTCTGAAGCCAGAAAGCCAGCAGACTTTGTTCCGTATAAACGGCAAACAACGGTGTGACTTCTGGATATTTTTTTGCAAAATTGAGCCAAAGCGATACCCCTACAATGCATGCAGAGCAATCGGCATGATAAAGGGCAAACATTGTTTTGTCGTGTTCTTTCACAAAAGTGTCTATACTATCATATACAAGTGAATCCTCATCTGAATATATGGCAAAATCAGGCTCGGTAACCATCTGTCGGGGTACTCTTATATTATTTTGACATCCAGATAAACTTGCACATGCAATCAAAAAAACATAAAACAAGGTTTTCATGAGTGCTGCGAATTATAAATCAAAAGAAATGAGTGTCAGTTCATGCATGGGAGTCTGGGACAGTGCGTATGCCTTTTTAGCTTTTTCATCAACACATATATTCAGCAAAGGTTTATCTGTTTTATATTTTTTAACAGGATTACCCGACCAATCAAATGTTTGTAAATCACAACTGGGAAGCATCTCATTATTTGACCCATTGAATGACAAGGCATATATGGCTTGAGATGAGGAATTTAAATAATAAAATCCAAATTGGGTATTGGGGGTATATTTCTGTCCTTCTTTGTCTTGATAAAAATGCGGTTGATAGAAGGTTTTCAATGCAGTTTGTTTCATTTGGCTTGTAACCTCTAGAATTTCCAGGATACCTCCAACTCTTGTAGCTTCTGCAAGTTTTGTTCCGTCAGGGGATATTGTCCGGGTCAGGCCCAAATCCATCCATTCAGAACCTTTCTGTATGGAATCCGAAGTGGATGAAATCGGATATTTATCATAGGCCCCTAAATATTGACCTTGCCTGGAAAAAAGCGTATATCTGGCTCCTCCCGGATATACAGCACATTTTCCTCCATACAATAGAAAGTTTTCATGGACAGGCAACACTTCAAAGAAAGTCATGTCTGAGCATCCATTTAAACTGATTTTATCCAGAAAATGCTCTCTATTTTGGATAATAGAATCCAAATGAAAGACAAGAATCTCTCGTGTCGATTGGGAATAAGATGTTAAAATACATTTAGTTTCACTCACATAGAAATTATTTGTAGGCAGGATCTCTTGCGGAGCTCTGCCCAACTTCCCAAAACTTTTAACACGCAATCCTGTTTTCTTATCATAAATCTGGAATAGAAAGTCATCAATATTGGCTAACAAAATAATGTAATCTTTGTAAGATGCCATTCCCCAGGCAGATTTTGTAAAAATGGTATCATTCAATACTTCTGATTTTACATAAACAGAATCAGCAAAAACAGGCGGAACAAAATCCATTCCCGAATAAAGATCTTTTTTACAACCAGCAAACGCTATAAAAAAGACAGAACAAATTAAAATATACTTCATCATAATCCAGAATTACTTATGCGAATCAGTAATTGGCATCCTGATTCAAAAATTAAAAATAGACAAATGAAAGTAGAGCAATTGCCAACTTACCAAAGGTATATACTAAAAGTCCTTTGGTGGCTCTTACTTTAAACGCTCTTTGTTTTCATTCAGTCAGTCGAAGAATGATTCTATAGGTTGTCTGAACTTGGAAACAGCTTGCGAAAACAAGTCTTTGGCAGCTTTTTTCCTTTGTCTGATGACTTCCAGCTCATTCTTAATACGAATCAGGAGTGATTTTCAACTCCTGATTCGCATTACTTACATACCCTTAAAAGATAAAGAGCCACATACACAAAATCCACTAATTGAATGGGCTCTTCCAATTGTTGGATATGAATAACTTTTATAACAACGATTGCATATTGCAGTACAATTTCCTAAACTTGTACATCTGGCTTCTACCCGATAAAAAAGACCGGAAGAGGAATTATCCAGGTGCAGATTCAGTTTAGGCCCTGTTTCTTCATCTACGCCTGGCAGTGCCTCACACAAATAACTGCCTTGGATATTAAGGCATAGATATCCGTCCGGACACGGCGCATACAATTGACATTCATCAATGTCATTACCATTTTCATCGTATCCAGGTATAGAAGAAGATGTGAGACAAAAAACAATTGTCACAAGAACTGTCAAACCGGACATTTGTCTAATTAAATGTTTCATAATCGTTGATTTTATAGGTTAAACAAATAGTGTATTTATAGGGATTGCCAAAACATGTTCCGGCAATCCCTTTTTCTGTTTTTTACTTGATGAAAGGTTTCCCTAACATTTGGTCAATAACAGGGGTGAAGACACTGAAATTTCCGTGCCCGGACTCATAGGTTATTTTCATGAAATTTCCTTGTCCGTCGTTTATTTCCGTCACATTTCCATTTCCGTCGAATTTGTAGGTATATTGTGTTTCCCCGTCAGTGACGGTGGCAGGAACCGTTCCGTTGTATGTGAATTCAAGGGTTCTGCCGTTGCTTTTGACGGATTGCAACAGATTACCGGAATAGGTGAAGGAATAACGGTCCTGTTCAATCCAGTTCTCTCCGGCAGGGGCTGTCATATAAAGGATGGAAGTGATTCTGTCGCCTTCATACAATGTTTCGTATTTATGCAAGGTGCGTTCGTAAGTTTCCTGATGGATGTCTTCCGGGTCGTAAACATCATGATAAATCCGGTTGATGCAGATATTGCTGTTTTCATTGTATTCATAAGTATTGATTGTCCTGTAAGTTTTCAGATAGGAGTTGTCAAAGTCCTCGCCTGTACCCACATCTTCCCTCGGGGTGTAATGCACGACGCTTTGCCGTTTGATCCGTCCGTCCTCATACAGATCGACCTTCTGGCTATACAAAACCCTCCCAACGAGCGGGATGCTGTCTTTCAGACTGTAATTCCCTGCCCCGTACTTATTTTTCAGAAATTGGTCCAAACGACTGATGGAATCGCTGTCAATCTTGGGAATCCAATCATTGACTTCGATTTCATAATTGATATCCGAGTTGTTGGATATCCCGAAGTTGCCAATGGTGTCCCCCTCTGTATCAATGTGGAAAGCACTCTCTATCTGCTCCTTGTTGTAATTTATAATCCAAATGTAATCACCCCAATGGTCATTGTGTCCTTCTATCCTGGTTACCCGGAACAGATTCTTCTTGACAGTATGTTCCGACTCTTTTGCTATGTTCATATCGGCTTCTTTAGTACATGCCGTCACTAACGACAATACGAGAATTGATAAATATAGTGTATGTCTCATGATTCTGTGTTTTTAGAACGCTTTCTGTATATTGGTGGCTGTAATGCGGCCGAATCCTCCGAACTCGCCGTGCAGTTCCCGGTTCTTCTCCAAAGTGCCCGTACCCAGGGTGGCGATGGCGACAGTCCTGACGAACCCTTCCCGGCTTGAGGGATTGTAGGTCGACAATACAATCATACGGTTGTTGTTGCTTACCTCTATCACCTTATCGTCGGCATCCGCGTTCGGATTGGGATTGGTGTAGTCCACTTTTCCCTGATATTCTTTCCATGCCATCATGGAAGTGATTTCCTCTCCTTCGGGCGCCGTATATTCAAGGGTCACAAGAGGATTGGCGATAGCCAGGTTGATGGAATAGATTTTGGTGGAAGTGGCATAATAAATGACATTCTGGGTTTCCGTCCCCTCAAAAAAGCGTGCGTCCTGAATCTCGGGAAAACTGTTCAGGTCGATAATTTTCAATGGTTTCCCATTATCAGTCTCAGGGTCATAAGTCCGTAAAGTTATATACGAATAGATTTTCCCGTTGGTCTTGGCCTTCCCTGTTTTCGGGTCTTTTTCTTTCAGGATGATGTGCATCTGGCTGTCGTCACCGGAAAACATGGCCAGGCAGGTAAAGCCCTGCAGTTTGTTTTGATCGAAAGGGGCGTCGGCGGGAAGCTTGGCACTGTTGAACACTTTCAACTGGTCGTCGCTGTCAAATTCCAACAAGCGTCCGTTTTTCTCGTCAAACCCGATTCCATTTTCCCAGGCCGGACGGTAGAAAATGCCCATGTAATAGTCGGACATATCGCTGGTCTGAAGATAATAGGAATACACCTTGTTGTCTTGTTGCATGCTCCTCGGATAGATTTTGCCGGTAATGGCAAGAAGTTCTGCCCCTATTTGCGGATCATAGCCAATGGTAGTCACATTGTACTGGCCGGGATCGATGACAAACATGTCGCCGTTGCCGTCGATATAGGAATAATTGAAAGGGTCCACCCGGTCCAAAGTGTGGTCGGTCCCGATGGTCAGCGAACGGTTGACCTGATAAGTGGTAGAACGGACGGCTGTCGCAACTCCATTGATTTTCCGACCATTGACACTCGAAAACAGATTCCGCATCACCGTATCCTGTTCTTTGTGATAGCTATCGGTGAAATTGTATGCCATGATCAGCGACACATCGGAAGTCATCTCGTCTTTTGTGTCACACACGATCAGACCGCTCCCGAACGGACTCATCACCGTCACATCGAACACTTGTTCCTGGATGATGTCCGTGGTATTGTCCCTCACTTCATACACCAGTTTGTAGGCATTGTTTTGCGCACTGACATCGACCATGTATTTCAGGGTCATGGTGGAATCGATGACTTTAGGAATAATGGTATTGCCTTCCAGGGTCCATTTGAACGAGAGATCTGCGTCCGGCACGCCTTCTTTGTAAGTAATCGGCTTTATCTCCAAGGTGTCGAATGCGAAAACTTTATAGGTGGTCGGTTCATCACCCAGATCGATGACAATCGGGTTCATCAGTTTATAGTTCAAGGAAGAGTCGTCCTCGAAACAGGAAGCCAGGAACAGGCTTCCCAATAGGGCTACAAGTAATGTTTTTATCTTCATGACTTTGAGTTTTTAGGTGATGATTTAAGGCATGGTGACCGGTTGTCCCTTATATTCTCCGTCTTCATGTTTCAACGGGTTGCCGGGATGCTCATTGTTGTATTCGGTCAGTTTTTCTTTCACCAAAGCGGCGTAGGCTTTTACCTCTGTACCGGTCATGGTCCAGCGTTCCGGATCGGGATTGTTCGGATCCGCACTGCCTCTGGGAGACCAATAGGGGAGGGAGGGAAGCCCGGTTGCATCTAAAATGAAACGGTACCATGAGTCGGAATACTCCCCAAAATAGTTATTTAATTGACTCCAATTGGCCGGTCGTCCGATTTTATTGGTGATATACAGGCTGAAAACCCTCCCGTTCAAATCCGTGACAGGAAAATCTTCCGTGGCTACTACCCGCAGTCTGGTCACATAGACGGAATCGTCCAGCAACGGACTGTAGTTTATTTTCACCTGCAACTGGCCCTGATAACTTCCTGCGGGGACACTCCCCGACAGGAGTTCATACATACTCTCCTCGGCTGTAATCGTATCCTCCGGTGACAACCTCACCTTAATCACACGCTCTTTATCTATCGCACTCCCGGTAATGAGGAAAGGGATATTGACAGTGTCACATCCGATTTCCACGTTTTCAGGATGTTCCGTAAAATTATAAGTGGTGGAGAATCCGTTGAAGTAGATTCCCGGAGCTTCCGTATACAGCGTCACCTTCTCCTTGGAGCAGGAGACCCCTGCAAACAAGGCGGAAGCTATGATGATTGACTGAAAAATAAAATTTCTCATAGCCGTTCTTGTGTTATTTATTGATACTATTGCCATAATCTTCACGTCCTCCTATTTCAACTTCCGTTTCGGGCAGGGGTAGAACAAACAAGGCATCGCCGGCACCTAAGGAGGCATTGGGAATGTTCAGCCCCAATCGTTTGTAATAGAAGAACAATTGCCCTTCTCCTGCAAACTCCTTTTGCCATTCTTTCTGTATTTCCCGGCTGATTTCCTCCTTGCTCAAGGAGGCGGGCAGGTTTTTCTCATATAGGATGCTCCTGGCCACCCGTACGGCGTTCAGTGCGTCGACTGCCTTTTGGGGATTGTTCAGGTTGTTGTAGCACTCTGCCGCATAATAGTACATCTCCGGTTTGCGCATCAAGGGCATCTTGTTTTTTGCCCTGGATTGTGAATCTGCCGGTTCGTAGAATTTCAAAAAAGTCCAGGCCTTCGCTTCCGTCTTGTTAAACCACCGCATATACCGGATATCCGACACGCCTGTCCCATCGGCGATTTCATAAAGGCTTTCCCCCTTGGTCTTGGTAGTATAGAACACCTTTTCATTGTCAGTGCTGGAAAAGTCCGCGTTTATCTTGTACTGCTCTACATAAGGACGGAGTGTCTTATATAACTGGTTCACTTCCAGATAAAAGATGTGCTCGGCGGTAAACGACAAATCCCTCATTTTTTCTTCCACATGCACACTTGATTCAGGATCCACCCAAGGGATAACCTGCTTCTTCATGAACAGTTCCTCAATGGCCGTCAGAGCCTCCTTGTATTTTCCCTCCCACATACACACACGTGCCTCCGTTGCCTTGACTGCATAGTAATTGAAACGGCTCTTCCGTTCCTTGAAAAAGAGGTCGTCCTCATCCATTTCATAATCATCACCTTTGATTGCAGTTCCGTAAGAATCCCAGTAGTTCAGCAGTGAATCTGCTTCCGCCAGATCCTGGTGAATATATCCCAGTACTTCTTTCACGGTAGATTGTTTGGTGAGCACCTTGCTGTACTCCGTCACATAAGGGATAGAAAGCTTGTCCAGGTTGGAAGGCTGGTTCACCAGATTCCCCCAGCCGAATATGCGCAGCAGTTCAAAGTGCAGGAAAGCCCGCAGACCGATGGCCTCCCCTTTGATGATGCCGTAAGTGGTGGGATGCAGGATGGCCTTTTTCTCGTCGCTCATTTCGAGCAGCGCGTTCAGGTTGGCGATGATGCGGTAGGTCTTTTGCCAGATACCATCGATGATCCCGGTATAGTTTTCATAACGGTACTGCTTGAGATTATTGTAAGGATTGTTCGTGGCCATATCGTATTGCTGAGCCAGCACATCAAAAAAGCAGACAGTGGATTCCCGCCCGTAGAGGGTGGAGTCCGCCATCATCATGTAGCATCCGATCAGGGCATCTCTGAAGCCGGTTTCATTCTCAAACATCTTGTCACTCTTGATTTCCGTTTTAGGCTCCACTTCCAGCCATTGGTTACAAGCCGACAGGGAAAGGAGCAGGAACAATGATAAACTGTATATGATATTCTTTTTCATGGTTCTTGGTGTTATAAGGTCACATTTAAGGAGAAATTGAACGTTCTGGCGAAAGGATAGGAGGTTCCCCGCTCAATGTCGATGCTTGAAAAGGTGAAAAGGTCGTTTGCATTGAACCGCAGCAGAATCCTTTCAAGACCGATTTTCTTCACAAAGTCATGACGGAAGAAGTCGTATGACAGTTGCAGGGAGGATATCTTCAATTCGTTTCGTTTCTGCACAAAACGGGAGGTAGGATATGTCTTCTCTGAAGCGAACTGCTGCTTTTCGGACACATACACTTCTTCGCTGATTGCCTTGTACAAGGCGATATCTCCCGGTTTGCGCCAGCGGTCGGTATAGATGCGTCGGTCCACGTTATATTTCATGTCGGCGTTTTCCACTTTGTCAACCAATGTCTGGTTATACATTTTGGCTCCGTACTGATAAGTCAGCACAGCATTGATACCGAATCCTTTGTACTCGAAATTGACACCGGCATTTCCCTGGAATTTGGGTAGTTCGTCACCGCAGATGACCTGCTGGGCCGCATCGTAAGTATAGGTCCGGTAAGGGTTGCCGTTCTCGTCTTTCGCGATGTAGATTTCGCGGCCATTGGCCGGGTCTATCCCTAAGGAAGGCATCGCCCAGATGGCATCCATGGAAACACCGTCGTAATATTTCTGGACAGGTACATTACCTTCAGTGGCCAGTTTCTCCTGCTGTTCGTTATAGGAACGCATGGCTTCGGATATTTCCTTCAGGATGTTTTTGTTGCGCGATATCATAAGGGAGAACGACAGATAGGAACGGTCTGCCGGCTGTTGCCATACGGTCGCTCCGGCACGCAGGTCGAACCCCCGGTTCAATACTTTTCCGACGTTTTCCTGAACGGTGGTGAAACCGGTAGACGGAGCCAGACTCAGAGGGTTCACCGCATTGTTTGTAATGGAATGGTAGTATTCGAAAGTAAACGAATAACGGTTTTTATAATTGAAGTCAAAGCCATAGTTCTGCTCTACTTTCTCCTGCCACTGTAAATCCTCGTTGCGCATGTTCAGCAATTGCGCTCCCAACTGGCCTCCGTATGTCTTGTCAAGGAAATATTCGTATGAGGCCAATGCGTTATAAGCTGCCGAGCTTTGGGAACCGGTCGAGCCTGTCGTTGCCCTTAAGCGCAATTGGGTGATGTTGGAACCTTCCATCCAGCTCTCGTTGTGTATGTTCCAGCTTCCTCCCACACTCCAGAATTTCCCCCAACGACTGTTGGCTCCGTACATGCTGGATGCACTCTGACGGAAAGTGGCGTCGAAGTTTAGACGATTGTCATAGGAATAGTTTGCCGACAGATAATAACCGAAATCCTTTACAGTCTCCTCCGTCCCTTTGGGCTTGGCATCTTTCAGATATTGCCGGGCAAAGATAATGTCGGTCATCTTGTCGCTCGGAAAGCCTTCTGCCTGTTGCAGATTGGTGGAAGACTGTTTGCGCGACAGATCAAAACCTGCATTGACAAAAATGTCATGCACACTCAGGAAATTCTTGTTATATTGTACATCGAACTTACCGCTCAAGGAATGTTGTTCGCCGTTTTCCAGGTCGTAGCTCCCCTTTTCCGTCAGACGATCGGTACTGTAGGAAGCGAATTTCAAATGATCCGACGGATAAAATTCGTCGCTCCTGCTACGTTGTTCTGTAAGTCCGAAACGGGCTGTAGCCTTCAGGCCGGTCATGACAAACCATTGTAGTTCGAAATTATTGGTGATGTCGACGTATTTGTCCTGTAAGAGTGTGTTCAACTGTGCATTGTACAGGGGATTCGCCTCAAATTCAATATCCTTATACCATGCATTCACCGTGACACTGTTTCCCGGATCCAAAGAAGGGACGATATTGTCGGTCAAATGACCGTATTGATCATAGGGCGTGTAATAGGGGTTGAGTTTGGTGTATTCATCGAAAGTCCCGTACTTGGAGTCGTGTGCTTCGTTGGAAGTGATAGTCAACTGGTTTCTGAACAGAAAATTCTGATGCCTGTACAACAAAGAGATTGCTCCGGAGATGTTTGTACGATCCGAACCTTTCATAACCCCTTTGATGTTCTGGTAAGACAAATCGACAATGGCCTGCAATGCCTTGTCGCCCAATTCCACAGAAAGGCTATGTTTGTTGCCCACACCCAACCGCAACGGCTTGGATATCCAATCCGTGTTGATTCCCGATTTGACGGCCGACTGGCGTTGGTTATACATTTTAATCATCATGCGCTGTGATTCGAAATCGGCTCCCGGATCGTTGAACATCCCGAAAGCCTGTTCCACCTCCAGTTTTTCCGCAGCATTGCACAAATCGTACGAACTGAGGTCCGGAGCCTCGATTTCCATGCTTCCATTGTAAGTGACGCGCAAGTCTCCGGACGGATTCTTCTTCAATTCAATGACAATCACACCATTGGCTGCTTTCGAACCATAAATGGCCTTTGCCGAGGCATCTTTCAGGATGGTCAAACTTTCCACCCTGTCCATATCAAGGTCCATGATTTTCTGGAGAGAGGTCTCGAAACCGTCCAGCACGAACAAAGGCGCATTCGGGTCGTTCTGGTAGGTCGCCTTCAGATCCACATCTTCCATATTAATGGAGGACTTGCCGCGTAACACCATTTCAGGCATAGCGTTCGGATCCGAACCTAAAGACATGTTGTCGAAAAACATGATGGAAGGATCCAGGTTCTTCAACGACTGCAACACATTAGAGTTCCCCACGCGCTTCAGGTCATCTTTCCCGATAGTCCTCACCGAACCGGTGAAAGTGTTAGCCTTACGTTCAAATACTCCGTTCACCACCACCTGATCCAAGACGGTGGCATCCTCTTCGAGGATGAAATTCAGTGCCGTCGATTTGCCAATTTTCTGCTCCTGGGGTTTCATGCCGACAAACGACACGAGCAGGGTAGTATTCGGGTCATCGGGTACGGTAATGGTATAATTCCCGTCCACATCCGACACCACGCCTGTAGAGGTACCCTTAATCCGGATGGTCGCTCCGGGCAATGGCTGGTTGTTGACATCTCTGACAATCCCTTTGATTGTCCTCATCTCTTGTGTTTGTGCGGTCGTCAGGAGGGTCGGAGCGACCGGGACTGCCTGCACACGACTTGAAAAAAACAGAGGAGCCACTGTGAGTTGGCAGGCTATGCAGAGCATAGGGACTCCCCGTCCGTAAAGTTGTTTCTTTTTCATGAGTTTAAGGTTTAACGACAATTTAAAACGCTCGTTTTTTCTGGATATGGCAGACCTTGAAAACGAACGGAATCAATTGTTGAAACCTAAAAATCACAAATCATATAAACAATTAAAAATTAATAGATAACAGAAACAGAAAAGTATCGGAAAAAGTGTTGTTCAGGACACGGAAAATTGGAATTATTGTCCAGAAAAAACAAGCGTTTTTTTTCTAAAAACAGATTCTGTTACAGTGCTTTGACTT
>ENA-UOJD01003643-UOJD01003643.1-human-gut-metagenome-genome-assembly--contig:-P48-NODE-3643-length-10923-cov-4.385904_pt1 | contig 10923 bp, 8 predicted proteins | sample MGYA00242342_ERZ723889 | MGnify/ENA metagenome assembly ERZ723889
GATAGAGGTGCCGGGATTTGTATACTATAAAATGTTTGAGACACGCACCATGCAGCCGAAAGAGCGGGTGCTTGCAGCTGCGACCGCATGGCATCTGTATGTCTGGTACCGCGATAATGTTTATTGTGGGAGATGTGGGCATAAACTGGTACATAGTGAAAAACTCCGGATGCTTTCATGTCCGGCCTGTAACAACATGGTTTTCCCGAAAATAGCACCGGCAGTGATCGTGGGTGTGACAAACGGCAGAAAAATCCTCATGACAAAATATGCAAACCGTGAATATAAAAGATATGCACTGATTGCCGGATTTACAGAAATCGGTGAAACTGCGGAGGAAACGGTGGCGAGGGAAGTGAAGGAAGAGGTTGGGCTTTCCGTAAAAAATATCCGTTATTACAAGAGTCAGCCTTGGGGATTTGACAGCAATCTTCTTCTTGGCTATTTTTGTGAACTGGATGATGAGGGAGATGCGATGAGACTGGATGAGGAGGAACTTGCCTGCGCAGAATGGGTTGATTTTGAGGATGTCCCGGATGATCCGGAGGGACTTAGTCTGACACGGGAAATGATGCTCTGTTTCCGGGATATAATGAACGCAAGTGAGTCAACATGCTTGCATGATTGACGAACGGTAAATTGGATCATGTGACGGTTTTGCACATGATACGATGAAAGAATACGGTAGATTCTAAAAGACAGGGAAAACTGGTATGCAAAATTATACCAAATACTGAAAATGCCTTGACACTCCAACAAAACCACTGTATTATTACAGTAATACAAAAAAAGAAAGATTTACGGATGGAAAACTTAAGATTTCTTAATATTTGCTTAAGTGCCTTTTTTTGGCAGATAGATAATGATACAATCACCGTAAATCGAATAAAAAAAGGGAGTAATAAAAATGGGAGACAAGAAAAAATCGAAAAAGGGAAAGAAAAAAGTAGTTATTATTGTGCTTGTGGTTCTGGTCGTTGTAGCTGCGATCATTGGAAGTTCAGTAAAGAAAATGACAAGCCAGGTAGCAACAGCAGTCAATACAGTAGAGGTGGAGCCGGTACAGAAGAGAGATTTATCTGATACGATTTCATTAAAAGGTACTGTATCGGGTATCACGAAGAATAATGCAACTTCAAAAGCGTTAGCAGAAATCACAGCAGTTAATGTTCAGGTCGGAGATATTGTAAAAGAGGGAGATGTATTATGTACATTAGATTCCTCTACGATTCAGGATCAGATTGCGGATCTCGAAAAAAATATGTCTGATACAAATGCGACAGACAGTATTAATTCACAGCAGACAGCAGAAACAGTCAGTCGTGCAAAAGAAGATCAGCAGACACAGCTTGCAGCTGCACAGAAAGCAATTGATGATGCAAAGGATGCTTATAACGCACAGAGTATTATGTGGGATAAGAGTGAAGATAAATCGGATGCAGAATTTCAGTCTTTGTTAGCTGCACAGAAAGCAGTTACTACTGCTGAGGAAGATTACCAGAAAGTATTAGAGACCACGAACCGTACGATCGAGGATGCACAGCGTGCGGTAGAACTTGACAAGTATAAAGGATCGGATTCATCTTCCAAAGATAAACTGACAGATTTAAAAGAACAGTTAGAAGATTGCAATATTACAGCACCTTGCGGTGGAGTTGTGACGGCAGTCAATGTTTCTGTCGGAGATGTTAATGCAGATTCAAAAACACCACTTGTAACGATCGAAGATACCAGTTCTTTAAAAATGGTGGCAACTGTGGAAGAAGCTGATATTTTAAAGATTGAAGAGGGAATGAAAGCAACTGTAACAGCGGATGCCATGGGAGATGAGACCATTAATGGAACTGTGACCAGAGTGGTACGTGTCAAAGGACAGTCCACGGGATCTGACGGACAGACAACATCCGGAGGATATTCCGTAGAGATATCTTTAGATAACAAAGAATTACTTGTCGGTATGGAAGTAAAAGCAAAAGTCATGATCAAGGAAAAAGGTGAAGTATTAGCGATTCCTTATGATCTTGTCAAGACGGATGATGACGGAAATACATACGTACTTGTTGCAGAGGCAAATGCAGACGGTTCTGCTACAGCGGTGAAGAAGAATATCACAGTTGGTGAAGAAGTAGATTACTATACGGAAGTAACCGGTGGAGATCTGGCAGAAGGAGATAAATTAATTTATGATTACTCCGGAACGGTGACAGAAGGACAGCAGTTTACACCGGAACAGATGTATTCCGAGCAGGATATGGGAACAGGCGCATCTACAGATGAAACCTCAGATGCAGAAGGTATGAGCACCAGCGTGGAGGGAAATGAGTAGTGAGTGAACCAGTAATCCGAATGGAAAATATCGTTAAGACATATTATTTGGGAAAACCAAATGAACTTGAAATTTTACATGGAATCAACCTTACCGTAAATAAAGGGGAATTTGTTTCCATCGTCGGTGAATCCGGTTCCGGTAAGAGTACACTTATGAATATTATAGGAGTCCTCGACCGCCAGACACAGGGAGATTATTATCTGGAGGGACAGGATGTCAATGGAATGTCGGATGAAGTACGGAGTGCGATCAGAAACCGCAGGATTGGTTTTGTATTTCAGAACTTTAATCTCCTTCCGAGAGCCAATGCATTAAAAAATGTTATGGTTCCATTACTATATGGAGAAGAACATTCCAAAAACGGAAAAGAACATGCCATGGAAATGCTTAAAATGGTAGGAATGGAAGACCGTGCGGATCACAGACCGAATGAGCTTTCCGGTGGTCAGAAACAGCGTGTTGCAATTGCAAGGGCAATGATCAATGATCCGGCGATCATTCTTGCGGATGAGCCGACCGGAGCACTTGATTCTAAGACAGGACATATGGTCATGGACTTATTCCATAAGCTTCATGAGGAGCAGGGAAAAACAATTGTTCTGATCACACACTCCCAGGAACTCGCGCAGGAGACAGAGCGTATCGTTACTCTGTTAGATGGACAGATCGTGGCAGATAATGGAGGTGAACATTAATGTTTTGGGAAAATATCAAAGAGGCAATCACGAGTATTTCCAGCAACAAGATGCGTTCGCTTCTGACGATGCTTGGAATCATCATCGGTATCAGTTCGGTGATCATTATCACGACGATCGGTGGTTCCATACAGAGTACGCTGACGGCAACCATGAATTCACTTGGTGGAAATATGGTACAGGCGTATGTCGAGGCACGTTATCCAGAAAATGATGAAGACTGGGCTACCTGGGAACAGCCGGATATGACAGACAGCGATTATGTCACACAGGATATGATCGATGGATTGATTGAAAAATATCCGGATGAGGTAACAGGTGTTGCAGCACAGAACTATCTTGGTTCAGGAACCATTAAAGATGATGCTGATTCCAAGAATTATGCAAATGTCAATATTGATGGTATCACACCGGAATATTTAGAGTATATGAAACTGGAAATGCATGCCGGAAGAAATCTGACAAAGGCAGATAATCAGGGGAAAAAGAGAGTATGCCTGATTGCAGATACGATGGCAGAGAGATACTTTGCAGGTAAAGATCCGATCGGTGAAACACTTTCTGTTGCAACATCGGATGGCGGAATTTTTGATTTTGTTGTAGTTGGCGTTTATGTATATAACCAAGCATTATTTGGAAAAGTGGACACGTCCATACCGGAAAAAGACCGTGTAACAGAATTGATGATCCCTCTTCAGACCTGTTTTAAACTGCAGGGGACTGACAGGACTGGTTATGATTATTTTAATCTTATGATCGATCCTCTTGCAGATGTCAATCAGGCAACAACGGATGTTTTATCTTATTTTGATGAGATGTATGCAAACAACAAAAATTTCCACGTCAGTGCATACAATATGGCATCTGATCTTGGCATGATCAATACGGTACTCAACGTGATCACGATCGCGGTTTCCGGTATTGCAGCGATTTCACTGATCGTGGGTGGTGTCGGCGTTATGAATATCATGCTGGTGTCCATCACGGAGCGTACAAGAGAGATCGGTGTCCGTATGGCGCTTGGTGCCAAAAGACGTACCATCCGTATGCAGTTTGTCATAGAGGCGATCATGCTTTGTCTGATCGGAGGTATCATCGGTATACTGATTGGTATAGGAATCGGGGCACTGCTTGGAAAAGTGGCAGGATTTGTCATTCAGAATATGTACTCTCAGTATGCAAATTATATTATTATGACGGTGCATCCTTCTGTAACGGCGATCATGCTTTCACTGTTCTTCTCTATGCTGACCGGTGTATTTTTCGGATATTATCCGGCGAACAAGGCTTCAAAGATGGAAGTCATCGATGCATTGCGCTATGAGTAAGGGCAAAGAAAAGATTTGCATTGCAGTCTGAGCAGAGAATTTTTAAAAGAATACAGATAAGAAAAGTATTGTATGTGACAAAAATAAAAATGTCAGTATACAGTACTTTTTTTGTAACAGATTTTCCGGATCAATATTTCCGGGCATGGTACATGCGCCTTCCCACATAGAATACAAAAAGAAATATTGTAAAGTATAGCATTCATGCATGATTGCGATGCGTAGACGTTATGCAATATCAATAATCGGGATGGAAGGGAAAAACATGAACCATAACAAAAAGAAAATTTTAAAAGTGACGGCACTGTTTGTTTTTATGTTCTTTTTAGGCTGGGGCGCAGGTTCGCTGCAGAAACAGCAGATGAAAAAAACAGTGGAGGCAGTGTCTGTCCAGAATCAGGCAGATAACTGGGGACTGGGCTTTGGAGCGGAGGGAACCCAGCCGACCGGCAATGTGACAGCGGATGAATTAAAAAAATACAACGCATGGTATGTGGGCGATAAAAATAAAAAGACGATTTATCTGACCTTTGACTGCGGGTATGAAAATGGAAATACAGAACCGATCCTGGATGCATTAAAGAAACACAATGCAAAAGCGACCTTTTTTGTCGTGGGACATTTCCTTGAGTCAGCGCCGGATATCGTAAAGCGCATGACGGAAGAGGGGCATGCCGTTGGCAATCATACTTATCATCACCCGGATATGTCATCCATATCGGAGCTGGCTTCATTCCAAAAGGAAATCGATGATGTCGCATCGTTATACCAGTCGATCACGGGAAAAGAAATGATCAAATATTACCGTCCGCCACAGGGAAAATACAGCACGGAAAATCTAAAGATGGCAAAAGAACTCGGATACAATACATTTTTCTGGAGCCTTGCCTATGTGGACTGGAATGTCGATAACCAGCCGACGAAGGAGGAAGCATTTGATAAACTGCTGACCAGGATCCATCCGGGAGCAATCGTTTTGCTGCACAGCACTTCAAAGACGAATGAGGAGATCTTAGATGAACTTTTGACCAAATGGGAGGAGATGGGATATACATTTGCACCGCTTTCGGAACTGATCGCAGAATCCTGACAGAAAAGATCGGGGAAAAATACAAAGGATATGGTGGATAAGACTTGTTTGATGACGAGCGGGAAGGTATAATGGACATAAAGTGCCATGAAAAATGAACAGTTTTCTTAAAATCAGGGAAGAAGATTGTGACTGATAAATGAGCGGCAGGTAAGGATAAGGATGTTATGAAAAGAGCAAAATTAAAAATAGAAATATTGACGGTAATTTTTTGCAGTCTGATATTTGCATTTTCAGAAAAAAACAACAGCATTTATGCGGATGAAGTCCTAACGGATATGGAATTGCCGACAGGACGGCTTGTATTTGAGGAAGAAACCGAAGAGGCGGCTGACGAGGATTATGAATCCATAGAAGAAAGTGATATTGCCGAACAGTCTTTGCTTCGAACGGCAGACATAGCAGCGGACGACTGGAACAAGTATGGAAGCGATTACTTTTATGATCAGTTATCGGACGAAGAAAAAGCGTACTGGAATGCCTTAGATGTCATCTGTGAAAAGTACCTGACGACGGAAACGGATGCTGTGACGACAAAGTCGGGGGCATATCGGATGCAGGCAATTTCTGGAAGCACACTTGCGAAGGCACAGCAGAAAAATGTACTGTTGATGTTTCGGTATTCAAATCCACAATATTATTTTTTGAATGCGACAGTTTATACAATTTCATATTCAAATGATACAATTTCTCTGGTATTCGGTATTTATCCTGCGTTTGAAAACGGTACAGACCGGATGGAAAAGACGGAAAAAGTAAAGGAACAGGTGGATGCCTGGCAGGAGCAGATCGATCAATGCAGTAAAGATTATGAAAAGGTTAAAAAGATACATGATCTGATCTGTGAAAAAGTGTATTATAATCAGGCTCTTGTGAATAGCGATTTTGCAACGGAGAGTACAGAATATTCACAGTCTGTGTACAGCGTTTTCTGTACGGATAAGACTGTCTGTGCCGGATATGCCCAGTCATTTGCAATGATGTGCAATGGCTCAGGAATCGATACGGCGGTGGTGACGAGTTCCAACCATGAATGGAATAAAGTAAAAATATGTAGCTCCTGGTATAATGTGGATTGTACATGGGATGACCAGAGTGATGGTTATTATTATAATTTTTTTGTGAAAAGTGATGAGTTTTATGATACATACAGCAGCTGGTCGAAAACATGTCATACAGAAGAAGATTATTGGGAGGGGTATTTGCCGGTATGTACATTAGATAGTGGAGCTACGCAGACAGATCCTGGAAAAATCCCGATAGAAGGTCATACAATTGTGACAGATGCAGCGGTAGCAGCATCCTGTGAGACGACCGGTCTCACAGAGGGAAGCCACTGCAGTGTCTGTGGGGAAATATTGACAGAACAGACAGTGATTCCGGCAACAGGGCATACACCGGTAAAAGATGCAGCGGTAGCAGCAGCCTGTGAGACGACCGGTCTTACGGAAGGAAGTCATTGCAGTGTGTGTAAAACAGTGCTTGTGGCACAGAAAGTAATTCCGGCAGCCGGTCATAAGTGGAGTGAGTACAGAGAGAGCGGAAAAGTGAAACGGAAATGCAGCGTCTGTGGAAAGACGGAAACGGTACGAACCCTTCCGAAAGTAAAGATGGTCCAGCTCTCAAAGACTTCCTATACCTATGACGGAAAGTCACATATGCCGGCGGTAAAAGTGACAAACAGTGCCGGAAAGAAGTTGAAAGAGGGAACGGATTATAAAATAAAGAAGCCGTCCGGGCGGAAAAATGCCGGTATCTATACGGTCACGATTGAAATGAAAGGTGATTACACCGGAAAATACCGGAAGACATTCCAGATCATACCGAAAGGAACCGCTATTTCCGGTGTAAAGGCAAAGAAAAAAGCATTTTCGGTGTCCTGGAAGAAGCAGGCAAAACAGACAAGCGGTTACCAGATCCAATATGCAGTGGATGCGAAATTCAAAAAGTCGGTTGTGACAAAGAATGTCAATAATACCAAAAAGGTAAAACTGGATGTCACAAAATTAAAAGCAAAAAAGAAATATTACATACGCGTCCGCACCTATAAGACTGTAAAAGTGAATGGAAAATCAAAAAAGATCTATTCGGGCTGGTCTAAGGTAAAAGCAGTCACTACAAAGAAATAACAAAAATATACCGATCCATTTTACAAAATGCGATATAAGTATAAATAAAAAACGGGAGAAAGAGAAAATGGCAGACAACAGTTTAAAAATCAGTTACAAGATATATTTAGAGGCGGAGGATATTTCGCAGTCACGGATTTCTTCTACGGCATCTTATGTAAGCAATCTGTTTAAGAATTGCACCAATTCCTATTTACAGAAAGCGGAAGTGGACAATGAGAGCGACATGGATGATTTTACGCTTCGTCTGTATATTGACGAAAAGGTAGAGGAAGAAGCGTGCAGTTCACCGGAATGTGCAGAAGGTTTTCTGGAAAATATTGCAGAATTTTTAGACGCGATCGCAGCAGCGCATTCCTATCTGGATATGGAGGGAAGTTTTTCAATTTCTTATCATGGAGTAGAGGATGCATTCCGGTTCCGTTCCGAAGCAGGAAGTGATCTGTGCAATATTGAATAAGAAAGAATATAAAAATACCGGATTTCAAAATCAGATAAAATCTGAGGCTGAAATCCGGTATTTTTATAACCGTTTATAAGATTTATTGTTTGTCTGATTCATCCGGTGGAAAGTCCGGTTTTTTTATGTAAACTTTTTCAATCCGGTTTTTGTCCATCTGTTCGACGCGGAGAAGCACATTGTCATCTGTGATGATGATCTCATTTTTTTCCGGCAGATGATCTAAGAGACCGAGCAGATATCCGCCGATCGTATCATAATCTTCGGAACTGAAATTAAGATCTAACTCATCGCAGAGATCCTGCAGGTTGGTGGAACCGGAAACGATAAATTCGCGGTCATTAAGCGGCAGGATCGGATCTTCTTCATCCGTGTCGTATTCATCACGGATCTCACCCACAATCTCCTCTAAGAGGTCCTCAAGCGTGATAAGACCGGCAGTTGCACCGTACTCGTCGAGTACGATTGCAAGGGAGATAGATGACTTACGCATCTCAATAAAAAGTTCTGCGGTATTTTTGTGCTCAAAAGTAAAATAAGGTTCACGCATGATATCCCGCACGGAAAAATGCTCCTTGTCCTTGCAGAGGAGAAGATCTTTCATGTTCAGGATACCGATGACGTTATCGGTCGTATCCTCATAGACAGGAAGTCTGGTAAATTTGTCTTCCTGAAAAATATCAATCAGTTCGTCATAAGTATTATTTACATTTGCAAAAGTCATATCAGGTCTTGGAATCATAACTTCCTTTGCCTGCGCATCACCAAAATCAAACAGATTGTTGATCATCTCATGTTCTTCTGATTCGATGACACCGTTTTCTTTGCTGACATCCACGATGGTACGGAGTTCTTCCTCTGTCATCTGATTGTTGTTTGCCTTTGGATCCATATGCAGTAAAAATAAAAAGCCCATGGAAAACTGATTTACCAGAAAAATCACAGGAGTCAGTATTTTCATAAGAAAACCGATGATACCGGAATAGGCGATCGAAATCTGATCCGCATAAAGTGTCGCAAAAGTTTTTGGAGAAATCTCACCAAAGACGAGGATCAGAAATGTAAGGATACCGGTTGCAATACCTGCGCCGACGCTGCCCCAGAGCTTGATTGCAAGCGTGGTTGCCAGTGAGGAGGCGGAGAGATTAACGATGTTGTTGCCGATTAAGATCGCACTGAGCATCTTGTGGGAGTCGTCTGTAATACGAAGTACCCGTTCGGCGCGTTTGTTTCCGTCATCTGCGAGTGTACGCATCCGGATTTTATTTACGGTCGTAAGAGCCGTCTCTGCGGATGAAAAAAAAGCAGAGAAAATTAATAAAATAATTAGAAAAATAATCTGTGATATGGCACTTGCGTCCACGAAATTTCACCTCATTAAAATATAAAATTTTCCGGCACTATAACAAAAATAGCACCGGAATGTTTAAAATTTACCATATATTATATCGGAAAGAGGATTATTCGTCAATACTGTAATTCGGAGCCTCTTTGGTGATGTGAATGTCATGTGGATGACTCTCACGGAGAGCTGCTGCGGAGATCTTAACGAATTTGCTCTTCTCTTTTAAGTCCTCGATGGTCGGGCAGCCACAGTAACCCATACCGGAACGGATACCGCCGACTAACTGGAATACAGTGTCTTCCACGGAACCTTTGTATGCAACACGTCCTTCAACGCCTTCCGGAACAAGTTTCTTTGCACCTTCCTGGAAGTAACGGTCTTTACTGCCGTTTTCCATGGCTGCAAGAGATCCCATACCGCGGTATACTTTGTATTTTCTTCCCTGATACAGTTCAAAAGTACCCGGAGCTTCGTCACATCCTGCAAACATGCTGCCCATCATACATACATTGGCACCGGCAGCGAGAGCTTTTGTCATGTCTCCGGAATATTTGATACCACCATCTGCAATGATCGGAACACCGAACTCTTTTGCAGCGTTGTAGCAGTCCATGATAGCGGAAACCTGAGGAACACCGATACCTGCAACGATACGGGTGGTACAGATAGAACCAGGTCCGATACCGACTTTGACTGCGTCAGCACCTGCTTTGATCAGATCGCGTGTTGCATCACCGGTAGCAACGTTTCCTGCGATGACCTGCAGATCCGGGTAGGCAGTTTTGATCTTTTTGACTGCCTCTAATATATTTTTGGAATGTCCATGTGCAGAGTCAACAACGATCACATCGACGTGCGCTTTTACTAAAGCTTCTACACGTTCCATCATGTTTCCTGTGATACCGACACCGGCACCGCAGAGCAGACGGCCTAACTCGTCTTTGGCAGAGAGCGGATATTTGATCTGTTTTTCAATATCTTTGATCGTAATCAGTCCTTTTAAGTGGAAATCCTTATCTACGATCGGAAGTTTTTCTTTTCTTGCTTTTGCGAGGATCTTTTTTGCTTCCTCTAAAGTGATGCCCTCTGGAGCTGTGATCAGATTCTCGGAAGTCATGCTTTCACTGATCTTTTTGGTAAAATCTGTCTCGAATTTTAAATCACGGTTTGTGATGATACCGACTAATTTGCCACCTTCGCAGATCGGCACACCGGAGATGCGGAATTTGCGCATCAGATCTTCGGCATCCTGTAATGTATGATCCGGGGAAAGGTAAAATGGATCCGTGATAACGCCATTTTCAGAACGCTTTACCTTATCTACCTCATCGGCCTGTGCCTGGATCGACATGTTTTTGTGGATAATACCGATACCGCCCTGTCTTGCCATTGCAATGGCCATTCTGTGTTCTGTAACGGTATCCATGGCAGCGCTCATCATAGGAATATTTAAAACGACCATTTTGGTAAGATGCGTTGTCAGATCAATCATGTTTGGTGTAACTTCTGAATACTGAGGAACTAATAACACATCATCAAAAGTAATA
>ENA-UOJD01003647-UOJD01003647.1-human-gut-metagenome-genome-assembly--contig:-P48-NODE-3647-length-10914-cov-4.556221_pt1 | contig 10914 bp, 13 predicted proteins | sample MGYA00242342_ERZ723889 | MGnify/ENA metagenome assembly ERZ723889
ATTCGATACGGAATATGGGAAAATCGGGATTGTGGTCTGCTTCGACCGGCATTACCCCGAAAGCATCCGCACGGAAAGTCTGATGGGGGCGGAGCTGATTCTGATTCCGACGGTGAATACGAAAACAGAGCCTTCCGAAATGTTTGAATGGGAGCTGCGTGTACAGGCATTCCATAACAGTACGGCAGTTGCGATGTGCAACCGCGTCGGCAAGGAGGGCGAGATGGACTTCTCGGGGGAATCTATTGTAGTAGATGCCAACGGCGATGTGATTGCCAAGGCGGATGATACGGAGGGGATTCTTTATGCAGAGGTGGATTTGGCAAAATCGAGTGAAATCAGAAGCCGCAGAACGTATACGGGGCTGAGACGGACGGAATTGTATAAATGAAAACGCAAGAAGGCTATCCTTTCGGGATAGCCTTCTTGCGTTTTGCTATTTTTGTGTTAGCCGATTACAAATTCCTGAATGCCCATATATCCGGGGGCGATGGAATATTCGGGGAAGGAGATGACAACCTTGCCCTCTGCGTTCAGATAGAAGGAGGTATTTGCGTCAACGGTTTCAAACTTCCCAAGGGAATCGGTTTCATCTGTGCTGTCCCCATAGCCGAAGAAGAAAGCGTTTGCATCTGCCGCCATGCGTTCTTCAATCTGAGATACGATGCTCTTATTGCAGATGGCAGCATAATCATCGCCAAGCACGTCTTGCAGGGTCAGCTCCTTATCATTCTTCAAATCAATGTTGTAGTAGGTATGCTCCTCATCCGCGGAAACCCAGCTCTTTGCAGTTGTTACGCCCAGAGAGAGAACATCATTGCTGAGATATTTTACATCGTAATCGATATACAAATCCATGGTGCGATCTGCCCATTCTTCCTTTGTGCCGCCTGTTTGGAAGAAGGATTCCTTATATTCTGCCATTTCCTTTTCTGCCTGCGCTTCATAGTCAGCGGTCAGCTGCCGGATGCGTGCATTTACCTTTGCGGGCAGCTCCTTACCATCGGGGCCCTTCACAACGGGGACGTTTACATTCAGCTCCACATCGCCCTCTGTGCCTTCAAAGGAACGGAAGGTCAAAACCTGCGCCAGCTGCCCCACAACGGGAACCTTGCTCATGTTTTCCGCAAAAACGGGGCTTGCGTTCAGTCCGATGGTGCCTGCGACCAGAACGGCTGCTGCCGCCGCAACACAGCCTCTCCAGACGGGGCGATAGGATTTCTTTGCTTCGGATGCTTTCTTATTTTCATTGCTTTCGTATTTCATTTTCAGTTCCTCCTTATTTTTGGATGCAATCGTCTGCATGACCGTTTCATTTAAATTTTTAGGAATTTCGATGGATTCGTAGGTTTTTTTGCCATTTTCGGGATTCATTTTTCTTCCTCCTTCAAAATCAGTTTCAGCTTTTTCAGGGCACTGTAGAGTCGTGTCTTTACGGTGCTGAGTGGGGTATCGGTGATTTCTGCAATCTGCTTGAGCGTCAGATCCTCATAATAATGAAGGATAATGACGGTTTTCATAGGCTCTGACAGCTGCATCACAGCCTCATAGGCTTGCTTATCTTCATCAAATGCCGGCTCTTCGTAGGTCATGGCTTCGGTATGCTCCTCGCCGAGAGGAACCTCGCGCTTCTGCCTTCTGAGATACTGCAAAGCCTCATTGACAAGAATCCGATAAAACCATGTGCGGAGTGCCAGAGGATTTTTCAGCCCAAAGCAGCCCTCCAAGGCGCGGCAGATTGCGTTCTGTATCACATCCAGAGCTGCCTGCTCCTCCTTTACATAGCTGTATGCCAGACGATAAAATTTATTTTGATTTTCTATGATGTATTGTACGGTGCAGTCGTAAATATCCTGCATAGGTGTTACCTCCTTGTTGCTTCCCGGTCAGCGTGAAAACCATTTTTTTTCGTTTTCTGTCTTATAGATGTATTGTAACGGAAAAAAGTTTGAATTGTCTGAAAAAATTTTGAAAAAAATAAAAATGATAAAAAAAAGCACCGTATCTTATTCGATACGGTGCGAGAATTTCTATAGAGATTTCGACGGAATGCCGCAGGCATTAGCCTAATTCGTTGTCACTCTTGCTCAGAGAGACTGCTTTCTGAGAAGTGGGTACGAATTTACCGATGATACCGCCTACGATGGCAGGAACTACCCAACCGCACTGGAAGGAGCCAAGAGGCAGCTTTTCTACGAAATGCAGGGGCAGACCGAAGCCGCAAAGCACTTCTGCCGCACTTGCAACCAGTGCAAAGGCTGCTGCGAAGATATAAATGTTGTTGCTTTTGATATGCTTACCAAAGAAGTTCAGCACAATCATAACCAGAACAACAGGGTACAGCAGGTTCAGAATAGGTGCTGCAATGCTGATGATTGTAGAAATACCGAAGTTGGATACGATGTAGCTGAATGCAACAGTCAGGATAACTACCTTTGTATAGGAAACCTTGTTGTTTGTCAGCTCTGCGAAATAGGATGCGCAGGAGGAGGTCAGACCGATTGCTGTGGTCAGGCAGGCAAAGAATACGATGATTGCCAGAACCAGTACGCCGTAGCTGCCGATCAGAGACTGTGTGATTGCAACAACCAGACCTGTCTGGTTATAGCCTTCAAAGCCGCCTGCGGATGTGGTTGCACCCAGGAATGCCAGACCGCCATAGATAACAAACAGTGCAACTGCTGCGAAAACGCTGGATTTGATAACAACGCTCATGGTGTCCTTTGTTTCTGTGTAGCCTTTATCCCTTGCTGCGGAGATGATGATGATGACGAATACGATAGAAGCCAGAACGTCCATGGTCTGATAGCCTGCCATAACGCCTTCTCTGACTGTTTCAAATTTTGCAACATTGCTGATATCGCCAATGGGGTGAACAATACCCAGAACAATCATTGCCATCAGACAGATTACCAGAATAGGTGTCAGGTATTTGCCGATTACGTCAACAACGCCGGAGGGGCGAACGGTAAACAGCAGAACCAGACCGAAGAAGACTGCGCCGAAAATCCAGCTGTTGATTTTGGGGAAAATCGGCATAACGCCCATTTCAAATGTTGTTGCTGCGGTACGGGGGATTGCCAGGAAGGGCCCGATACACAGAACGACTAATGTATTGATAATGACAGAGGGGACTGCACCAAGCTTTTTGGTAACGCCCTGAATAGAAACATCGCCGCCTTTAATCATGGAGAGGATGGCAACCAGAGCCAGACCAACGTCCGCGATAAAGAAGCACATAAACCCGATGAACCACTCGTTCCCTGCATTTGTACCAAGGTAGGGGGGGAAGATTAAGTTGCCGGCACCGAAGAACATTGCAAACAGTGCCAGCCCGATTACGGCAATGTCCTTTAAACTCGTTTTCTTTCTCATAATTTGTAAACGCCTCCTAAACAAAACTTTCTTTTACATCCGACACTAAGGAAATCTCTCTTAGTTGTCCTACAAACGATATTATGCACGAAAAATCCGATTTGGGCAAATGAATGAAATATAGTTTAGTGAAACGAATTTACCGATTTCTTATACTCAGAGTAGAAAAAATGTGAAAAAAGCCTGTATTTTCATAGAAAAAACGGAAAAATCACAAAATTTCATGAATTATCTTATTTTTATGAAATTGACATAATGCGAATATATACAGGGGGGAGGCTTGGTTTGAAAACGAATACAATAGACAAAAACGATAGATTTCATCAAAAATAATAAATAGCTTTTGGATATTTCGGTGATAAAAACATAGATTTTTCTCTTTTTATCTGGTATAATGATGAACAATAAAAAATATCCCGTTTTGTATAAAACTGGAAATAATATATTCTAAAGAAACTTTTTTGGAAAAATGGCGCGAAAATCATGAAAAATCAATTGTGTTTTTTTCAGAACATCTGCGGTTTTGCGAAACCGGTTTCAGAAAAAGCGAGCGCTTGCTTTCAAAAAAGAAACAGATTCGTTAAGTTTCCATAAAAAAGCGAAAAGATTTGTGCGGAACACTTTTTTTATTGGATACTTTATACTATAATGGAACGCGTGGTTTAATAGAGTGAGATTATTTTTTTACAGTATAGATGAGTAGGTGAAAAGAGATGAAAGAAGTTAGTATCCATGTGGGGCAGAGAATTCGCCTGTATCGAAAGACGAAAAACCTGACCATTGAAACCTTCGCAGGCATGATTCATAAAAGCAAGGCAACGGTTTCCAAATACGAAAACGGGGATATTTCCATTGATATTGAAACCCTGTTTACGATTGCGCAGGCGTTAGGGGTGCCCGTCAACCAGCTGATTGATTATGAAGAAATCGGGGAGGAAAAGGGCGAGAAGGGCGAAATCATCAAGCACAACCTCAGCAAAAGCAAATATTATATGTACTTTTACGATGGCAGACGCAGCCGCATTGCGCGCAATGTTATTGAGGTCCAGGACGGCGGAGAGGACAGCGGTGTATTCAGCGCGAATATGTACGCTTCGCTTGAGGATTTATCCAATTATTATCAGTGTAAGCTCCTTTATCACGGCACGATGCGCAAGGGTGATACCTTCATCAATTTCAATTTTGAAAACCAGAATAATAAGGTGGAGCGAATGTTTATGTACGCCATCAATTCCTTTAATAATGGCGGCAGAATGGAAGGACTTTGCTGCTGCTTATCCACGCAGCCGATTTTGCCTGCCTGCTTCAAATTTCTGATGGTATCGGACATTCTGGAGGAAACGGATGATTTGAAGGAAAAGCTCAAGGTTTCTAAGGAGGATATCCGCCTTCTGAAAAAAATGAATATGTTTGTTGTCAGCGACCACGCTTAAGTGAAGTCAAAAAAATTGCCCAGACCGTAAGGTCTGGGCTTTTTTGCTGTGGTTTTTATGCTTCGTTTTCCATGTGGGCAAGGGCAAACAAAATACACTGATTGATAAATTCGTTTCTGCTGATGTTAGCCTGTGCGGATTTCTGATCCAGAATTTCCAGAACATCCTTTGGAATCCGCATGGAGATTACTTCCTTTTCCGGCTTTTTCGGATGAAATACAGTCATTTGTTTACACCTCCCTCTTGCTAAATTGTATCGGGTTTGTTATATTTATTCTATATTCTAAAATAGATATCGAAAATAGAATACAGTTAAAGGTTGGGAGGATTAAAATGAAAAAGATTTTAGGTGTTTTGGCGGTGCTTGTGGTTATTCTGCTAGGCTTATCAGCCTGTGGCAGTTCGGGTGAATCGGATGATATCGCGATTGATGTGAAAGGGTGCTTCTTTTTAGAGCCCGGTGACGAATTAAAAACAGCTGGTATTGATGATGAAAATCTACAGAATGGAGAAAAGTATTTTTTTGTTGTATATGATGTTATAAATGATAGTGACAAAAATATTGAAATCAGTGGCTTTGATGATGCGGTTACAGTTAACTTCAATGGCACAAATGAATATACGCAAACAATTGGTTTCTATGATACACCGATGCTTTGTGAATTCTTAGATTATTGTGGTTATCAGAGGTCTGAAGAAGTAGAAAAGATGTTAGGCGGCAGTGAACCAATTAGAATGATTGCGCCTTTTATCATTAACGAAAAAGATATGAAAGAGGATGTAACAGCAGAAATAGACTTTTCTTTGAGTAATGAATTGACAACGGAGAAGGAATTTACATCCGAAGATATTCAGACAATATCTTTATTTGATGAAGTGTTCAAAGTAGAAGATGATTATGAAGCATATCAAATTGCACAATCTGTTCCACGTCGTGCAGTGCTTGCAAATAATGCCATGCAGTTGGCAGTAGATTCCTTTAATAATGGCAATATTGCGACAAAGAACATTTCGCTTGCGACGATGATGATTATGTTTTCTACAGATGCTCCCGGAGGTATTTCTGTTGGCAAGTTTACAATGTCAGAGGAACTGCCTGTATTTGATATCAATGCTGTAAAGACTATTTATCCGGATATTGCAGATGAGGTAGAAACTTTGATTGCTGATTTGAACTATATTTACAAAGAAATGAGCAAAAGTAATTTTGATGTAGATGCAGCAAATAATAAGGTCGATTCCGCTAGAAAGTCCATAACTGCCATTAAGGAGTTCTATCACATTGATGATTGAGTATAACTTGTTTGTTTCTCTTTGTGTGATACGATACATATTTTATATACGAGAAAAAGGGGCTGAAATGCCCCTTAAATTGTATACAAAATGTTTACAAGCAGCGGAAGGTTTTGGGAAACGAAGCGTTTCCTAAGTAAAACCCGCAAAGGGGGCTTTGCCCAATCGAGGAAAACAGTGAGTTTCAAGGCTTTCTAGCCGATGGAACTCGTCTGTTTATTCCTCTGTTTAAACAAGTTGAAATCCTGATTTCAACTTAGGGGGCGACTTTGTCGACACCCTCTAAAACTGCTCTGCCAATGCCAGTGTCAGCAGCAGACCTGCCATTCTTGCGGATTGGGCGGAGGGCAAATCTTCCGGTGCGCCGCCCTCGGCACTGCGCGCCGCCAGAAGATTGCCTTCGGAGAAATCCGCTACACCTCTTTGCACATGCTGCAGGGTATGCAGAAACATTAGCCCCTTTGTCATGCGGTCCAGCTGCGCCCGTCCGCCCTCATCCATAAAGGCGGAAAGCGCGCGCAGCAGTGTGACCTCCTTCGGGGGATGCTCCTTGGCAAATGCCGTTTCGGCATTGGCGGCAGAGCGGATTTTCAGAAGATATTCCTTTTCGACCGTATCTCGCAAAGCAGAAAGCATTTGTGCAAAATCCTTTTCCAGTCCGTCCGTTTTCTGTAGGGTTTTTGCAAGGGTATAGACCGTGTTTTCGGACATAAGAGAACCACCTTTCTTTTAAATGGTACGGCAGACCTCCGCTGTCAGAAGACCGCCGAAGGGCTTGGCTTTTTGCAGCAGCAGCCGTTTGATTTCCGCAGGACGTGTGTGTGGGTTTTCTGTGAGCAGCAGGGCAGCCGCGCCGCTGATGAGCGGTGTTGCCATGGATGCGCCGCTCATGGTGATATAATTTCCGTCCACGATGTTTTTACGGCTGCGGTTGGGCAGGGTGAAATCAAAATCGGGCGAAAGCACCGAAACGATATCATCTCCCGGTGCCCAAAGATCGGGCAATGTATCCCGTTCCCTTGAAAAAAGCGGAAACGCAGGCGCGAGGAAATAGCTTCTATCCTCCCATGCGCCGACGGAAATCACACCGCCGCTTACCGCAGGCGGCGGACGGTAGCCATTGCGTCCATCCGGATTTCCTGCCGCCGCCACCACCACAATTCCCATCTGCCAGAGCCGTTCGACTGCCTCTTTTAGCGGCAGGTTGACCTTTCTGTCATTCGTGCCGATGGAAAGATTTACTACTTTAATATTATATTTGCGTGCATTGTCCATTATCCATCTCAGCCCCAGTACGGCGTGGGTGGAATTTCCCTGCCCGTATCGGTCAAGAATTTTGACGGAAACAATCCCTGCCTCTGGTGCAACGCCTGCATAACGCCCGTCGGCATTGTGACCGTTGCCGCAGGCGATACCCGTGACATGGGTGACGGGTGCGTTTTATATGGACGCATGCTTTTGGATACCTTTCTTCTTTTTTATTGCATTTGCAGGATATTTGTTGTACAATAAGAACAAATCAGATGAAAAAAGGGGGTCAAAATTATGCAGGCTTTATCAGAAAAAGGCACCGCATTATTGGCAAAGTTCAAAAAGTTCCAGAAGCTCAGCTTGGTTCTTTATGCTCTGGCGGCAATGGCATTTGTATTTGCCGGAAATATTCTGTTGACGATTATTATTGTGGCGCTGGATATCTTCCTGGAAATAAAGTTGTATAGATGCCCTCATTGCGGCAAGGGGTTGGACTGTCGCCGCAGAGTGAACGAGGACACGGTTTGTCCGAAGTGCGAGAAATATATTTTCCGCGGATTATAAATTATAAAAGCCTACAGTCAAAGCTGTAGGTTTTTTCTTGCCCGAAACGCCGTATAATTTTTTAAGGAAGAAAAAGGAGCGGCGGCAATGAAAAAAGAAATTGCGGCGATTTATTGCAGGCTTTCTGTGGAGGATGCGGAAAAGAGAGCGGCGGAAAGTGAGAGTATACGCAATCAGCGCGCACTTTTGCTGGGATATGCCAAAAAACAGGGGTGGGCGGTCTATGACATTTATGCGGATGAGGACTATTCGGGGCTGAGAGAGGACAGACCTGCCTTTCAACGCCTTCTTGCGGACGCGGAAGAAAGAAAATTTTCAATCATTCTATGCAAAACGCAGTCCCGCTTTACCCGAAACGCAGGCACGGCGGAAAAATATCTGCATGCGCTGTTTCCCCTCTGGGGGATTCGCTTTGTGACGGTGGTGGATGGGGTGGATACTGCTTCGCATGCCAACAAAAAAGCCCGTCAAATCAACAGTCTGGTCAATGAATGGTATTCCGAGGAGCTTTCGGAAAATATTCGTGCCGTCTTTCGCAGGAAGATGGAGGCAGGGCAGTTTCTGGGCAATTATGCGCCCTACGGCTACCGCAAGGATCCCTGTTGCAGGCATCATCTCATTCCTGATGCGGAAACGGCACCCGTTGTGGAAAAAATCTATGACTTGTACTTATCGGGTCTTTCCTGTAAAATGATTGGAGAACGGCTGACGGCACAGGGTATCCCCACCCCTTCCGAGATGAAGCGGGCGCGAGGGGAGGATCTCGGCAGGCGTTCTTCTGCGGCATGGTCGAAGGGGACAATCCGAAAAATCCTGCAAAACCCCGTTTATCTGGGGCATATGGTGCAGGGAAAAGAGGAAAAAATCAGCTTTAAGGAGAAAAAGACCAGAGAGCTGCCGCGAAATCAATGGATTGTGGTGGAGCATACCCACGAAGCAATCATAAAAGAAGAAATTTTCGGGGACGTAAAAAAACGAATGGCAGAGCGCAGGCTCGCCCGAACAAGGATAGCGAAGGAGGAAAACACATGAAAAAGAAACTTTTGGCAATGCTGCTGGCTGTTGTGATGGTATGCGGCGTGTCAGGCTGCGGAAAGGATAAGACGGACGCTACGGACGGACAGCAGGTGACAGCTGAGCTGGACGGTGAAATGAAGAAGGAGGCGGACACCCTGCAAAAGGCCTTGGAGGGCTATGCGGCAGACCTGACTGCGGAGGATGCAGCGGCGGCGGGGATGTATACCATTCATAACGGCGCGGTTGTGGGCGGTCAGGAAAACTGGGATGCTTTTGCCGCAGGCAAAACGGATGAAATTATCATTTGCCAGTTCTCCAAAAATGACGGCGCAATGCTGGATTCCGTAAAGCGGCTGGCAGGCGGCGGCTATCTGGTTGTGACGGATGTGACCAGAGATGGCTACGAATATACCGAAAAAGAGGATTACACCCGCAATATTTATGAATGTATGACGATGCTGGATGATTTTTCTCTGGAGGAGGGCGGCACAGCGTATACCGTTTGTGTGCTTTCCAATGAAAAGGACATGAACGCTGATACCTTCCGCACTTACTGGAACGAAATGACAATGGATGCACATCAGGTTTATCCGTTGTTTATACTGTAAATTGTAAATAGCGGAGAAAACCATAGAAAATTAAAAACACCATGTAAATCATTTATGAGTTTACATGGTGTTTTTTTGGTTTTCGTAGGCTTGCGGAGCAAACACATGAATCAGGCGAAGCCTGATGAATGATGGTTCTTGTCCTTTTTAATTTTCGGGGTAAATCATCTGATTTACCTTGAAGATGAGCTGCAATGCCTTTCTGGAGTTATTCAGATGCGCGGTAACGGCTGCCTTCAGTGCGTCTAAATCGGACGCAAGCGCCGCATCCAGAATTGCCTGATGCTCCTCGACACATTCGCAGTCTCTGTAGTGAGGCTGGCTTACATAGGTGCCGGACGCATAGGTGAAGGGCTGCATATCCCGGAATACATTGACCGCCTTCTGATTGCCGGAGGCTACCAGATACAGGGTATGAAATTCTAAATCCAGTTCAAAAAATTCATCGGGCTTATGATTGGAATCATTTGATTCGATGAATTTTTTCTGTGCTTCCAGACAGTCAATCAGCTGCTGACGCAGGCCGTGGTTATAATTCAGCGTGGTTACGATATCCTTTACAAAAAATGTATCCATCATCAGACGCATATCGAAAATATCCTGCAATTCATGCGGTGTCAGCGCTCTGACGCTCATGCCCTTATTGGGGGTGTTCACAACCAGCTTTTCCTCTGCCAATCTTTGCAGTGCCTGCTTGACAGGGGTATCGCTGACCTGATATTCGCGAGCAAGCTCCTTGATGTTCAGCTTTTCTCCGGGCTGGAATACCTTCGTGAGAATATCATCTTTAATATCCTGATAAATCTTATCAGTCAGGGTAGTTTTTTTACCCGTTGTTTCGTGGTTCTTTTCTTCTTCTTTCACAGGTCTCTCCTTCTTTCGATTTCTCAAATTAGATTTTGCCGCAAAAAGACAGCACAAAAATGTTCTTCTGTATGCCTGTTTGCTCTATTATACAACAGGAGGCGCAAAAAGTCTATCAATTTTTCGGAATCAACTTTTTTTTAATAATATGAGATATAAAACGGATTGAAAAAGAATTTTAAGTGGCGTTTTTTAACTGGAAAAAACTAGAAATTAAATAAAAAATAGTTTTATGTGGGACGAAAAGTGTCTTATAAAAGTTTCAAAATGTAGTAAAATTAGTTTATATTTGATATTTTACACAAAAAATAGGATTTTTTTACACGGAAAGACACTTGTTTTTCGTCTTTTTTATCTCTTGACGTACAAGAAAGACAAATATATAATCATAAAAAAGATGTTTTATATCTCAAATAAAACTTTTTTCGCGAAAAAGAAGATTTGTTTTGCGATATTTGTGATACAAATGAAAAAACGAGAGAGAAACAAAGAAACAAAGAAACAAAGAA
>ENA-UOJD01003648-UOJD01003648.1-human-gut-metagenome-genome-assembly--contig:-P48-NODE-3648-length-10908-cov-16.283792_pt1 | contig 10908 bp, 8 predicted proteins | sample MGYA00242342_ERZ723889 | MGnify/ENA metagenome assembly ERZ723889
TCAGTATATCAAATAGTATTATAGAAATATCCTTAAAAATCCTTAAATTATGGTACACTTTAAAGGTTGTTAAAAAGAGAGGGATATTAACAAATGAATTCACTAAAACCGATGTTACTTTCATCACTGAAAAGCTATAATAAGTCTCAGTTTGTCAAAGATGTGACAGCTGGAATAATTGTCGCTATTATCGCATTACCATTATCAATCGCCTTGGCACTTGCTTCCGGTGTGGGACCGGAAGCCGGAATCTTTACTGCAATTGTAGCAGGCTTTGTCATTTCAGCACTAGGCGGAAGCAGTGTCCAAATTGCAGGACCGACTGCTGCATTTGCGACGATTGTTGCTGGAATTGTAGCCCATGATGGAATGGATGGACTTATTGTTGCCACGATTCTTGCGGGTATCTTTTTGATTTTGATGGGACTTTGTCATTTTGGAAGTCTAATCAAGTTTATTCCATTTACCATTACGACAGGTTTTACTTCGGGTATTGCCGTTACGATTGTGATTGGGCAATTAAAAGATTTTTTTGGATTAACCTATCCAACGGGAATAAAGCCTATTGAGACGGTTGAAAAATTTGAGGCTGTAATCCATAATTTTTCTACAATGAATATGGATGCCGTGATTGTAGGTGTGGTATCTTTAGTTATCTTGATTATTGCTCCATATATCTTTAAAAGAATTCCAGGCTCACTTTTAGCCGTTATTGCAGGAATTTTGATGGTTCAATTCTTGCCTTTAAAGGTAAATACAATAGGAAATCTTTATACAATCAGTAATGCATTACCTACTTTACATTTTCCAAGCTTATCATTAAACAGGATTCAAAGTGCATTACCGAATGCACTAACCATAGCCGTGTTGGCTGCCATTGAATCATTACTTTCTTGTGTTGTTGCCGATGGCATGATTAACGGAAAACATCGTTCGGATATGGAACTTGTTGCGCAGGGTGCTGGAAATATCGCATCCGCTTTATTTGGTGGAATTCCTGCAACAGGTGCTATCGCTAGAACAGCTGCCAATATTAAAAATGGTGGAAAAACACCAATTGCCGGTATGGTGCACTCTATCACATTGGTCATTGTATTAGTTGTTTTGATGCCATATGCCGGAATGATTCTAATGCCTACCATTGCAGCGATTCTATTTATTGTCGCATACAATATGTGCCAATGGCGTACCTTTGTGAACTTAGTTAAAACAGCACCTAAGAGTGATATTATTGTTTTAGTCACTTCATTTGTGCTAACTGTAATCTTTGATTTGGTTGTAGCCATTGAAGTAGGAATGGTACTTGCTTGTTTATTATTCATTAAACGTATGAGTGAAGAAACAAAAGTCAATGGCTGGACATATGTAGATGAGGATACACCCGATGTTGATGAACACCTTCAAAAGCTTCCTCTTCAGATTCGTGTTTATGAGATTTCAGGACCCTTGTTCTTTGGAGCAGCTAGTGTAATTGAAGAAATTGTAGTCAAAGATTTTACAACATGTCTAGTTCTTCGTATGCGCAGTGTTCCTGCATTAGATAGTACGGCACTAAACGCATTAAAAGATTTAGTTCAGGTTTGCAAGTCCAAAGGAATCACGATTGTGTTCTCACATGTGAATGATCAACCAATGAAAGTCATGGAAAAGGCTGGCTTTATTGAGCTTGTAGGAGAAGAAAACTTCCAGCCTAGTATCAGTGCTGCACTAGATCGTGCAGAAGAAATTATTCATAAACAAACAAAAAAACGCGTTTGCGTTTTTTTAATTTGTTTCAAATAATTTCATCCTATCGGATACAAACTCATTATCATTGATTTTTTGTTCAATATTCTTGTTGAGTGGACAATGTTCTCGTGTAATTGTATAGCTACTTCCACTAAAATTAAATGTGATGTATTCAAGATTATCAATCAGTTTGAATAGAGATACAGAATTGTACACTAGAGCTTTATGTATATATAAGTTTTCATTGTTGTACCAATCTGTACAATTATAGTTTATTGTAAGTCCATAGTTTTCAGAATCAATTTCATATATATAGCCATATTCCGATAGGGGTAAGGCATTTAGTAAATGGGAAGTATTACTGTTGTCTCCAATATATTTACTTTTATATTTTTTTAGTTGTTCAAATGAACTTTTATCCACATTAAAAGGACTTGTTGGAACGGTATCAATGGTATATTGTTTCTTGTTGTCAATTAAGTAATATTCATTGGGTGTATCGGCATTGATGCGAAATACATTGTAGAATGGATTTTGGTATTCAATCATTTTATTGCCATCATCACTAAATATTGTGGTTGTAGTCAGTCGATAGATGGGTGGTTGTTTAAATTGGCTTACACTGGCATAGTCGAAAATAAAGAAAATGCCTAAAAGTAAAATGAATAAAATTATTGAAACCAATCCTTTCTTAAGTAGGGAAGTGATCTTTAATTCTCTAAATATTCCAACTACAAATAAGAACAATCCAATCATAGAATAGATGCTGCTCCAGCTGCTTTCAGAAGGGAAAATAGTAAATGCACAAAGGGATATTAAAATACCTATGACAATAATGAATAATGATATTTTCTTATGCTCATTTTTGATTTTCTTGTCTGTATAATCAATGGTTTGGATTAGGTTTTGTTCAGAATACTCCATAGCCTCTTCTTTAACAATTTCTTCTCCAGCTAAAAGTTCATTTAATGTGATATCTAATTCTTTACTGAGTGGTTCAAGTAAAGATAAGTCTGGCATATAATGCCCATTTTCCCATCGCGAAATGGTTTTATTTGTCACGCCTAATTTTTCAGCTAACTGCTCTTGTGTATATCCTTTTTTCTTGCGATTCATTGCGATAAAGGCTCCTATCTTTTTAGTGTCCATAACTAGCCTCCTTTCATCTAAAACATTACTATTTTTAGTATAAATTGAACATACCACAAATAGCGAATGGTTGAATTTAATTTAAAGTACACCGTAAAGGTATACTTTGAAAGTGTACTTTAAATAGACTTTAAATGACAAATATAGAATTTTTCTTGACTTAAATGATCATGTTCCATACAATAGATTGGTGCATTAAAAATAACGTTCACTCTTCACCGGATGAGTGGTTAAAGCGTCTAGGATCAAATCGTAGGTGCAGTGATTTCACTGTAAGATTTGGTCTTAGGCGCTTCTTTTTTTGGAGGTATTTATGAATAAGACAAAAGAATTAATGGTACAAATGATGTGGGAATTAGTTGGCAGTATCTTTGTTGCGATTGGAATTTATAATTTTGCCGTACAAGCTAAGTTTCCTATGACAGGATTTTCGGGAATTTCAATTATCTTTTATCGACTCTTTCATATTCCTATTGGTTTTTCAACCATTCTATTGAATATACCTGTTGCGATACTTTGTTACAAATTATTAGGAAAGAAGTTTTTTATCAGTTCCATTCGCTGTATGATTGTATCTTCATTGATTATCGACTATGTGGCACCATTATTTCCGGTCTACCAAGGAGATCGATTATTAGCTGCCCTATGTACAGGAGTTTTTGGTGGAATTGGCTACGCGATGATTTATACAAGAAATTCATCTACAGGAGGATCTGATTTTATTATTATGGCTGTAAAGGCATTAAGGCCGCATTTATCTTTAGGAAATATCGCCTTTTTATCGGATGTGGGCATTATTTTAGTGGGTGGTATTCTATTTAAAGATGTAGATGGAATGATTTATGGTATGATTGTAAATTTATTATTTGCGGTTGTAGTCGATAAAATGATTTATGGCTTAAATTCAGGTAAAGTTGCTTTTATTGTCACAAAACATGGAAAAGAGATATGCCAGGTCATTGACGAAACAAGTCAAAGGGGAAGTACGATTTTAAATGCACAAGGTGGATATAAACAAGATGATATGCAAGTGGTAATGTGTGCTTGTAATAGTAAAGAAATGTATCAAGTTCGAAAGGCTGTTCAAGAAGCGGATCCAGAATCTTTCTTTGTGGTTGTCGAATCGCATGAAGTGCATGGAGAGGGTTTTAAAATGACAAATATTGGAGAAGCACAAAGCTAAATTCATGTCCATGGTGAAAACGCTTGCGTAATTGATGGTTCTTTGTTATGATTTGAACATCATATGACTGACGGAAGTGGAGTTACCACATGAAGTATGATGTTATAGGCCGACCGTCTGGGCAAGTTTACTTTGTCTTTTCGGTGGGTCTTTTTAATTGACTACTCGAAGGAATCATAGTAAACTTTAAATAATTGTTAGTTTAAACTAACTGTCATTAGAAGGAGGCAATCATGAAAGAACAATGGCAAGGATTTAAAGGCAGTAAATGGCAGGACGAGGTAGATGTTCGAGATTTTATTCAAAATAACTACAAACCTTATAATGGGGATGAAAGCTTTTTAGAAGGTCCAACAGAATCGACAAATACTTTGTGGGAAAAACTTCAAAAACTACAAAAAGAAGAGCGTGCCAAAGGTGGCGTATTGGATATGGAAACAGAAGTGGTTTCAAGTCTTACTGCTTATGGCCCTGGATATTTAGATAAAGATTTAGAGAAGGTTGTTGGTTTACAAACAGATAAACCATTAAAACGTGCATTTATGCCTTATGGCGGTATTCGTATGAGTGAAGAGGCATGTGAAACTTATGGATACAAACCAAGTGAAAAATTACATGAAATATTCACAAAATATCATAAAACTCACAATGATGCTGTATTTAGTGCATACACACCAGAAATGCGTTTAGCACGTCGTAACAAAATCGTTACAGGATTACCAGATACATATGGTCGTGGACGTATCGTAGGGGATTATCGTCGTGTTGCACTTTATGGTATTGATTATTTAATTGAGCAGAAACAAAAAGATTTCGCATATTGTGGCGATGGAACAATGAGCGATGATGTGATTCGTCAGCGTGAAGAATTAGCTGAACAAATCAAGGCGTTAAAAGAAATGAAAGTTATGGCAGCAAGCTATGGATATGATATTTCTCAGCCTGCTAAAAACTCATTAGAAGCAGTACAATGGCTATACTTTGGATATTTAGCGGCTATTAAAACACAAAATGGGGCGGCTATGTCAGTAGGTCGTATTTCGACTTTCTTAGACATTTATTTTGAAAGAGATTTAGAAAATGGTGTATTTACCGAAAGTGAAATTCAAGAAATTGTTGACCATTTAACTATGAAATTTAGAATGGTTAAGTTTGCTAGAATTCCTAGCTACAACCAATTATTCTCAGGAGATCCAGTTTGGGCAACGCTTGATGTTGGTGGTTTAGGTATGGATGGAAGAAGTATGGTTACTAAAACTTGTTTCCGTTTCTTGCATACACTTGAAAATATGGGACCGAGTCCAGAACCAAACTTAACTGTATTGTATTCTTCAAATTTGCCAGAACCATTCAAGAAATATGCTGCAAAAGTAAGTATTGATACAAGTAGTGTTCAATATGAAAATGATGATGTAATGCGTCCTGTATGGGGAGATGATTATGCGGTATGTTGTTGTGTAAGTGCTACGCAAACTGGTAAAGAAATGCAGTTCTTTGGTGCTCGTGCAAACTTAGCTAAATGTTTACTATACGCTATCAATGGTGGTGTAGATGAAAAGACAAAAGTACAAGTAGGTCCAGAATATAAGCCTATCACAAGTGAGTATTTAGATTATGATGAAGTAATGCATAAATACGATATCATGATGGATTGGTTATCAGGTCTATATGTAAATATCTTGAATTTGATTCAATATATGCATGATAAGTATTATTATGAAGCAAGTCAAATGGCTTTAATTGATACAGATGTTCGTAGAACTTTCGCAACGGGTATTGCTGGATTCTCACATGTAGTAGATTCATTGAGTGCCATCAAATACGCAAAAGTGAAGACAATTCGTGATGAAGATGGATTGGTTGTTGACTATGAAATCGAAGGGGATTTCCCTCGTTATGGAAATGATGATGATCGTGCGGATGAAATTGCCGTATGGTTATTAAAGACATTTATGCGTAAGATTGAAAAACACCACACATATCGTGATAGTGAACCAACGACTTCAATTCTTACAATTACTTCAAATGTTGTATATGGTAAAGCTACAGGCGCGCTTCCAGATGGAAGAAAAGCAGGTGAACCATTATCACCAGGTGCTAACCCTGCATATGGAGCAGAACAAAATGGATTGTTGGCATCGCTAAATTCTGTCGCAAAACTTCCTTATGAATATGCATTAGATGGAATTAGTAATACGCAAACAATTAATCCAGATGCGTTGGGTCACACTGAAGAGGAAAGAGTAAATAACTTAGTGAATGTATTAGATGGATACTTTGATCAGGGTGCTCACCACTTGAATGTGAATGTATTTGGTGTAGAAAAATTAAAAGATGCGATGGAGCATCCAGAAAAAGAGGAATACGCAAACTTTACAATTCGTGTTTCTGGCTATGCCGTTAAATTTATTGATTTAACTCGTGAACAACAATTAGATGTTATTAGTCGTACATGTCATAAGAGCCTTTAATAAGGCTCTTTCTAGTTAGGAGGACAGGATGTTAGGAGCTATTCATTCAATTGAAACATTTGGCCTTGTAGATGGGCCAGGCGTAAGATATGTCATTTTTATACAAGGGTGTCATATGCGTTGTAAGTTTTGTCACAATGCGGATACTTGGAAAGTAAAAGAACCGGATCAAAGTGCAGAATCTGTTTTAAAGAAAGCTTTGCGATATCGTCCTTACTGGAAAGAGAATGGCGGTATTACTGTCAGTGGTGGAGAACCACTTCTACAAATTGATTTTTTGATTGAGCTTTTTACACAGGCAAAAAAAGAAGGAATCCATACAACTTTAGATACTTGTGGACAACCCTTTACGTTTGAAGAACCATTTTTTTCTAAATTTAAACAACTTATGCAAGTTACAGATTTAGTTCTATTAGATATTAAGCATATTGATGAAAAGGCGCATAAAGAATTAACTGGGCATACCAATCAAAATATTTTAGAATTCGCTAAATATTTATCAGACATTCAAAAACCTGTATGGATTCGTCATGTGTTAGTGCCAACTATTAATACGGATGAAGTATATTTAAAAAGACTACATCAATTTGTTGCTCAATTAAAAAATGTAGAAAGAGTGGAAGTCCTTCCATACCATACGTTAGGGGCTTACAAATGGAAAGAATTAGGTTTAGAATATCCTTTAGAAGGAATACCAACGCCAAGTGATCAACAACTTCAAATTGCGAATACGATACTTGAAACAGGGAAATGATTATCCCTGTTTTTTTTGTATACAAAAAAAGTGCTCAATTGAGCACTTTTACTAAAGTCTATCAAATACGTTATATAAACTTCTTCGATCATACCAAACATATCCTGTTGGATTTAAACTATTACCTTCAGGTACTGAAGGATCTGGTGTTGGTGTTGGTTCAGGATCTGGTGTTGTTGGATATGTACAAGCACTTCCATCCCAAGTTCCACCATTATTTACACATGTTGTTTCAGCATCATTTGTTTCTGGCACATCTGTTTCTGTATCTTCTTTTTTACAAGTAGTTCCATCCCAAGTTCCGCCATCGGCAACACATGCTTCTTTTTCTTCATCGTCAGCTTTCTTACAAGTTCCAGCTTCTGCATCCCATTCACCACCACTGGCAACACATGCTTCTTGTTCGTCTGCGTTTTCAGAAGCTGTATCTCCTTTAGATTTAAACTCATCTTTGATATATCCGTTCTTATAATCGGAAATACCACTTGGTCTTTCAATAGCTGAATATGTCGCATATTTTTGCATGTAATCTAACATATAGTGAGAAATATGGAATGCAGTCGCAACATTTAAATCATAGATTGTAATGTAGTAGCCTTGTTGAATATATTCTGTTGTATATCCACTCCAGCAAGCAATCGTATATTTGTTTGTATAACCTAAAGACCATTCATCTTTTGCGGTACCAGCAGGAATACCATATTGAGCACCTTCGTTTTGCCAATCGGAAGTTCCTGATTTACCATAAACTGTATAATTACTCATTAAGATGTTGTTGTAGTTGTTGTAGCCACCACTAACAACTTTTTCAAGCAATTGCGACATCATCCAAGCGGCTTGTTCACTAATTAATTCATGTGTTTGAGCTTTTGTTTCAAATTCTTTTTTATCAGATCTACGAATAATTTTACGAATTCTATGGGCATCTACACGTTTACCACCATTGGCAAGCATAGAGTAGGCACTTGCTTGTTGGACAGTGCTCGCATACATTCCAGAACCACCAATCGCATATTGTTCATTGAATGCATTAGCTACATCTTCATCGTAACCAAGCTTCTTACAGAAATCGATCCAATAATCATAGCCTTTGGCTGTTACTAAATCAATCATAGCTTGCGCGGCTGTTGTATTTTTTGATACGCCTAATGCATCTTGTAAACTCATTTTACCATTGTATTTACCATCTGAGTTTACTGGTGCATAAGAACCATTCTTCCAATAATCCTTTTTCTTATCGTTTACCTGGTGAACTGTAGACCAGCCAAGAATATCAAATGTACTTGAATAGGCAAGTAATGGTTTCATTGTTGAACCAGGTTGTTTTGAATCTGTTGAGTTATCGATTTTAACAGAGTCAGAGTGATAACGACGACCAGGTCCTACCGCAATGATTTCTCCTGTATCATTTTCAATCATTGAGAAACCTACATCAAATGCTTCATCTGGATATTGTACGATATTACCATTACAGATTTCATCGGCTTGTTTTTGAGCATCTTGATTTAATGCGGTATAGATATCCATTGGAATAATGGCAGGATCTTGTCCGGTCAATTCCATAACTTCACTAAGTGTTTGAGTAATATAAGCTTGGTTTGGATCATCACTTGTTCTTTCAATATATTGTAAAGAGAAAGATATGTCTTGATTTGAAGCAAGATTATATTCTTCTTCTGTAATATATCCATGTTGCATCATTAATTCCAAAGTCACATTACGTCGATTTTGAGCTGCTTTCAAGTGATCTGTTGTCGTATTAGCTTCGTTTAAATTGTTTAATGGGTTATATGTGTCTGGCGCATTGATACAACCAGCTAAGAATGCAGCTTCACCTAAGCTTAATTGGGATACGTCTTTATTAAAGAAGTATTGTGCTGCTTTTTGAATACCACGCGTATTGTTTCCGGAACCAAACCAAATTCGGTTTACATAATATTCAAATATTTGTTCTTTGTTGATACTTTGTTCAGCAATTAAAGATAAGTAGATTTCTTGTACTTTTAATTTTAACTTTTGAACTGTTGAAACAGAGCCTTGTTCTGTTTCAATCTTTTTCTCTTGGTTTTTCGTAAATGCATTATCAATCATCTGCATAGTTAGGGTTGAACCACCTTGTGAAAAACTACCAGATTTTAAGTTTGCCATTGCGGATTTTAAGAATCGTGGCAAGTCAAATCCGTTGTGATCAAAGAAACGTGAATCTTCGATAGAAAGGAAGGCATCCACTACCGATTGTGGAATCTGTGAATATGTAACGTCTTCACGGATTTCATCACCGAGTTCATAGAATAAATTTCCTGAAGAGTCATATAATCTTGAATTGGACAATGTTGTTAAGCCGTCTTGTGAAAAACGCATGCCATCTGGATCATTAATAATGTTCACAAGTACAAAGAATACAGATATACATCCAACTAAGAATATAGATAGGATACTTACGGCAAGTTTATTCCATATATCTAATTTTCTTCTGTTTGTCTTTGGTGCTGTTGGCTTTTTTTGTTCATTTTGTGGTTGGGCCATTTACTTATCCTCCTTAAAATAGAGTTCATCTACAACTTTTAAATACGCTAACCTAGGATATAATCCTTCTTGAATAAGAGTTCCATGATTTTGAAACCAAGTATAAGGTATGGAACTTTTATCTATATTTTCGATTTTATCTATGAGCATCTTTGAATCTACAAGATAGGTTTCATTATGGTAATTGAATCGAATGATAAAAAAACCAATACCTCCATGAAATACAACTTTTTTTAGGTGTTTGATTTGGTGAGGGTGAATCATAAAGAGTGGAAAACTCGTTTTGTTTTTGGTTTCCTTTGCTTCAAAATCAATATATTTACCTCGATATACACCATTATAATCGGTTGTAGATGGCGTTTTATAATAAGCCTCAGTAATTTTTGCACGTTGCCTTTTCGGATAATCAACATGAACAACTTGAACCGGCGTAGGCTTTTTATAAATCAAAGCTTTATCAAGCTCCCGATAATATTTATTGGAGTCATTTATATCATTCTCAAGGCGCATACCTCTTGAACTATAACTCTTTGATTGCATTGTATTTATGGTCGAAATTCCATTCGGATATTTAATAGTGCTCATCAGGAACATTATATATGAAAAAGAGTGAACATTCAATGAAACTCAAAACTCAGAGTTGATTTTTTCTGTTAAAACCTTCATAATATCTAAGTAGATATAGGGGGACTATATATATGGCAACAGATATGAATTTGACAGCGCAAGAAATTTATGAAAAAGAATTTCATGTAGACTTGAAGGGATATGCCCCTGCTGAAGTAGATGAATTTCTAGATATGGTCATTGAAGACTATCAGAAATACGATGAAAAAGTAGAAGAATTAGGTGCTGCAGTGACTCGTTATGAAGAAAAAATTAAAGAGTTGCAGCAACAATTGTTTGCACTACAAAGTGAGAATGAAAACTTGAATGAAAAAGTAAATTCTGATTTTGTGAATGGAAGTAGCAACACAGTGGATATCTTAAAACGTATTGCACGTTTGGAAAAAGCTGTATTCAATCAAAGTGAAGAATAGGTATTAAATCGACAGTCGCTGGCTACTTAGATAGTTAGAGGAAAGTCCATGCTCGCA
>ENA-UOJD01003667-UOJD01003667.1-human-gut-metagenome-genome-assembly--contig:-P48-NODE-3667-length-10850-cov-10.066234_pt1 | contig 10850 bp, 7 predicted proteins | sample MGYA00242342_ERZ723889 | MGnify/ENA metagenome assembly ERZ723889
AGGGGCACCCAAAATGGAGCTTAGAATTTCTTAAATTATGTAAGGAGCCATTAATTATTTCGAAATTATATATATCAACTGCTCAAGACGGCTTATTTTAAAGCACATTTTCAAATTTCAATCACCCCTGTAAACGCCAATTTTTCTCAATAATCCTGTCTCTAGTTCAAAAAAATAGGAAAAGAGAGCCATCCTCTTTTCCTATTTTTATTATCTTGTTTTTGTAATTTCATTTATAGCCCTATCCGATAATTTTTCATATCTTAATTTTTTATCTCTTATTTTTTCTTCTAATGGTGGTAAAATTCCAAAGTTAGCATTCATTGGCTGAAATTTTTCATTTTCTGTTGATATATATTTAGCTAAAGCTCCTATCATTGTTAATTGTCCAAAAGTTACTTTTTCATTGTCTCCTTTAAATTTATTTATAGCATTTAATCCAGCAACTAATCCAGATGAAATGGATTCTACATATCCTTCAACTCCTGTAATTTGTCCTGCAAAGAATATATTTGAATTTTTCTTGAAATTGTATGTATTATCAAGCAATTTTGTTGAGTTTATATATGTATTTCTATGCATTACTCCATATTTTTGAAACTCTGCACTTTCTAATCCTGGTATTAAACTGAAAACTCTTTTTTGCTCCCCAAATTTTAAGTTTGTTTGAAATCCTACTAAATTATATATCGTTCCTTCTGTATTGTCTTGTCTTAATTGTACTACAGCATATGGTCTATATCCTGTTCGTGGATCTGTAAAACCTACTGGTTTTAGTGGTCCAAATCTTAATGTATCAAGTCCTCTCTTTGCCATAACCTCTATTGGCATACAACCTTCAAAAATTTCTCTTTTTTCAAATTCATGGAGCTCCACAACTTCTGCATTTACAAGCTCATTCCAGAATTTTTCATATTCTTCTTTGTTCATTGGAAGATTTATATAATTTGCATCATTCATTTTACTTATTCTATTTTGCCAATTGGTAAGCTCTTCATCTTTTGATCTTTCTTGGTCATATCTATCTCCCCAAAAAGCTATATTCATATCTATTGAATCTTTTAAAACTATTGGAGCTGCAGCGTCATAAAAATGCAAATCCATATCTCCTGTTATCTCTAATATTTCCTTTGATAATAAATCTGAAGTTAACGGTCCTGTGGCAATTATAACAATCCCTTCCTTTGCTAATTCATTTAGATGAATTCTTTCTCCAACTTCTTCATTAACAATTTCTATATTTGGCATACTTTTTATTTTTTCAGTAACTTTTTTAGAAAATATTTCTCTATCCACTGCTAGAGCTTGACCAGCAGGAACTGAAGTTTCATCAGCTATTTTTATTAATAATGAGTCTAAAATTCTTAACTCTTCCTTCAATAAGCCACATGCATTTGTATGTAAATTTGATTTAAAAGAATTGCTACATACTATTTCTGCTAAATTATTATTTGAATGTGCTGGCGAAAATTTTTTGGGTTTCATTTCGTATAACTTTACTTTTATACCTGCTTTTGCAATTTGGTAAGCCGCTTCAGATCCGGCTAAACCTCCACCTACTACTGTTATATAATTATTCATCTAACTTTCCTCTCTGGACAAAATTACACTTTTCTTTGTCTACTTTTCAAAAATAGTTTCAATTCTCATATTTTAATATTTCAAAATAACTATCTCATTTGTCCTCATTTTTCATTTATTTTATATAATCCTTTATAATATCATACACTTTATGTATAGGAAATCCTATAGCTGTTGTGTAATTTCCGTTTATTTTTTCTACAAATGCACCAAATTCATCTTGCATTCCATATGCTCCAGCTTTATCCATTGCTTTTCCGGTATTTATCCATTTTTCTATTTCTTCATCTGAAATAGATTTAAAATAAACTTTTACTTTATCAAAAGTGTTATATTCTTTATATGCTCCATTTTCTTCTATTAAAATACTTAACCCTGTTATAATATCATGTGTTCTATCACCTTCTAATAGCTCTTTTATCATTTCTTTTGCATTAACTTTATTACGTGGTTTTCCGTAAATTTTTCCGTTCTTTAAGACCATTGTATCAGAACCAATTACTATTCTATCTCCTGTAGTTCTGTCAAACACATTTTTTGCTTTTTGGTATGATATTTGAATTGATTGCTCTTCGTTTGTTAGACCTTCTATGAATTTTTCATCTGTGTTACTTACAATTGTTTCAAATTCTGGTACTATTAATTTTAATAAATCTCTTCTTCTTGGCGATTGTGATGCTAAAATAATTTTCATATTTATAATTCCTTCCTAAATTGTCATAATCTATTATATCACGCAATAAGAATTATTCAAGAGAGGATTTATTTTTTGCATCCCTTTGCATTTTAGCAAGTAATTTTAAAGCCTTCAAATTCAAAAAATTTCCATTCAACTTACGACATTTTTTTCAAAAAAAATATTGATTAGAAAAGCAATTTAATATATCCTAATTATAATGGAGGTAAGAAAATGAACACATCTGATTACAAATGTCTATCATGTGGTGCTAACCTACGTTTTGATCCACCAACTCAAAAATGGGTTTGCGATTACTGTAGTGCTTCATATGCAAAAAAAGAATTAGATGAAGCTTATGGCACAGATGATAATTTAAAAAATGAAGAAGAAACAAAAGTAGAAATAATCTATGGTTGCTATAATTGCCCTAACTGCGGTGCAGAAATAATAATGGATGAAACTACAACAGCAACTTTTTGTGTATACTGTGGTAGTACTGCCATTGTAAAAAATAAATTAAAAGGTAAATTTAATCCTAGTAAAATAATACCTTTCAAAACAACCAAAGATGATGCGATTGCAGCTTTTGAAAAATATAAAAAAGGTAAATTATTTATTCCAGATGAATTCACTAATCCACGTAATATTGAAAAAATTAGTGGTATATACATACCATTTTTCATATATGACTGTGATGTAAATTCAGAGCTTCATATTAAAGCCACACGCATTAAGCATTGGAGTGACTTTTCTTATAATTATACTAAGACAGATTATTATAATTTATATAGAAATGCATCTACTCACTTTGAAAATATTCCTGTTGATGGAGCAACAAAATTTCCAGATGATATAATGAATTCTATAGAGCCATTTAATTATGAAGATTTGCAAGATTTTGCACCATCATATTTATCTGGATTTCTATCAGAAAGATATAATGTAGACACAAATGAACTTTTTGAAATAGCAAAAAAACGTGCAATAAAAACATCAGAGGACGAAATATTTTCTAAAGTAACATCATATAGTACCAAAGCAATTACTGACAGAAATCACAATGTAAAAAAGAATGACACATCAGAATATGTTTTACTACCTGTATGGATGCTTAATGTAAAATTTAATAATAATATATATACATTTGCAATGAATGGACAAACGGGAAAATTCGTAGGTAATGTTCCTATTGATAAGAAAAAATTTTGGAAATATTGGATTGGAATATTTTCAGGCTCTCTTATAATTACTTCATTGTTAGTTATATTGTTTAATTTATTATAGGAGGTTTGTATGAAAAGAAAAATAATTTGTTTGTTAATACTCTTATCAATTTTTATGTTTAATATACAAGTTACATTTGCCACCAATACACAAATAACTAACAATTCGACTTCATATTATCTTAACGATACATCTACAAATAGCATAAAAAATTCCACAAATTCTACATATACTCCCCAAGTAGATGCAAGCAAAAAAGTATATGATTATGCTAATTTGCTAAGCGATAATGAAGAAAAAGAATTATTTAATAAAATACAGGACTTTATTAATGAATACAATATGGATATGGTAATTGTTACAATAAATGATAATAACAAAAGCTCTTCAATGGCCTACGCTGATGACTTTTATGATTATAATGATTTTGGAATAGGCGATCAGAATGATGGAATTTTATTTTTAATAGATATGGATTATAGAAAAATGTGGATATCTACTACTGGTAATGCAATAAATATCTATGATTCATATATTGACCCAATTCTTGATGATTGTTATGACTATATAGCAAATAAAGAATATTATGAGTGTGCTATGACATTTATTAATTCATCTGCAAATTCATATGAAAAGTATGAACGTGCTGGATGGATATCTGGATTTGTATTAGCGGGTATTGTATCATTGATAATTCCTACAGTATTTTGCTTATATAAAAAATCAAAACATAAAGCTATAAGATTAGCTACTGATGCTGATACATACTTGGTAAAATCAAGTTTCCATATGAATAAATCAGAAGATCATTTTTCTCATTCTCATACATCAAAGGTAGCAAGATCAACAAGCTCTGGGTCATCTGGCTCTGGAAGATCTCATACTGGTAGTAGTGGCACTAGCCATGGTGGTGGCGGACGTAGCTTTTAGATTAGCAAAATGGAAAAGAAAACGATTTTCTTTTCCATTTTTAACTATTTAAATAAATCCATTATCTCATCCTTAGATAATTTACTAATAAATGTTTCATTAGTTGATAACATATTATCTACCAATTTGGCCTTTTTTTGTTGTAATTCATAAATTTTTTCTTCAATGGAATTTTTAGTAATTAATTTATAAACTTGAACATTTCGTTTTTGACCTATTCTGTATGTTCTGTCAGTTGCCTGGTTTTCTGCAGATATATTCCACCATGGATCATAGTGAATTACCATATCTGCTCCAATCAAGTTAAGTCCTGTTCCTCCTGCTTTTAATGAAATTAAAAATACTTTTATTTCGCTATTTTCATTAAATTCATCTACTAATTCAATTCTTTCACTAACTTTTGTTTGACCTGTTAATTTAAAATATTTTATATTTTCTTTTTTTAGCTCTTCTTCCAATATATCAAACATTGATGTATATCCTGAAAATAATAATATTTTATGATTTCCTTGAACTGCATCTTTAATAATTTCCATACATTGGTTTAGCTTTCCGCTTCCACCTTCATAATTATCAATAAATAAACTTGGATGACAGCAAATTTGTCTTAGCCTCATAAGTAATGCTAATATTTTCATTTGATTTTTTTCAAAACCATTTGCCACAATTTCATTTGCAACTTCTTCTCTTGCCTCTGCCATATATGACATATATATTTTTTGTTGTTCTTCTTCCATTTCACTATTCAAAACTGTAACTGTTTTTTCTGGTAGCTCTGTTAATACTTCTTCTTTTATTCTTCTTAATATAAAAGGTTCTATTAACATTTTTAGTTTTTTAGTTTTATATGAATCTTCATCTTTTATTATTGGAGTTTCAAAACTTTCTTTAAATTTTCTATAACCATATAGATATCCAGGCATCGTAAAATCAAAAATTGACCATAGCTCTGCTAATGAATTTTCTATTGGTGTACCTGTTAATGCAAATCTTGTTTGAGCTTTTATTTTTTTTATTGCTTTAAAATTTTGTGTATTATTATTTTTTATGTATTGTGCTTCATCAGCAATAATGAATTTATATTCATAATTCATTTCGGTATATGTTTCTATATCTCTTTTTAATAAATCGTATGAAGTTATTATTATATCATAATCTTCTAAATTATGAATATGTTTCTTTCGCTCTTCTGCATTTCCGGAAATTACTTTTGCTCTTAATGATGGAGCAAATTTATTTATTTCGTTATACCAATTTAGTGTTAAAGAACTTGGGCATACAACAATACTTGTCTTTTTTTCGTCAGTATTTACATTATAATCTAGAAATAAGCAAATTACTTGAAGAGTTTTTCCAAGACCCATATCGTCTGCAAGTATTCCTCCTAATCCATATGTATCTAAAGTTTTTAGCCATTTGTATCCTACTTCTTGATATCTTCTTAATGTTGCATTAAGCTCTGACGGTACTTTTATATAATCATCATTTGCATTTTGTATATCATTTATTAAATCTTTATATTCTTTGTTTTTATATACATTCATATTTGATTTTTTTAAAATTTTATCTAAATATAGTGACCTATATACTGGAAGATTTATCTCCCCATTTAATAGTTCATTATAATTTAATGTTCCATCTATATTTAATTTTTCTAGGAAATCTAATGTTTCGTTTTCTTGTAAGTTAAGGAAACTTCCATCATTTAATTTATAATATTTTTTTCTTAGTTTATATTTTTCCATTATTTCGACTAATTCTGATGTAGAAAAATTAAATTCACTAAGATTTATTTTTAATAAATTGTTTTCAATCTTTATTCCAATATTTGAAATTTTAGGACTCTTTATTTCTTTTTTCTTAAAGCCTTCAGTTGCTAAAATTTCGAAATTTTTCATATAGTACACAATTTCTTCTGATAAAAAATTATATATTTTTTCATCATCAGTTAAAACTAATCTACCATTTTCTTTATCAAGCATAAATCCTGTTTGTATAAAAGTTTCTAATGTTTTCGTTTCTTTTACTATGTCACGTGGTATGTTAATATTTTTATCTTCCTTTAATGGATTAAATTCTAAGTCCTTATATCCAAATTTTATATCTGCTGTTATAAAATTTCTTTCATTCATATCTAAATAAACCTTTACATATAAATCTTGTGGTATATACTTTTCCATTTCTTCAGCTTTTATATTTTTTATTTCTAGATTTTTTTTAATACTTGGTACCACAAGAGAAAATAGTTTAGGTAGCTCTTTTTTCTTAAATAAAATTTCTTTTGTAAAATTGTTTTTATACATATCTAATAGTTTTAAAATAGTATTTTTAAAATCCATTGGACATCTATAAATTACATCCTCAATAATTATATATAAATACTTTTTGCCATATAACACGTCATAATTATATATATCTATATTCGGATATAACTTATAATCTTCGTCACTTTCTTCCTCTAAAATAAATTTTATTTCCGGTGCTTCATCTAAAAACAATATTTTATCTTCTTTATAATCTTTTTTTATTTTTATATATTCTCCATTAAATACGTCAAACATCTCATCCAAACATGTATTAGAAATTGTAATCGCTCCTTCATTCATTACTTTACCATAATAACGCTGTTGACCTATTGATTCATTTGTATATTTAATAATTTCAGAATATTTTAAAAGAAAATCTAATATTTTTAAATCACTATTTTTAAAAATTTCTCTGCAATGTTTAAATTCTAATTTTTGACCATATTTAAAAGATTTTTCATTAGAAAATGTATCATAAAATGTTATTAAATTTTTTATTTTGTATGAATTTTTTCCATCACCTAGTTTAAATTCTATTAACATTTCTTTATTTTGAGAATCATAAATTATTTTAGGATCTATTTCTATTAAATCAGTTGAAGTTTTAGGACCTTTTTTGGTTGTTTGCTCTTTTGTGCATAAATCATCATAAAAAGTACTTATTATTTGATTAAAAGCTTTATATTTGTTAGATTTATCATAAAATCTAGTATCTTTTTTACCTTTTTGCTCTCCGAATATATTAGAATATTCTGTACTATTTGCAAATTTTGTCATTGTAGCCAAAATATGACTACATGCTGAATATGTCGATTGATATTCTTTACATGTGCATTTTACATCTACGATTTCATTTTTTAACACTTTTATAAACACATCATGAGTATCTCTATGCCCTTTAGCTTTTGCATGTAATTCAAAATTTTTGTTATCATCATATATGGCTTTTATAATTTTTATTTTATTTTTATCTAAAATATTTTCTGTAGCCATTTTCTTTTCGTTATCTACATTATTATATAAATCTTCAATTACTTCTTTACTAACTAACATGACATACCCCTTTTTCACAAATTTACATTTTGTTATTATACTATAAAATACTGTTTATATCAATATGTGAAATGATATTTTTTGATTAGAAATATTGCCCCATCATCTATAAAAATTATAAAAACGGAATTTCGTAAAACGAAATTCCGCCATATCTTTTACTTTTTAATTACTTTCTTCTTTTTGGTAACTGCTTTCTTTTTTGTTGTTGCTTTTTTTGTAGATTTTTTTGTTTTATTTTCTATATTTGGCTTTTCTTCTTTTGGCTCCCATTTTTCTCCTACTTGTGGTTTGTTCCATGATATATATTCACATGATTCTGGATTATTTTCGCATATATAAAATTTTCTTCCTCTTTTTGATTTTTTTACTTGTACTACACCTCCACAAACAGGACATGGAACATCTATTGTTTCTATTATTGGTTTTGCATTTCTACATTCCGGAAATCCTGGACAAGCTAAAAATTTACCATATTTTCCATATTTGTACACCATCATTCTTCCACATTTTTCACATGGCACATCTGATACTTCATCTACTAATTCAACATGCTCTAACTCTTTTTCTACTTTTTCAACTTCTTTTTCAAATGGTCCATAAAAATCTGATATAACATCTTTCCAATTTTCTTTTCCTTCTGCTATTAAATCAAATTCTTCTTCTACTTTTGCTGTAAATTCCACATTTACAATATCTCCAAAGTTTTCAATAAGTAATTTATTAACAATTTTTCCAAGTTCTGTTGGAACCAATTGTTTTTGCTCTTTTTGTATATATCTACGTTCCAAAATTGTAGAAATAGTAGGCGCGTATGTACTTGGTCTACCTATTCCTTTTTCTTCTAAAACTTTCACTATACTAGCTTCTGTATAACGAGCTGGTGGCTCTGTAAAACTTTGTTTTGTATTTATTTTTTCATTTTTTAATTTTTCATTTATCTCTAATGATGGTAAAATCAACTCATTATCTTCTCCTGTATCTTCATCTTTTGTTTCTACATATAGTTTCATAAAACCTTTAAATTTAATACTTTGCCCATTGGCTTTAAAATTATAGTCGTCTGCTTTTATGTTGACTGCTATTGTATCATATTCCGCTGCAGACATTTGGCTTGCTATAAATCGGTTATAAATTAAATTATATAATTTATATTGATCATTAGTTAACGATGATTTTATCGCTTCAGGAGTTAAGTCTACATATGTTGGTCTTATTGCCTCATGCGCATCTTGAGCACCATCTTTTGTTTTGTAATACCTATTTTCATAATATGAAGATCCATATGTTGCTTCTATATATGTTTTAGCTGCTGCTCTCGCTTCTTCAGAAATTCTTGTAGAATCTGTTCTCATATATGTTATTAAACCTACAACGCCTTTTTCTGGAACTTTCACACCTTCGTATAATCCTTGTGCGATGGACATTGTCTTTTTTAATGTAAATCCTAATTTTCTTGATGCCTCTTGACCCATTGTGCTAGTTGTAAATGGAGGCGCTGGATTTTTCTTCCTTTGGCCCTTCTTTATATCACTAATTATAAACTCTGCTTTTTCTAAATCTTTTAATATAGAATCAACTTGCTCTTTATTTTTTAGTTCAACTTTTTTATCATTTTTACCATAAAATTTTGCTTCGAATGGTCTCTTAGCGCCTTTGGCTAATAGGTCTGCATATATAGTCCAGTATTCTTCTGGAACAAAATTTTCTATTTCATTTTCTCTTTCTACTATTAACTTTACAACAACAGATTGAACTCTACCTGCAGATAGCCCTTTTTTTACTTTTTTCCATAGAACTGGACTAATTTTATAGCCAACAATTCTATCTATAACTCTTCTTGCTTGTTGTGCATCAAATAAATTTTTATTAATAGTTCTTGGATTTTTTATAGATTCTTGGACTGCTTTTTTTGTTATTTCATTAAAGGTTACTCTACATAAACTTTCTGGCGAAATTCCAAGTATATAAGCTAAATGCCATGCTATAGCTTCTCCTTCACGGTCAGGGTCAGTTGCAAGATACACAGTTTTTGCTGCATTTGCTTCTTTTTTCAAGCTTTTTATTAAAGCTGCTTTTCCCCTTATATTTATATATTGTGGCTCAAAATTATTTTCTACATCAACTCCCAATTTTGACTTTGGTAAATCTCTTATATGTCCCATCGAAGCCATTACTTTTACACTTCCACCTATAAATTTAGTTATTGTGCTTGCTTTCGCAGGTGATTCCACAATTATTAATTTATTTGCCATAATCTTCTCCTTTTTATTTAGTCGATTCTAGTATATATCAAATTTATTATTTGTCAAATTATATTTAATGTCATTTTATTCTAGACTACTTTTTCTAAATTTTCAATACCTATATGTAAAAATTTAACAAACAAATTATGACAAATTACTCATTTGTTTAAGCATAAAAAAAAAGAGTAATTACTTACTCCCTTTAATTGTTAAAAAACTGTGCACAATTTTTTAACTTACGCATTTGCTGTATTTAATTTTTTTGATAAATTTGATTTTTTTCTAGCTGCTGCATTTTTTGTAAAAACACCTTTTGCACAAGCTTGATCTATTTTTTTTGTTGCTTCTGAGAATAAAGCTTTTGTCTCTTCTGCATTATTATTTTCTAAAGATTGTTCAAATTTTTTAACAGCTGTTCTGCATCCTGATTTAATCATATTATTTCTTGCAGTTTTCTTTTCAATAACTGATACACGTTTGATTGCTGATTTAATATTTGGCATTTATGTTACACCTCCTCTTACTTGTTAACTTTTGACAAATGCTATTCTACCACAAATATATAGAATTTGCAAGTAGTTAGCTATAATTTTCACGTTGATTTAATAAACTTTTAATTTTGCGATACTTTTGTGTTGCTGGTGACGGAGATTATTGACAACAAATTGTAGTTTGTAGGGCTGATTGTTTTTGGTACTTTAAAATATAGCCGACTATATAGTACTAGTTAATATTGTGTGCTTTAAGTTGGCCGTCCGAAGAGTTAGTATATATTGTTTTTTATAATGCTAGAATACAATATGAGTAATAGATATTATAATATAATTTGTT
>ENA-UOJD01003675-UOJD01003675.1-human-gut-metagenome-genome-assembly--contig:-P48-NODE-3675-length-10815-cov-24.090799_pt1 | contig 10815 bp, 9 predicted proteins | sample MGYA00242342_ERZ723889 | MGnify/ENA metagenome assembly ERZ723889
GTGCCTTCCTCACTTTGTAATATGGGGAATAAATAAGGAGAGTCCTTGTCCTTGTTTGCTATCATTCTCACCATTTGCATAGCCTCCGGCGTCAGTGAGACGGTCAGTGCCCGTCCCGTCTTCCTGCGCCTATAGGACAAGGTATTTCCTTGTAAATCCCTTTTGTGCAAATAGGCCAGGTCCACAAAAGGAATCCCTCTTAGCATAAACATCAATACAAAGAAAATTTTTGTTTTCTGTCGGGTGTTGGGAGAATTACCGGCCTGCAGGCTCATCTCTGTCTCCCGTACCAAGCAGCCTATGTCGGAAGCTTCGAGCGCCTTTTTCCTATCCGCCCGTGTGCCGGTATACACATGCTCAAACAGCCTGGGTACATATCGCACCAGCTTTTTGTCCACCGCCCGGTTGTAAACCGAACGTATCGCTTTGATATAGGTGGATACCGTATTCCAACTACAATTCCTCTGCCTGAGGAAGTTTTCGAATCTCTTCAGTACGGTCGGGCTCAGCTTGCGCATGGGCATCGGTTGCCATTTGGTGAATGCCGAGAATGCATTCACCGCTGACTGGTAGATGTGTGCCGTCCCCCACCTGCCGCCTTCCCGGAGTTCCCCGATGACTGAGGAGAACATCTCTTGTAAGGTAATTTCATTTCTGCTCATTTCCAAATTATTTATAAAAAGGTTTATCCTGCAATTATAAATAAATTGAGAGCAAGTGCAAAGGCATCATTCTGAAATCTGCGAAACGGGAATGATGCCGTATCCGACAGCTTATTTGTTGGCTAACGTCTGTTTAGTGGCTGATATACGTATCCTGGAAGAACCGCTTGTTATCATTCAGGCTGCAAGTGGCATCCACTCCGGCTTGTTGCAGGCGTTCGGCAATCTCATTCAGTTTCTTTCTCGAAACCCTTCCGATATAGAACAGACGGTAGCGGTAATCGTTGTCCAGCAATTCCATGACGTGCGTGAAATTCTGTTCGCGGGCAAAGTCGAAGTTTACTTTTCTTAGGTTCTGGTACGGATAGCGGATAGTCCTGCCTACGCTGTGTATGATGAGGCCGTTATTGTCCAACGTCAGGTAGCAGAAGCGGGTCATCAGCATGCTGATGAAAAAAAGACTTAATGCAAACGAAATGATAGCCGGGATGAAGCCCCACCATACGTTGCCACTGATGGAATAATATCCCAATATAAGGAATATCAGGAATAAGACAAAGAACCAGAACATATAGAGTGACGGACGCTGGTATGTTTCTGTGGGAACCTCTGCGACTGTCCGTTCCCTCGGTGCGTAGTTGTCGAAGGGGATTTCTAGGGAGACCAGGTAGCGGATGACCGAGGAAGGGTGACGGAAAGGAGGCAGATAGATTACTTTTTCTTTCCCTTCCTTTAGATGTAAAGTCAGTATGCCCGGACCATATTTGTCTTTCGCAGCCAAGTTGCTTTTGCGGGGAACCTGGTGGTAACGCTTCATGAAACTGAAACTCTTGATTTGGTGCAGTCCGATGTGCTGGCTTTGCAGCAGTTGTTCGGCTCTTTTCTGTTCTTTACTGGTCACTTCCATAGTTCTTATTTTTTAAGTTCGGGATAACTGATGCGGGTATGGTATATAGTCTTCAGCTTCTCCTTGAATACGTTCTTCACGGTGGCAATATCCTTGAAGGTGATGGGGCATTCCTTGAAATAGCCTTCTGCCACTTGCGAATCGATAATCTTGTCTACCAGATTGCTGATGCTCTCTTCCGTATATTCGGGCAGACTGCGTGAAGCGGCTTCCACCGAATCGGCCATCATTAGGATAGCCTGCTCTTTGGTGAACGGGTTGGGACCGGGGTAGGTGAATGCCTCCTCGTTAGGGTCTTCACCGGGGTGCTCGTTTTTCCAGGAGATATAGAAATACTTCGTTTTCCCACGGCCATGGTGAGTGGTGATGAAATCCTTGATTACTTTGGGGAGATTGTTCTTCTCGGCCAGCTTCAGCCCGTCCGTCACATGGCTGATGACGACTTGGGCACTTTGCTCATAGCCCAGATTCTTGTGCGGATTGACTCCACCCGATTGGTTCTCGGTGAAGAACACCGGATTCTCCATCTTGCCGATGTCATGATACAGCGCTCCGGTACGTACCAGCTGGCTTTTGGCTCCGATACGGTTGGCCGCTTCCGCCGCAAGGTTGGCAACCTGCATGGAATGCTGGAAGGTGCCGGGAACTGTCTCGGACATGCGGCGTAGCAGGCTGTTGTTGATGTTGGACAATTCGACCAGGGTGACATTGGAGGTAAAGCCAAACGTCTTTTCCACCAGGAAGAGCAGGGGATAGGTGAACAGCAGCAACACTCCGTTGATGACGAAATAGGTGTACATGCTTCCGTTGATTTTTGTCAAGTCGTTTTCTGTAATCAGCTCGAAAGCAAAGTAGACGGCGGCGTAGGTCAATATGACGAGGAAGGCTGTCCGGAACAGTTGCGACCGTTGTGAAAGTTCCCTCAGACTGAAGATGGCAACCAGCCCCGCCGAGAGTTGCAGAAGAATGAATTCATGCGGATAGCGCAGGCAGATGGAGCATATCAGTATGGTGGTGACTTGTGCGATGAAGGCCGTGCGTGAGTCGAGGAACACCCGGATGATGACCGGCAGCATGGCATACGGGATGATATAGACATTGAATATGTTGTTGGCAACCATGATGGCCGTCACCACGCAATAGAACATGATGAGGGCGAAGAGCAGGGAGAGGCTGCCCTTGCGCTTGTAGTAATCTTTACGGAACAAGTCGAGGTAGAGCATGAAACACAGCATGAAGATACTGACAAACAATACCTGCCCCGCCAGCATCAACCGTTTTTGCCCGATGGACTCACTGCGTTTGATGGATTCTTTCCGTAGACTCTCAAGGATGTTGTATGTCTCCTGGCTGACAATCTCGCCGCGGTCGATGATTTTCTGTCCGCTCAGTACGATGCCGTTGGCCCATGAATAGTTGTCGAGCATCTCCTTCTTAGCGGTTTCGGTCCGCTGCTCGTCATAGGTCAGATTAGGGAACAGATATTCGTTCAGCGAGCATTGCCGTAGAATGTCCGGGCGGTAGTGGGCGGTATCGGCCGTGAGTATATAGTTATAGGCATCCTTCACCGAATATACCTTGTTGATGTCCTGCTGGTTGGCCAGTTTGTCGTTAATGACCATGATGGCGGTTGTGCTGTCCTTATGCAGTTGGTTCAGCTCTTCGGTAGAAACGATGCCGGCGCGATATACTTCAGAGAGTTTCCTTTCCAGAAAGCGGACGTAGTCGGTGGAGGGAAGCAGGCCGTGCAGGTGGGTCTGATAGTCTGCCTTCAACTTGGCGAGCACACTTTTCTCAATGCTTTTGTCCAGCTGGAAATACGGCTGGAAGGCGGCGAGGATACTGTCTTGCTCGCGTTTCACCACTTCATCGGCCTTATAGATGGGGAAGTCGAAGGTGGCCATGAGCTGTCCGTACTTCCAGGGCTTGTCAATGTCGAACTGGTAGTTGAATTTACCGTCACGTGGCAGAAAATAGACAATAATCCCCACAGTGCCGATGAATATCAGTGCTCTGTATAGCAAATCTCTGAGCGAGAACTCTTTTTTTGTATTGAAATAACTCATATCGGCTGAAATTTTTGCGAAAAGTACAAAAAAAAACATTAGTGTGGAAAAAAAGGTTTAATTTTGCCGTCTAAAATATTCATAAGTAAGGTAGATTATGACAGAAAGAAAGGTCAGAGTCCGTTTTGCCCCGAGTCCTACGGGGGCGTTGCACATCGGCGGTGTGCGTACAGCTTTATACAATTATCTCTTTGCGCGTCAGCATGGAGGAGATTTGATATTTCGTATTGAAGATACTGATTCCAACCGGTTTGTACCGGGTGCGGAAGAATATATCCTGGAGTCTTTCAAGTGGTTGGGCATCCCGTTTGACGAGGGCGTGAGTTTCGGTGGAGACCATGGTCCGTATCGTCAGTCGGAACGCCGGGAAATATACAAGAAGTATGTCCGGATTCTGCTGGAGGCCGGAAAAGCTTACATAGCCTTTGACACTCCCGAAGAGCTGGAGGCAAAGCGTGCGGAGATTGCAAACTTCCAGTATGATGCTTCTACCCGTATGCAGATGCGCAATTCGCTGACTCTTCCAAAAGAAGAGGTGGATTCGCTGATTGCTGCCGGCAAGCAGTACGTGGTGCGTTTCAAGATAGAGCCGAACGAAGATGTGCATGTGAACGATCTGATTCGTGGGGAAGTGGTGATAAACTCCTCCATTCTCGATGACAAGGTTCTTTATAAATCGGCAGACGAACTGCCTACTTACCATCTGGCCAATATTGTGGACGACCATTTGATGGAGGTGTCTCACGTGATACGTGGTGAGGAATGGCTGCCTTCCGCACCGTTGCATGTGTTGCTCTACCGTGCCTTTGGCTGGGAAGATACGATGCCTGCCTTTGCCCATCTGCCTTTGTTGCTGAAGCCCGAGGGCAACGGTAAATTGAGCAAGCGTGACGGTGACCGTCTGGGCTTCCCGGTTTTCCCGTTGGAGTGGCATGACCCCAAATCCGGAGATGTCTCTTCAGGTTACCGCGAATCAGGCTATCTGCCCGAAGCGGTCATTAATTTCCTGGCTCTGCTGGGGTGGAATCCGGGTAATGACCAGGAACTGATGTCCATGGACGAGTTGGTGAAATTGTTCGATTTGAGCCATTGCAGTAAGTCGGGCGCCAAATTCGACTATAAGAAAGGTATCTGGTTCAACCATGAGTACATCATGATGAAGCCGGATGCAGAGATAGCCTGCCTTTTCAGGCCGGTGCTGGAATCCAACGGTATAGATACTTCCAACTATAGTGATGAGTTCCTCACGAAAGTAGTTTCTCTGGTGAAGGGGCGCGTCAACTTTGTGAAGGAATTGTGGGAACAGACCCGTTTCTTCTTTGTGGCTCCTACGGAATATGCGGCAAAAGATGTGAAGAAACGCTGGTCGGAAGATACTCCCCGTATCATGGCCGAACTGATGGAAGTGCTGCGTGGCATCGATGATTTTTCGTCTAAACCTTCCGAGGATATTGTAATCGGCTGGATTACCGAACGCGGCTATCACATGGGGAATGTGATGAATGCTTTCCGCTTGTCGGTGGTAGGCGAGTGTAAAGGTCCGCATATGTTCGATATTACCGAACTGATTGGCAAGGAAGAGACATTGGCCCGCATTCAACGTGCCATTGATATTTTGAAGTGAATAATTCTTCCTTAGTCCATAATCCTTAATCCATATAGTATGCTATATGACTTGGCAATAGCCATCTACGATATTCTGGTGCATCTGGCTGCTCCATTCAGCCGTAAGCCCCGGAAAATGATGAAAGGGCACTGGGTGGTCTACGAACTTCTCCGGCAGCAGTTGGAGAAGGACGTGCGCTATATATGGTTCCATGCCGCTTCTTTGGGGGAGTTCGAGCAGGGACGGCCGTTGATTGAGAAAATTCGTGCCAAATATCCGGATTACGGTATTCTGCTGACTTTCTTCTCGCCGTCGGGCTATGAGGTCCGCAAGAATTATAGGGGGGCAGACGTTGTCTGTTACTTGCCTTTCGACAAGTCCCGCAATGTGAAGAAGTTCCTGGATATCGTGAATCCCTGCATGGCATTCTTTATCAAGTACGAGTTCTGGAAGAACTATCTGGACGAACTGCACAAGCGCCGTATTCCGGTGTACAGCATTTCCTCCATTTTCCGCCGCGGACAAGTATTCTTCAAGTGGTATGGCGGTACGTACAGACATGTGCTGCGTGACTTCGACCACTTGTTTGTGCAGAATGAACGCTCTAAACGCTATCTGGCGAAGATAGGCATCAGCCGTGTCACGGTGGTGGGGGATACCCGTTTTGACCGTGTGCTGCAGATTCGTGAGGAGGCCAAACATCTGCCTTTGGTGGAACTTTTCAAGAACAACACGATGACTTTCGTGGCAGGAAGCTCCTGGCAGCCGGACGAGGATTTGTTTATTGAATACTTCAACCAGCATCCGGAGGTGAAGTTGATTATCGCTCCGCACGTTATCGACGAGAACCATCTGGTAGAGATTATCCGTAAACTGAAACGCCCCTACGTGCGCTATACCCGTGCCGACGAGAAGAATGTCCGTAAGGCCGACTGCCTGATTATCGACTGCTTCGGGTTGCTCTCTTCCATCTACCGCTATGGCGAGATTGCCTATATCGGAGGTGGTTTCGGGGTGGGAATCCACAATACCCTTGAGGCTGCAGTTTATGGCATTCCGGTGATTTTCGGACCGAAGTATCAGAAATTCCAGGAGGCCATCCAGTTGCTGGAGGCAAAAGGCGCTTTCTCGGTGAAGGATTATGAGGAACTGAAAACTTTGCTCGACCGTATGCTGACAGATGAAGTCTTTTTGCGCGAATCAGGCATGAATGCAAGCAATTATGTGACCGGCAACGCCGGTGCAACGGATAAGATAATGAGTATGATAAACTTTTAGAAAAGTAAAGAGTGATAAAAGCGATAGGGCGGTAAAGGTGATGGAATGGCATCCCTTTATCGCCCTGCCTTTTTGGGGCGCCTTGTCTCCCTTTATTTGTACCAGTCGGAATACATCAGATAGTTGTGTGCAATCTTCTGGTTCAGCTCCTTGGCCTGCTCCGGATCTACTTTCTTGATGAACTTGGCGGGGACTCCTCCCCAGATGCTTCCCGGCTCGATGACCGTATTGCTCAATACCAGGGAACCAGCGGCGACAATAGCCCCTTCGCCCACTACTGCGTGGTCAAGGATGGTGGAACCCATCCCTACCAAAGCATAGTCCTTGATAGTGGCTCCGTGGATGGTCACGTTGTGCCCCACGGATACGTGGTCTCCTATCTCTATGGTCGATTTCTCGTACAAGGTGTGGAGCACGCTTCCATCCTGGATGTTTACTCCGTTCCCTATGCGGATTGAGTTTACGTCACCCCGCAGCACGGTGCTGAACCAGATGCTGCAATCCCGTCCCATCTTGACGTCGCCAATGACAACCGCATTGTCCGCCAAAAAACAATTCTCCCCGATTTCGGGAGTGAATCCTCTTACTGATTTTATTAATGCCATTTTTTTAGTGATTAGTGGTTAGGTTACTGCATGCTTCCTTCAGCCATTCCCGTTCTCCTTCGTTCAGGCTTGGCGAAAGTGTCTCGTATACATGCTGGTGATAGTTGTCCAGCCATGCCGTTTCCTCTGCCGTCAGCATCTCTTTGATGATACCTTTCTTGCAGATGGGGCAGAGGGTAATGGTTTCGAACTTCAGGTAATTTCCGAACATGCCTTCACCGTCCTTCACGGTCAGCACCAGGTTTTCCGTGCGTATTCCATGGCTTCCGGCTTTATAAACGCCCGGTTCGTTGGAAGTGACCATTCCCGGCCGTAGGGTTACCGGATTCTCATTCATGCGGATGCTTTGCGGACCTTCGTGCACATTGAGGAAATGGCCTACGCCGTGCCCGGTACCATGCAGGAAGTTCATGTGGTGTTGCCATATCGGCATGCGGGCCAGTACATCCAGTTGCGCTCCTCGCGTACCTTCCGGGAAGACAGCCATGGCGAGGTCGATATGTCCTTTCAGTATCAGGGTGTAGTCCGTCTTCTCTTCTTCGGTCAGTTTCCCCAGTGCGATGGTGCGGGTGATGTCGGTAGTGCCGTCCAGGTATTGCGCACCCGAGTCCAGCAGCAGGAATCCCTCGGGTTTCAGTGGCACGTCCGTTGCCGGAGTGGCTTCGTAGTGTACGATGGCTCCATGTTCCTTGTACCCGGCAATGGTGTCGAAGCTTTCTCCCATGTAGAGTGGCTGTGCGGCACGGAATTCGTGCAGTTTCTTGTCTACGCTGATTTCTGTCTCGTTGCCTGCGGAAACGGCCTCCTCCAGCCATTTCAGGAACTTCACCAGTGCCACTCCGTCGCGTTGCATGGCTGCGTGGATGCCGGCTATTTCCCGGTCATTGCGGACCGCTTTCAGCAAGGCTATCGGTGAGCGCTCGTCAAGTACCCGGCAGGAAGGGGGGAGGGCGGAATAAACGGCATAATTCGTCTTTCCCATGTCGAGCATGATGCTGCCGTCCGGTATTCTTGTCACAAAGGATTCGGTGTCCCCATAAGCATGGATGGTGACGCCGGCTTCTTCCAGATGGGCTGAAAGCTCTTCCGTTACTTTCTCGGGCTGGATGAAAAAGTGTGTTTCTTGTTCGTTGATTATCAGGTAGCTTACTACTACGGGGTTGCAATGCACATCGTTGCCGCGTATATTGAGTGTCCATGCTATCTCGTCCAATGCCGACACCAATAATACGTCCGCTTCACTCTTCTTCATCTCCCGGCGGATAGCAGCCAGTTTGTCCGGACAGCTTTTCCCGGCGTATTTCATCTCGTGGATAAAGGCGGGTGCTTCGGGCATGGGAGGGCGGTCTGTCCATATCTCATTCATCGGGTCGGCAATGCTCTTTACGGTGATGCCGTTTTTTGCCAGATCCTCTTGCAGGGCTATGGCTTGTGTGGTGGAAAATACCTTTCCGTCTATACCTACAACTGAATTCGCTGTAAGGTTCTCCCGCAGGAAATCGAGGATGCTGGGCGTTTCGGGCAGCATTTCCTTGTATAAGTCGATGCCGCTGCCTTCCAGCTGCTGCTCGGCTTGGAGAAAATAGCGAGAATCTGTCCACAGTCCCGCCTTGTCGGTGGTAATCACCGCCGTGCCTGCCGAACCGGTGAAGCCTGATATCCATTCTCTTGATTTCCAGTACGGTGCTACGTACTCGCTTAGGTGCGGGTCGGTACTGGGGATAATGAAAGCGTCTATGCCTTCTCTTTTTAACAATGCCCGTAGAGCATCTATACGTTGATTGATTGTCTGAGCCATATTTTTATAAATGTAATTAAGTAGGCGTGTAAATGAGTTTATAATCTCTCCATTCTCTGCTTTCAAAGTTACACATTCTCTTTTAAAAATGTGCTATGCTTCACGGATTTTAGCGGATTGGCTCAATAAAAACATCTTTCCCTTTGCTCATTCGTTTGATAATTAGGAATCATGGGTAATTTTTTTGCAGAAAGTTTTGTGAATAAAGAAAGTATGTGTAATTTTGCCGCTCAATTTAATCGTGAGATTTTTAAACCATTAACATTTTAATAAAAAGAAAATGATTGTAGTACCTGTAAAAGAAGGCGAAAACATTGAAAAAGCGCTGAAGAAATTCAAAAGAAAGTTTGAAAAAACTGGCACAGTTAAGGAATTGAGACGCAGACAACAGTTTGATAAACCGTCTGTGACTAAAAGACTTAAGAAAGAACGTGCTGTTTACGTTCAACAACTTCAGCAAGTAGAAGATTAATAATTCGTAAATTCCTTTGAATTATTGAATTCTTTTTCATACATTCGTTGCATGATTTTAGATATGTAGCGATATGTTGTTGACAGATTCTTTTCTTGACTATCTTCTGCACGAGCGGAACTATTCCAAAGGTACGGTTGAGTACTATCGGGCAGATATTCTTGAACTGCAGAGGTTTGGAGAAGAAATGTTGGGAGACTTGACTCCATCGGATGTAGATGCGGAACTTGTTCGTGAATGGATTGCTTCCTTGATGGACAAAGGACTTGCTTCTAATACGATAAACCGAAAGCTGAGTTCTGTCCGGACATACTATAAATTCCTTTTGAGGAGAGGCGAGGTCGCGGTAGATCCGTTGCGGAAAGTGACGGGGCCCAAGAAGAAAAAGCCGCTTCCGGTATTTCTGAGAGAGGGTGAGATGAATAGGTTGCTGGATGATATGGACTTTGGTGAAGGTTTTGAAGGGTGTCGCGACCATATGATTATTGAAATGTTTTATGCTACCGGCATGCGACTTTCAGAATTGATAGGGTTGGATGATAAGGATGTCGATTTTTCGGCTTCTCTCGTTAAAGTGACGGGAAAACGGAATAAACAACGTCTTATACCTTTCGATGAGGAGCTGGGACGCTCGATGCGAGAATATGTCAATGTGCGGAATGAAGCTGTTCCGGTTCGCTCGGATGCTTTTTTTGTCCGGAAGAATGGAAAAAGGCTTTACCGCAGTATCGTAGCATGCCTTGTGAAACGAAACCTTTCGAAGGTAGTGACTGTAAAAAAAAGAAGTCCCCACGTGCTGAGGCACACCTTTGCAACGGCTATGCTGAACAATGGTGCTGATTTAGGCTCGATAAAAGAACTCCTCGGACACGAGAGTCTGGCGACAACGGAAGTTTATACGCATACTACTTTTGAAGAGCTTAAAAAAGTGTATAATCAGGCTCATCCCCGAGCCTAAAGTAAAAAGGAGGTAAGTATGGAAGTAAGAATTCAATCGATTCACTTTGATGCGTCAGAGCAATTGCAGTCTTTCGTTCAAAAGAAAGTTGCTAAGTTGGAGAAATTTTACGACGATATAAAGAAAGTAGAGGTGTCATTAAAGGTAGTAAAACCAGAAACAGCCGAAAATAAAGAAGCCGGAGTGAAAGTATTGGTTCCCAATGGCGAGTTTTATGCAAACAAGGTTTGTGATACGTTTGAAGAAGCAGTGGATTTATGCCTGGAAGCTTTGGAAAAACAGCTGGTTAAGTACAAGGAAAAGCAACGGAGCAAATAATTTTCCGCTAAAATTTTGCGGGTAAAAAATAAATGCCTAAATTTGCAGCCGTTTCGCTCGCACTATGAACGTTACGGTTGCATTTTTTAGCTTGCCTCTTTAGCTCAGTTGGCCAGAGCACGTGATTTGTAATCTCGGGGTCGTT
>ENA-UOJD01003696-UOJD01003696.1-human-gut-metagenome-genome-assembly--contig:-P48-NODE-3696-length-10767-cov-14.804332_pt1 | contig 10767 bp, 7 predicted proteins | sample MGYA00242342_ERZ723889 | MGnify/ENA metagenome assembly ERZ723889
AATATAATGCTAATTATTTGAAAGTGAGTAAGAAAGATAAGGAGTTTATATTTAATCCTAATATGCAACCTAAGTTGTCAGGAATAGATCGTTATATCAAAGATGATGATGGAAATTGTTATACTAGTCGCGAAGAGGAGATAATAGATAGGTATCTTCTGCAGGAAGAATCTTTAGAGATAGATATTTTTGATATGAGTAACTATGATATATCTACAATATGCTATGTTGCAAATTGCGGCCTAAATTTTACGAATGAATCTTTTAGAATGGTTATTCATGAAATTTTGCTATGTGTGATTGATATTTGGAAATATACTAAAAGAAATTATAATGCTCACGAAATTTTTGATGTTTACCAAGAATATGAAATCATAGAGCTGTTTCAGCGGGAAATGATTCAAACCCAAGATGATGCAAAAATGGCAATCGATATATTATTTGAAGAGATTGATTTTACAAAATTTACAACAGATACAATTGAGTTCTATCAAGATATCTTTGGCAATTTTTTATGTGAATTTTTTGACTCATATGTTGACTCAAAAAGAAGAAATATATGTAAAAAGAAAATTTTATATATTGAGAAAAAAGTAAATGACATTGATGAGGAGTATGTTCGAATACAGTTATATAAATCTCTTATGCTTTCTGTAACGAGATATTGCACGGGAGACTGGAGTAAAATCAAAACAAATTATTCATACGTAGATAAGCAATTTTTGAATAAGCAATTTACAAAGTATGGAAAATATCACATAAAGGAACTGTTGAGAACGATTTACCAAATGCATATGGATGAATTGCTGCCAGAAATATTAATTTCTATTAGAAATAGCTTTCAAAATGCAAAATCTGAGGTAAATAAATTTAAAAAATCAATAAGAGAACAAGAAGCAATAGTACAGTTGATTATCCTTAAATCCTTTATTACATATAGTGATAAAATTAAACAGGATCAAGAACTTATTGAAGCATATGAAGATATACTTGAAATATTGATCAATTTAAATTATGAGCAGGCGGCTGTTATTTTGGATGAGTTTAGGATTCATTAATGGATGCAGGTTATTATTCATCTGAAATAAATATAATAAGAGATGCATGTTCGCTAAATGATATTTGTGGATGGTATCGTCAAGGTTAGATTTTGTGGGAAAGTGGTTATACAGTTGACACAGACATTTTAACAGGTTAAATTTTGATTAGGCGTGTTGCGAGGCTTAAAGAATCCCAGGAAAGCTGATATACAATATGTGGGGTGCACTTGAAAAAGAGTGAGGGGGCCCACGGCAACAAGCCTTTATTATTTCTTTTGATGTAGGTATAAAATTAGTTATTTTAGGAGTGGTATTATGGCAATCAAGAGTTATACAGATACATATAAAATTAAAGGTTCTGATATAGATCGGTTCTGTCGTATTATGTCGGATACAAAGAAAATCAAGATTAAAATAACAAATGATCATCATGATTTAAAAGATGTGAATGAATATAGGAAATTATTTGGATTGGTAAAATAAAGGGGAGCCAATTCTGTTTGTGTAGATTGTGATATTAAGAAACAATGTGAAGGCATGTATGGTGAATTAGGTATTGATTTGAATACTGCTATTAATGTGTTTCTTAATAAGTCACTTTATGTAGGTGGTTTTTCTTTTGATGTAAACAAGGAAATAATGGCAGCTATGTTAGGAGCTGAGTATATTGAGTACGATTTGATGTTGAGCATTGAAAGATGTTAGTTTATGACTGATTTTAATACAAATTCACTAAAAAGTACAAAGACAAATGGTTGTATAGGGATTATAATAAAGGTGTATTAAGTGCTAATACATAAAACTTCCTTTCTATCTTAAAACTATGGGAAATGCGGCAGGACTTTGTGTCTTGTCGTTTTTCCTTTATAATGGGTGTGGAGGTTTTTTTTGTGTATGAAATATCCTAAGTTTTTAAATGAGAAGTATAATACGATTGGTGTTTGTGCTATGTCGAGTGGTGTAGGGCATAAGCTAGATAGTTTTGATGCGTCTATAGAGTATATTGAATCAAATGGGTTTCATATTGTTGAAACAGCTAGTGTTCGTAATAATAGTGAACCAAGTATTGATGCCAAAACTCGTGTTGATGAATTGAATTCGTTGGTGAATGATTCTAAAATTGGAGCCGTATGGTTGGCGGCTGGGGGTGACTTTCAGTTTGAGACGTTGCCATATATTGATTTTGATTGGATTGAAAAGAATCCTAAGTGGTACTTAGGTGCGAGTGATCCTACAAATTTATTGTTTCCCATTACTTGTAAGTGTGATTTGGCTACGGTGTATGGTTTTAATGCGGGTAGCTTTGATGAATATGGTATCAATGAATATTCGAGTTTGTGTCTTGATTTTTTGAAGGGGAAGAATAGTGAACTTCATTCGAGTTCTATGCATCAGGATGTTGATTTTTATAATGATGGAGCTCCTATACTAAACACAAAGACAGAATATGTGGGTAATTGTAGTGTAGTGGGTAGATTACTTGGTGGTTGTTTTGAGAGTATTAATGATATGGCGGGTACGCCTTATGATTTTGTAGAAGAATTTAATGAGCGTTATAAGTCGGATGGGATTATTTGGTTCTTTGATATTTTTTCAATGAATTCATGTGATGTGTACCGTGCTTTATTGAAGATGAAGTATATGGGGTATTTTAAATATACGAAGGCTATATTGGTGGGTCGTGTACTATTTAAGAATGTTTCGGATTTAATTGGGTATGAAGACGCTTTTAAAAAAGCACTACCTGATATAAATGTTGTATTTCAGGTGGATATTGGTCATACGTATCCGCATATGTATGTAGTAAATGGTGCCATGGCGCGTGTTGAGATTTGTGATGGTCAGGGTACTATTGATTATGAAATGAAAGAGTGATTTTAAATGATTGAATATACTCAAGAGAAGAAGTTTACACCGATGAAGTACAAGAATTGTTCTTGTAAGTGAATTGGGTGTCTGGTGAATATCCAAAGCGATTGTATAAGGCTTTAATGCATTCAAGTACAGTCATTAGTGCTTGGAAGGATGGAAAACTTTGCGGTTTAGTTCGTGTGCTAGATGATAGTGAGATGCTTGCGTATGTGCATTATGTACTTGTAAATCCAAAGTATCAGGGTTTGGGTATTGCTGGCATTTTATTGAACTGGTTAAAGAGAAGTATAAGGATTATTTGTATATTGAGGGTATGCCTGAAGACAAGAACAATGTAGCTTTTTATGTGAAGCATGGTTTTCAAGAGTTTGAGGGTGCTGGTAGTATCATTATTTGTAATCCGGGAAAAAAGGAATAGTTAAAAACCCCATATCTATAGAAGGTATGGGGCTTGTTGATAATATAATATTCTACTAATTTATAATTTACAACGAATGCAATTTGGCAATCAATGCTTCTTGAAGAACTTGCGAGAAATTGATTTTCTTGCTCATAGCTTCTTTGTTTAACCATTCGGGTATGGTTAATGTTTTTTTGATAGCTTTATTGAAATGTGTTTTTGCATATTCTTCAACATCAACAGATACAAGGGTGACAAAAGATTGTTTAAATTCGAATTCAAGTTCAGATGCGATTTGTGTTGGATCAATTTCTTCTAACTTTGAAGGAATTGGAATATCTTCATTGTCTAGTTTTGCGCTGAACAATGCACCGGCTAGACAATCTACGGCCATTTCCATTGCGTCTTGTAGTGAATCTCCACATGTGGAAAGGTAATTGAAGTCTGGAAAAATGACAGAGTAATGATTTTCTTCTTTAAAGAAACAAGCTGGATAAATTGACAACATGTTGTTTACCTCCTTTTTAAAATATTCAAGCAGAGTTATTTAAGCCCTGCTTGTTTTAGAATGGATTGTTCAGTTGACTTTGATAATGGTATAGTCACTTTACCTTTTTTCGTTGGGTGTTTGTATTGCCTGTGGGAACCCATCCATCCGTAAGGATAAGTCGCTCCATATCCTTTGACGTCATTGGCATATGTGTCCTCTTTGCACAATTATCATATCAAAATATACGTGCATACACAATACGTATTATAGTGAAACGTATAAATAAAAAGAAGGAGGTTAATCCTTCTTTGAAATATAGAGTGTACATGTAAAGTCTAGGTTTTTAGATTGGTCAATTAAGTATTGGGGTTGTACTTTTGCACCCCAGCTATTGATTCCGCCTACGCCCATTTGTTGTTTTGTGATTCTTAAGTGGGTTGTATTGGTTTGTGGAAGTTCAAATGTGTGGTTGGCATTATATAGGTGCATAAAGGAATACTTGCTTGCCATGCATTCCATTTTTTCAGACTTGATGTTTACTTGAATGGTGTCGTTGGATAGGCTGCACCATTTGCAGTCTGTGTGATTGCCGTGTTCTTGTGGCTTTAAGTATGGAATGTAGTTTGTGTCTACGTTTTCAAAGTAGAAATCGGTTAAGGCATGGTCTCGATCTATATATGTGTCTTTTTCGCCTTTTCCAAAGTAGGCGAAGTTTTTGAATTCTTCTTTTAGAGCAAATTCGATTCCAAAGAGTGGTAGTGTTTGTCTTTGTGAGTTTTTGTCTAGGTGCAACTGGATTTGAATACTTTGATTGTTGTAGACTGTATAGACGAGTTTACATTCTTCTTCAATGGATTCAAGTTGTATTGTATAGATCATTTGTGCGCATTTGGAGTTTCGTATCATTTTAAAGTCAACTACATATTGAAATAGGCTGGCATTTAGCCATTTGGCATAGGTTTGTTTAGCACCACGATCATTGTCGGTTAAAGCTCTATAAAAGACGGGTCTTGGTGCTTGTTTAAGTATTTCTTCATCATTTACTTGAATGGATACTAAACCTTTTCGTTTATCGAATAAGTATTCGGTATCGATAAATTGAATGCCGATTGTTTCTTTGCCTTCTACTACGAGCATGGCTTGTTCTTTGGGTTGGTCTTGTTTGACTTCAAAGACTTGTTGGTCAAAGGATTGAATGCCTAATGGTGTTTTGTAGTAGATGGTTTTTGTGTAATAGCCTGGGGTATTGATTTGTTTAAATTGTACGGGCATTGTTTTTGTAGTGCCGGGTTCTACGCTTGTTTTAAAGATGCCGGATTGAATAACGAGTCCGTTTTGTTTCAATTCAAAGATAAAGGTACCTTTACTTAGGTCGTAGAATAGGTTTTTATTTTTAATGGTTACCGAATCGAAATGAATTTCCATATCGACATAGCGGTAGAGTTGTTTTAGTTCTTGGCTTTTGCCGGTTTCTTCTCGATTGGCTAAAAGAATGCCGTCTCCACAAAAGTTGGAGTCATTTGGATAGTCGTCGAAGTCTTGTCCATAATAGTATTGTCCGTCTTTTAAAATGGCTTGGTCTACATAGTCCCATACAAAGCCGCCTTGGTATTGTTCGTATTCGTCTTCTAGATTGGTATATTCTTCCATGCCTCCTAGACTATTTCCCATGGCGTGCATATATTCACATAGCATAAATGGTTTCATTGGATGGCTTTCTAGATAGGCTTTCACATTTTCTGGAGATGTATACATTCTAGATTCAATGTCGGATGCGTTTTCGAATGTTCGATCTTGTGTGATGCCTTCATAGTGGACAAGTCTTGATGGGTCTTGTTCTTTGAAGTAGTCGTGTAGAATCATAAAGTTGGATCCGCTTCCTGATTCATTTCCAAGTGACCACATTAAGATGCAGGCGTGGTTTTTATCTCTTTCATACATGCTTCTTGCACGGTCTAACAGGCAGTCTGTCCATTCGGTTTTGTTTTGTGGAAGGATATCATTTACTCCATGGGTTTCTAGATTCATTTCGTCAATGACGTAGATTCCGTATTGGTCACATAGTTTATACCAATAGCTGTTGTTTGGATAATGGGATGTTCTAACGGCGTTGATGTTTAGTGATTTTAAGATATGAATGTCTTCTTCCATTTGTTCTTGAGATAAACATCTTCCTGTTTTTGGATCCCATTCATGGCGGTTGATGCCGTGGAATACAATTCGTTTTCCATTGAGTTTCATAATGCCATATTCTAGCGTGAATTTTCTAAAGCCAACTTGTTCTTGAATGGTTTCAATGATTTCGTTGTTTGTATCGTATAGAACGAGTTCTAATTGATACAGATTTGGAAATTCACTACTCCATAGGCATGTATTTTCTACTGGGATTTCAAATGTATCTTGCATATTGCCATTCCATACGATGTTTCCTTGTGGATCATATAGTTTGGCTTGTAGTGTATGGGATTCATTACTACTCATTTTACAAACACAACTAAGAACACTTTTATTTGTGTCTAGATCAATGTCTGTATCGATTTTTAAGTCTTGTATATGAAGACTAGGTTGTTTATAGATCATAACATCTCTAAAGATACCGGTAAAGCGCCACATGTCTTGGTCTTCTAGCCATGTGCCTGTGCATTTTTGAAAGATGCGTACGCAGAGTACGTTATCTTTTTCTTGTGTGTATTTTGTGATGTCAAAACGACTTGGTGTAAAGGAATCTTCTGCGTATCCGATAAATTTACCATTTAGCCATACGTAGATATTGGATTCTACGCCTTCAAAGGATAGAATGAGTTTATTTCCGATAAAGTCTTGTGGACAATCAAATGTTTTACGGTATTGATAGACTTTGTTTTTGTCCATATCAATTTGTCCGGGTTTAACCACGTCATGCCCATCCCAAGGGTAGGTAACGTCTGTATAGTGTGGGTTATCGAATCCTTGGAGCTGGATGTGTCCGGGTACTTGGATGTCGTTCCAGTTAGAGTCATTAAATTCTGTATTATAGAAGAATTTAAAGCATGAATCATAATTTTTTGAAAGGTTGAATTTCCATGTTCCATTTAGTGAGAATGAGCTTGGCTTTTTATCCTTTCCAATTGTATATATGTGGTCGCTATAAGCGTGTAGTCTATTTACTTGAAAGACACGTGGGTCTTTGATCCAGTTTAAGTCTGGTGTTCGCATTGTATCACTCCTTGTTTTATTGGTAACTTAAATTATATCAAAGGCAAGTATTGAAAGGAAGGTAAAAATCAATTAAAATGATTGTTAAATTGGAGGTTGAAAGATGTCAGACATTCTTGGCTTTGTGGTTTCAATAGCCTTAATTTATTTTGGAATCAAAGTCGCATTTAAGTTTATTAAGTGGATTGGGATTCTATTGGTTGTAGTATTTGTGTTTAAGATGGTAGCACTTCTTATATAAGGGAACATGAAGTTCTCTTTTTTTGGATTTATTGGGTTATCTACAAGTATTTAGTTAGATGACTCATTTTTCCTTTTTTTAAGGCATATTAAAAAAGTGGTGGTTATGTTTCTTTGAAAAAGTGAGAAATGTTGTGTAAAAAACGGAACATTGGTTAATGAAATTCAAATGAAGTAGGAGTATTATTCTCGCGAGGTAGTGAATCTTTTTGTCATTACGAAGGGGGTTATTTGAAGATGAAAAATGTCAAAGACAAAATCATTATTAGTGCTGCCGTTGGATTTACGGCGGCTAGTGGAATTACTCCTGTGTTTGCACAAGAAACTACAAATGCGGAAGTTATTAAGGAAGATGTAGAGGCAAAGAAGACAAAGAAAGAGAAACTAGAAGATTCTGTTAAAACAGCTAAAAGTAATTTGGATGATGTTAAAAAAGTTTCAGATGAAAAGAAGGCTGATGCAGATGCTGCTAAAAAAGAATTAGAAGATGCGAGTGCTGCACAAGACAAACAATATGCTGTTGTAGAAAATCAATATGACAAAGCATATGATAGTGTGAATGAAGATTATCAAGCTTTATTGTCGAAGGCTTCTGATTTAGAAGAGGAAATTGCTTCTAAGCAAGCTGAATTGGATCAATATACAAAAAATGAGGAGAGTGCTGCAAAGAATTTAGAAGAGGCCAAAAAAGATTTGGCAGACAAACAGGCTAAGCTTGATGAAGTAAATAAAGAATTGGCTAAGTATGATAAAACTTCTATTGATGTAGATTTAAAGACTGCAGAAACAGAACAAGAAAAAGCTCAGACTGCTTATAATTCTGCAAAACAAGCAAATGAGGATGCTGCTTCTGCATTGACTATTGCAAATGGGGACTTAAGCGCGAAAAAGGAAGCATTGAATACTGCACAAAAGGCATATGATGATGCAGCGGCTGATGTAAATGCTAAACAAGAAGCGGTAAATGCTGCACAAGCTAATGTAGATTCTTTTACGGGTAGTGATGCTTTAACAAATGCACAAAAAGAATTGGATCAAGCTAAATCTGATTTAGTTAATGCACAGGCTGTTGCGGCAAATGCAGAAACTGTATTTAAATACAGCAAACACTGAATTAAGTGCGGCTGAAACAGCACAACAGACGGCTCAAAATGAGTTTAATAAGAGTGTTGAAAGTTTTAATGAGGCTGAAAAAGCATTAGAAGAAGCTACAAATAAAGAGGCAGATGCAATAGCAGCTCGTGATCAAGCTAATAAAAATGTTTTAAATAACAAGGGTTTGATTGAAAATTTAACAACTTGTAAATCACAACATGAAAAAGATGTTGCGGCGGCAGAAGAGGCTGTAAAAAAAGCTGAACAGGAATATGCGAATGGAAAAACTGAAAAACAACTTGCGCAAGATGAGCTAGATAAATTTGAAAAGGATTATGCACAGGATCTTAATTATATTTCAAAGGGAACACAAGGCTTTTTTGAATATTTAAATGATGATCTAGGTAAAGCCACTGCCAAGGTGTTTGATAAAACGGATTCTTATTATGGAAAAATTGCAGATTATGTAAAATTAAATGAAGAAAATGATGCGACTGATTTAGATAACATGTTTGCAGTTATTCCATATCTAAAAAAGATGAATACAATCCGTGAAAAGCATGGTTTACCAATTTTACAAGTAAGCATGTTCCAAATGGCTCTTGCACAGGCAAATTCTGATTGGGCTCAGAAAAATAGGGGACATTCTCATATACTTCAAAATGGAGCTTCTGGAAGTTTTGGTGAGAACTTAGCATGGGGACCTGTAGATCCATATACAGGATGGTATGATGAAGAAAAGGCATATTCTGATTTTATTGATGATTATAAGTTAAAAAATCCAAGTGCAACGGATGATGAAATTAAAGACGCTGCCATTGCTGCTGGTAAATATAGTGTACATTCAGGTGGTAGCATTGGACATTATAAGGCTTTAATTAATCCAAACTATAATTATTTTGGTATGGGGTATTCTTCTCAAGGAGAATATGGATGTAATTATTCGCAAGATTTTTCTCAAAATCAAGCTCCAACTGACAGAGTTATGAGTGTTGAAGATTTTGAAGGAACATTATATAGTTATAAAACAAATGTAGATTCAATTAAACGTAAACGTCAAGAAAAAATTGATGCCGTGAATAATGCAAGTGATGACAAGAGTGATCTTGGTGTACAACAGGCTAAAGCTGAATTAGCAAGACTAGAAAAAGAATTGCAAAAGGATATTGATGATTTAAATACTGCAAATGCAAATAAAACAATTTTTGAACAAGCATTAAGTAAAGCAACGACTGATTATGAAACAGTGCATAAAGATGTAGTAGCTAAAACAGAAGCTAAGTATAAGGTGGAGAGTTCAAAAGGAGAAAAAGAAAAACAATTAAATACTGCTAAAGAAAATACAGAAGCTAAGAAAAAGGCAAAAGAAACAGCTGAAACAAATAAGGCTACTGCAGATAAAGTGGTTGATGATAAACAATCTCAAGTTAATAAGTTAAATAGCAAAATCAATAATTGGAATGCAAGTAAGACTAAAGCTGAAAAGCAATTAGTGGATGCGAATATTGCGTTGAATGAAGCTAAAGGCAAATTGAATGGTGCTACAGAGAATTTAACTCCAGCAAAGAAAGCGTATGATGATGCAGCTGCTGCACAAGCTAAAGCTGAATCCGATTCAAAAGCTGCTAATAGTGCATTTGTTTCTGCAGATACATTGCTTCAAGAAAAGAATGATTCTTTAGCTAAGGCTAGAAAGGCATTAGCTAATTACAATGGTGCTGTAAAAGCAGTAAAGGATGCTTCTGATACTGTAGATGCACAGTCTGCTTTAATTGATAAGTATACTAAGGCTGCAGAAGATGCGAGTGCGGCTATTAAAGAAACGACAAAGAAGATTATTTTGTTAGTTGATTCTAAAGATGAATTAGATTCTAAAGTAGAAGCTAAGAAGAAAGTCTTGGATGTCATTGATGATGTGAAGGCGAATGGTTCTAGAGCAAATACTTCAAGTATTACAGATGAAGAATTATTAGGTTACTTAGATGAACTTGCTAAAGAAGTAGATGAATTTGAAGAACTTCATATTAAGTTTGCGAATGCAAATGTAAAATATATGACTTTGCTTTCTGTTTATGAAGAGGCTAAAAAGGATGAGGCTCAGGCTCAAACTGTTTATGATGAGGCTATGAAAGCTCTTGATACATATATTCAGGAAACATCAAAGCATGCAGTTAAAACAGAGAACAACACGAATAAAAATAATGGTGTATCAACAAATAAGAATGGTAATACATCTGGAGCTAAGAAAACTAACTCTACAAATACCGGTGTAGAAACTGGTCTAGGATTAGATGTAGCCATGATGGGTGTAGCTACTTTGGGTATTGTTGAGGCTAAGCGTAGAAGTAAAAAACAATAGTTTGTTTGAAGGTAGGATTTGAAAGACTATATAAAAATAGTTGGGGTTTAGATCTGCTTTAAGATTACATAGGGCA
>ENA-UOJD01003697-UOJD01003697.1-human-gut-metagenome-genome-assembly--contig:-P48-NODE-3697-length-10767-cov-10.219100_pt1 | contig 10767 bp, 10 predicted proteins | sample MGYA00242342_ERZ723889 | MGnify/ENA metagenome assembly ERZ723889
TAAGGGAGGTGTTTACAACAATTGAAATCTTTACTTAAATTGCTAGCTTTAGTAATCATTTATCTTATAATGAATGATGAAAAATAGCAAATTACTAAAAAGACTAGGAACTGCCATTCCTAGTCTTTTTTAATGTTTACAACTTTTTTAAATTTGAAATCTCTACTCATTTGAGCTATTAGTATTATAGCCTATTTTTTATTATATGTCAAATTTTAAATTTTATGCTTTTATTACAAAAACATTATTCATATTTTATTCTTCTCTCTCCCCATAATAAGCTTGAAGCATCAATTCTTTTATTTCATGAACTAATGGTAATCTTGGGTTTGCAGTTGTACATTGATCTTCGAATGCCATTTCTGATAATTTATCTACTTTAGATAAGAATTCTTGTTCATCTATTCCAGCTTCTTTTAAAGTTTTTGGAATTCCTAAATCTTTATTTAATTGTTTTACTGCTTCGATTAATGACTCTACCCCTTGCTCTGTTGTTTTAGCCTTTAGACCTAATCTTCTTGCAATTTCTGCATATTTTTCATCAGCAATAAAATATTCGTATTTAGGGAATGAAACGAATTTAGTTGGCTTTGTGCTATTATATCTTATTACATATGGAAGTATTATTGCATTTGCTCTTCCATGTGGTAAATGGAACTCTCCTCCTAATTTATGTGCTATAGAATGGTTTACTCCTAAAAATGCATTTGAAAAAGCCATTCCTGCTATACAGCTTGCATTATGCATTCTTTCCCTTGCATATTGATTATCTCCGTGTTCATATGCTTCTTTTAAATTTTTAAATACAAGTTCAATTGCTTTTTCTGCTAACCCATCTGTAAAATCAGATGCCATATTAGATACATATGCTTCAATTGCATGTGTTAGCACATCCATTCCTGTATCTGCTGTGATGCTTTTTGGTAAACTTGATACCAAGTCTGGATCTATAATTGCAATATCTGGTGTTAGTTCATAATCTGCTAATGGGTATTTTTTGTTAAGTTTTTTATCTGTAATTACTGCAAAAGATGTAACTTCTGAACCTGTTCCAGATGTTGTTGGAATACATACCATTTTTGCTTTTTCTCCTAATTTTGGGAATTTATATGTACGTTTACGTATATCCATAAATTTTAGTTTTAAACCTTCTACATCTGCTTCTGGATGCTCGTAAAATAACCACATTCCTTTGGCTGCATCCATTGCACTTCCTCCACCTATTGCTATAATTACATCTGGATTGAATGAATTCATCATTGCAACACCTTTTTTTATTGTGTCAAAAGATGGATCTGGCTCAACTTCTGCGAATATTTCTGAATGAACATATTCTTTTCTTTTTCTTAGATGATATAAAATTTTATCAACATATCCAAGTTTAACCATACCTGGATCTGTTACTATAAATGCTCTTGAAATATCTAACATTTTTTCTAAATATGATATAGATCCTGATTCAAAATATATTTTTTCTGGAACTTTAAACCATTGCATATTAACCCTCCTTTTTGCGACTCTTTTTACATTTATTAAATTAACTGATGATACATTTGCTGTTGTAGAGTTGCCTCCAAAAGTACCACAGCCTAAAGTAAGTGATGGCATATTTGTATTATATATATCACCTATTGCTCCGTGTGTTGATGGAGAATTTACAATTATTCTTCCTGCTTTTACAGTTTCAGAAAATTTTTGTATAGTAGCACTATCCTCTGAATGTATAACTGCAGAATGTCCAAGTCCTCCAAATTCTAAAAGTTTTTCTGCTAAATCAATCCCTTCATCTGCATTATCAACTATATAATAAGCAAGTACTGGGCTTAGTTTTTCTTTTGAAAATGGATATTCTACACCTACTCCATTTTCTTTTAATACTAGAACTTTTGTATCTTTTGGTACTTCTATTCCAGCTCCTTTTGCAATATTGTATGGGCTTTTTCCTACAATATCTGCATTTAAAGCACATCCTTTTTCTTCAATGAACATACTTCCTCTTAATTTTTTAGTTTCTTCAGCACTTAAGAAATAGCATCCTGCTTCTTTCATTAATTTTTCGAATTCTTTTTGAATTTCTTTATCTATAATAACAGATTGTTCTGATGCGCAAATCATTCCATTATCAAAAGATTTTGACATTACTAAATCATTTACTGAAGTTTTTAATTTTGCTGTTTTATCTATATAACAAGGCACATTACCAGGTCCAACTCCAAGTGCTGGTTTTCCTGATGAATATGCTGCTTTTACCATTCCAGTTCCACCTGTTGCTAAAATTAAATTTACCCCTGGATGATTCATTAACATACTAGTTGCTGTTATTGATGGCTCTTCTATCCATAATATACAATCTTTTGGTGCTCCTGCTTTTATTGCAGCATCTCTTACAATAGTTGCTGCTTCAACACTACATTTTTGTGCTGATGGATGAAATCCAAATATTATTACATTTCTTGTTTTTGCAGAAATAATAGATTTAAACATTGTTGTAGATGTTGGATTTGTTACTGGTGTTACACCTGCAATTATTCCTATTGGCTCTGCTATTTCTTCATATCCTTCTTCTTCATTTTCGTTTATAACTCCAACTGTTTTATCATATTTTATACTATGATACACATATTCTGTTGCAAACATATTTTTTGTTATTTTATCTTCGTAAATTCCTCTTCCTGTTTCTTCTACTGCTTTTTTTGCTAATTCCATATGATGTTCTAGCCCTGCCATAGACATAGCTTTTATAATATTGTTTACTTGATTTTGATCAAGTTTTAAATATTCTTCTGATGCTTTTTTGGCTCTTTCTACTAAGCTATCAATCATATTTTTTATTTTTTCTTCTTCATTAACAATAACTTCCTTTGACATAAAAGCCCTCCTTTTATCTATTGTGTTGTTTGCATTATATTAATAAAAAGCATAAAAGTCAATTAAATTTCATCGACAAGTTTTGTTAATTTTTTTGATTTATAAACTAAAATAAAAAGATGTAATGTGAACGCTTAACCCAAATTATTACATTTGCTTACAATAGTAATTTTTTTAAAATTGTACTATATAATATAATAAAAAATAGCACTCATCTTTTATAATGAATGCTATTTGGTTTGGTCAATAATAAAAATACTTTTTAATTATTATGGTAATTTTTTTTAATAACATATGATTCATACTCATCCCACTCTTTTTTACAGCGAATTTCTCTATGTCCAATTCTCTGCATTTTTAATTCATCTCGTTTTCCCCGAAATTCGCATTGGTATTCGCAATCCTCACACATTTTGTTTGCAGCTTTCTGATAATTTTTTAAAGCTTGTTTCTCATCTTCATAATTATCAAAACTTCTATTTTTGTATGTAAATTATGGCTGCTAGCAATATTTATACAAATTACGTCAACCCCAAAAATCCCCTGTTCCCAAAACAAGACTATTTCATATATTTCAATACATCCACACAATATTTAGCCCCTTCAACCATTTCATCATTATTAAACAAATCTTGATATTCTTTTAAACTAACTAACTTAATTTCATCAACTTCACTATCCTGTTTTTTTATTTTAGTTACATCAATCTTATTTTTCTTTATTACATACAAATATGTATAATGATTTATGAATGTATCTTCATTTAATCTTATTTTTCATTTGTTTGAACATAGAATCACTATTTTTTAATAACAATAACTGGAACTTCCATTTCTTCTTTACTCAAACCGCAATGGGTAGATTTTTTTATTGGCTTGCCTTCTGCTAAGAATGTTTCAATTCTTATAATACTTCCGTCCACTGATAATGCTACATAATTACCAATAAAGTCATCTATTTTATAATGTTTTTCTCCATATCCTAAAAAATGATATTTATTTAAGAATTCATCTTTTGTCATTAGCCAAAACTCATTCTTAAATACTTTATTAAATCTTTGAACAAATATATCTTTCATTTCTTCTTTAACCCAAAATGTTAAAGATCTAGATTCTAATGATTCAGGCATAATAAGGCATTCTCTAATTTCTGGATAATCATTTAAAGAATATGCTTTTTCTATATCTTTATGTCCATGATCAGCAGATATAATTAGAATTGTGTCTTCATCAAATTTTTGTACCATGTTTGATATTTTTTCTTCTGCTTCTTTAACGAAGGTTTTAACTTCTTCTGATGTTGTTCCAAATTTATGTAATAATCCATCTGGATTGTCTGAATATGCAAGTATAAATTTTTTATCTGGTCCTTCACATAAATCATTTATATTCATTATTATTTCATCTATATTATTTGCTTTTAAAGAACGTCTTGCCCTTCTTTCCGCATATTCTGGCTCTATTTCATAAGCTTTAACATCAGGTGATGATTTTTCAATTCTCTCAAAAATTGATTCATAACTAACAACTGTTTTATATACATCTATTAATGGTTTCTTTAGTGGCTCCCTCATATATGATTCATTGTGTGAGAACATGTCAAGTGCTCTTCCATATTCTTTAAAATATTGCGACCAAGCAATCCATCCTGATTCGTATGGTGGACGCCCTGAATAGTAAGTTGTTATAGCTGCTGTTGTTGTTGAAGGATAAACAGAAGTAACACAATCTATTTTATTTTTATTCAAAATACCATCTGGAGAAATTCTATTTAATATATGCTCTCCTAATCCGTCCAATATTAGAAATATAACATTTTTATATTCTTTATCATTTAGTATTTTATCTATTTTTTTAGATGATTTATGATTTGTTTCAACATTATAATATTTTAAAATTGAAGTTATTGTAGATAATATGCAATGCTCATAATTTGGCAGTATTATATTTTTATATTTCATACTTTAGCTCCTTTCTATAAACAAATCATTATGGATATTATATTAGATAATTGTTTCAAATTCAATATTTAGCTTTTGTGAAATAAAAATAAAAAAAGCTCCTTATAAACGGAGCTTTTTTTATTTTATCCTATACCATAGGAAATAAGTAAGATATCGTAGAATCATTAAGGTTTATCTTATACATTCCATAGATATTCCGTCAATTGCTAATTTGAAATGTTTTTCAAAGCATATAGAATGATTAACTTTATCATTAGTTACAAAAACTGTATTTCCGTCAAAAAGTAAATCAATTCGTATAATACTCACATTGTACCTCATCATAATCCTATCAATAATATACTTGATGTTTGCAGGTAATTTAGTTACATACAAAAGTATCTCCTTAAAAGTACACTCAACATTTTCTTCAAAAGCATTAATGTGAAAGCTAATCTTATCTTCATTTGAGCATATGATATCCTGTATTGATTCGTCATCTATTTTTGTTGCACAATCAGTACAAAAATTAATTAATGTACTTAATTGTTGTCTGAGGGTTTCGATGGCCTTGGAATTTTCAATTCCCCGATTTGCATACAATTCTTGTATCTCTTTAAAATTCATGTTTACCTCCTGCTGTTACAACAGCTTATATATGGTATAGCGCTCTTACGAGTGATGAATGACCGATTTGCCATAACATAAATTTATTATACTACATTATGTTTATCTGTTCAAGTATTTGTAACATATATATTACTAACTGAAAAAATATAAAATACAAAAAAGCAGAAAGAGCTATATAATGGCACTTTCTGTTTTATTTCACAATCATATCATATAACTTAAGCTTTCGCTCTATTTTTTTCGACTCTTTTATCTTTATATAAATTAAATACACTATAACAAACAACATCCCCAAATTTTTTACATACAAAATTAGTAAACTACTCACAAATAACAATAATATTAACGTTATATTAGAAATTTTTTCTATATAAATATAAGATTTTTTAAGACCATAAAATATGCAAATCATACTTTTTAATATTCTTCCTCCATCCAAAGGATAAATTGGAATCATATTTACAATAGCTAAAATCAAATTTATGTATATTAATTCTATTTTTAAATTTTCTTCTATATTTATGTATAAAAATATAATCGCAAATAAAAAATTTACAATTGGGAAACATAAATATATTAAAATCTTTTTTAGCTCTAATACATTAGATTTTAATATTTTTTTATTATAATCTTTTACTGGATTATTAAAAGATACTGAAAAACCAATTGGTTTTATTTCAAAAATAGTTGGTTTAAATCCTAATATTAGTCCTATAATCAAGTGCCCTAATTCATGTAAACATGCAAATATCATTAGTAATATGTATATTCTTAATTGACTCGTTAGTAAAAATATTAATACAAGTATTAATATTTTTAAATCTATTTTTATTTGCATATCATTACTTATTCTCCTTTTTTTCAAAATTGTAATAAGTATTCTGGATTCACTGCTCTATTTTCTCTTCTAATTTCAAAATGTAAATGTGGTCCTGTTGCTTTTCCAGTTGAACCCACTTTGGCAATTTTATCTCCTTGATTTATTTGGTCGCCCTCTTTTACTAATAATTCGCTACAATGTGCATAAATTACTGTAACATCACCATTTGCAACTTTTAAATGTAATCCAAAATCCCCCTCTGAAGAAGCTTCTATAACAGTGCCATCCATTGCCCCAACAATAACAGTTCCTGTAGTAGCCCCTAAATCTATTCCTTTATGATTAGCTGATACAATTTCAGTAGACTCTCTCGCACCAAACCTAGATGTAACAATTCCACTACCTAATGGATTTATAATACTAAAATTTTGTTTTATATATTCTGCATCAACTTTCATTTGCTCTTCCTCTGTAAGAACATTGCTAATTCGCTCTGTAGACTCTTCTGTTCCTCCACCAATTCCCATGCTCACAGTTTCTTTGCGCTCTTGCACCATATTATCTTGTGTTGTAACATCTTCTTGATTTTCATTTTCTTCTTGAGTGTTATTTATATTTTCTCCTTGGCTATTTCCTTCTGCATTGTTTTCTCCATTATTTGTTTCCTCATTGCCTTTATTTATATTTAAGCTCTCATATTTTTTGCACAATTCTTCATATATTTTTTTAAAGTCCACATCATATTCCAACACACCATTTATATTATTTAAAAAATTTTTTAAATTCTCATTTTGTGAATTTTTAACATAGTATATTCCACAATATATTAACAAACATACTAAAATCTGCATGAGCATATTTTTAATTCTTTTATTAGATTTTTCTTTTACAAAATTTTCACTTGAAATTCTTAAATCTGTATTCTTTCGCCTTTCTAATACATCTTCAGCTCTTCTTATACGTTCTTCTTCACTAATCAATCTATCCATATTAATAGCATCATTCCTTATCTTAAAAGTATCTCACTATTAATATATATGCCTATTTTTAAAATATAATACTCACAATTAATAAGAATCCTAATATTATATTTATTAGTTTTAATTTTTTATTTTTCATTTGCATATCTTTGCTATTTTTTTCTGAACTTTTTAAATAGTCTGAAATAATTAGCTCCGCCTCTTTTATCACATAATTATTATCCTCTTGATTATTTTCATTATTCTTTCTAAATTTATTTGTATATTCATACTTTTTAGCTTTTTTATTATCTTTAAATATAATAATTGCCTCTTCAATTGTATTAGATGGTACATCCTTTAATCTTATAATATTTCTCATATTTTCCATACCTATATACCTCCTAAAATTTATATATAGATATTTTTTCCATTTCTTGACTATTTATTCAATACAATCTATAATTCCATCAGAAATTATTTTGGATAAATATATAATCTGGTTTAGAGATACATTCTGCAAGGTTTTAAAATTCAAGTCATTATCATTATAATCTTTTCCAACAACAACTTTTATTCCAATATTACCAACTTTTCTTTTTCTTTTATTCAGACCTTTTCCTATAAAAATCCCACCATCTTCAACAAATATTTTTCCAATATTTTTTTTATCAGATAAAGCTGCGTCAACTGCTATTATAAATGGGTTTTTAAATTTTGAATTTATTTCACTAATTTTTTTATCTATATTATTAAAAGTCAAATTTTCATCTAAATCTCCATAAATATTTTCACTATTTATTTTACTTTTTAACAAAGATCCTGTAATTGGTCCTATACAATCTCCAATTACTCTGTCTGTACCTATACAGCAGAAAATTATATTTCTTTTATTTTGTATTTTATTTTTTAAATTATTTACAAATTCAATATGATTATTATCTCTATTCAAACTATTCCTCCAATACACAATTAGGTACAATATAGATGTTTTTTGTACAATTATTTATATAATAAGAATATGTAAATTTTTATTTTATATTCTAAAATTTCCTTTTATAAAGCAATAGATACATAAGTAATATGTTTTATTATATTACTTATGCATCTGTTGCATATTTTAAAGCACCGTACCTTAACTTAATGTGTCAAAAATATCCGTCCCTATTGACCTCAATTTAAACTTTTTGCCCCGTCCCCAAAATAAAAAATCTCGCTGTGAGCGAGATTTTTTATTTTATCCTTTTATTTGTTTTGCAACTTCTTCAGCGAAGTTTTCTTCTTTCTTTTCGATTCCTTCACCTTTTTCTAATCTTGCAAATCTAAGAACTTTTGCACCTTTTTCTTTTAATAATTGAGATACTTTCATATCTGGATTTTTTACGAATTCTTGATCTACTAAACAAATTTCTCCGTAGAATTTTCCAATTCTTCCTTGAACCATTTTTTCTGCTATTTCTGCTGGTTTTCCTTCATTCATAGCTTGAACTTTTAATATTTCCATTTCTTTGTCAACTCTTTCAGCTGGAACTGATTCTCTGTCTAAGAATTCTGGTTTTGCAGCTGCTATTTGCATACATATATCTTTTGCAAGTTCTGGTGTTGCATTTTCCATTTCTACTAGAACACCTATTTTTCCATCTCCGTGAATGTATTTTTCAACTGTTCCTGTTGTTTCGAATCTTTCAAATCTTCTTATTGTCATGTTTTCTCCTATTGTTGCTATTTTGTTTGTTAAAACTTCTTGAACAGTTTTTTCTGAATCTGAAATTGATTTTTCAGCTAATAATTCTTCTACTGATGCAGGAGCATTTATAGCTATTTGTTTAGCTATATCTGCAACAAATGATTTGAATTCTGCATTTGAAGAAACAAAGTCTGTTTCTGCATTAACTTCAACAACTGCTCCTATTTTTCCATCTTCTGATATATATGCATCTACTAATCCTTCTGCAGCTACTCTGTCAGATTTTTTAGCAGCTTTTGCTATTCCTCTTTCACGTAATAATTCTATAGCTTTTTCCATATCTCCATTTGCTTCTGTTAAAACTTTTTTGCAGTCCATCATACCTGCACCTGTTTTTTCTCTTAAATCTTTTACTTGGCTTGCTGTTACCATTGTAATACCCCTTTCTTTATCTTTTATTTTTACAGTATTTTGCTACTGTTTTTTATAAAAAAATAGCTCCCACACATATTCTATATAATGTAGGAGCAAATATATATCCGCCCTAGATTAATTTAGGACTGTATTTACTTAAAATTATTCAGCTGATTCTGATTCTGCTGCAACAACTTCTTCAATTGTTTGTGGCTCTGAAGTTTCTTCAAAGTTTTCTTCTACTGATTCAACAGTTTCTTCTGATTCACCTTGTTTTCCTTCAATAACTGCATTTGCCATTACATCTGCTATTAATTTTACAGCACGAATTGCATCATCATTTCCAGGAATTGCATAGTCAACATCTTCTGGATTACAGTTTGTATCAACTAAACCTACTACTGGAATGTTTAATTTTCTAGCTTCTAATATTGCTATTCTTTCTTTTTTAGGATCTACTACAAATAAAACTCCAGGAATTTCTGTCATATCTTTGATTCCTCCAAGATTTTTTTGTAATTTTTCCATTTCTTTTTTAAGTAATATAACTTCTTTTTTAGGTAATACATCGAATGTACCATCTTCTTGCATTGTTTCTAATTCGTTAAGTCTTTCAACTCTTTTTCTTATTGTACCAAAGTTTGTTAGCATTCCTCCTAACCATCTTTGATTTACATAGTACATTCCGCTCTTTTCTGCTGCTTCTTTCATACATTCTTGAGCTTGTTTTTTAGTTCCTACAAAAAGAACTTTTTTTCCTTCTTCTGCTTGACTTCTCATGAATTCATATGCTTCATCTATTTTTTTAGAAGTCTTTTGTAAATCGATTATATGGATTCCGTTTCTAGCTTGGAATATGTATTCTGCCATTTTTGGATCCCATCTTCTAGTTTGATGTCCAAAATGAACACCAGCTTCTAGTAATTGTTTCATTGCAACTACTGCCATTTTTATTTCCTCCTTTTTGTTTTTACCTCCATAGAATTTCAAGCATTATAAAAAACTTAGTTTATAAGCACATTTTTATAACTAGTTCTATGTGTGTATTTATAACGTTTGTTATTATATCAATATTCTGTGAAAAAATCAAGTATTTTATGCTTTTTTTTACATTAATTTAATAAGTTTTGATTATTGTAATGAAAAATGGATGGTTCCTTTTTCCATTTTTTGAAAGTTGGCTCATTTTAAAAAGTGCACACTAGAGCCAAATATCATTGACCCAATTTGGATTTTGTCATTGTGTCATTAGGAACGTAGATTATCGACACAAATTGTAGTTTGTGAGACCGATTCCCTTTTGGAAAATGTGCTTTAAAATAAGCCGACTATATAGTTGATAATTCATATTGTGTGCTTTAAGTTGGCCGTCCGAAGAGTTAGTATATATTGTTTTTTTTTCAAATATTAATGGCTCATTCCATAGTTTAAGAAATTCTAAGCGTAA
>ENA-UOJD01003701-UOJD01003701.1-human-gut-metagenome-genome-assembly--contig:-P48-NODE-3701-length-10753-cov-4.457001_pt1 | contig 10753 bp, 9 predicted proteins | sample MGYA00242342_ERZ723889 | MGnify/ENA metagenome assembly ERZ723889
CTTTCGTTACATATCCGATCGGACAGTCTTTGCATGCCACATTTTTTATATGTTCATTGTCATCTTTCCAAGTGTATGTAACATCACCGTCTTTGTTATGTGTATGCTCTTCTCCATCTACCAAAAGGCTCGCGCCATCTGCCAAAGTGAGTTTCTCCGGATTGGTAATGCTCGCGCCACTTTCAAACTCAATGCTTTCCCCACTTGCAATTGTTAAATCTTCTTTTAAAGCGGCTGTACCATATACATATGTTTTCGTCTCATAGTCTTTCCATTTCTTTGTGATAACAGAGTTGCTGAAGCTACAATCGCTTAGTACAGGGTCTGAACAATCTAAAGCACGACTAACCACAATCTGGCTTCCTGATACATTAATTGGTTGATTTGACCTAATCACCTTACCTTCGTATCGTTCTGTTGTTGCTTTCGCTTCAACATAACTGTCTACTATATTAATTTTATCGCCACTGATTACCGTTGAAGAATCATCATTGGCTACCACATGACTATTTTCAATCGTTACGATACCGCTGCAATCAATTTCGGAAGTCTCCAGCGTTGCTCCTATAATATTTAAATTATTATTATTTGAGACATCGTCCCCTAAACTGATTGTTCCGCAACTTAGACTTCCATTATGATTTTTACCATTTATTTATAATGTAGGCACAATTCCGCTTTCTGTTGAAATACTTTGAATCAACATTTCTGATCTCATATTATTTGTTCCGGATAAGATAATCGAAAGATCACCATTCATACTTGTAATGTGTCCAGAAATAGACGCATTTTCCAGTACAAGCTGATTCTTCGTGCTGTCATAGTACCAATTAATTCCCTGATATATCGTATCATCATTATCAGAAATTCCATCTTCTTGAAAATCCCCATTATCAATAATTTTTGTTGAGCCTATCGTCAAATATTGAGGAGTGGTTCCCACTGCAGTCTCCTCCGCCTTCGCATTCATCACGCCCCAGCCGCTCACATTCACCGCTGACAGCACCATAAGAGCCGCCATAGCTCCGGCAAGTTTCCGCCTTATTCCTCGTTTTCTTTGTTTCATATCTTCCTCCCTTTCTTTCATTGTCTATGCAACACTTATTTTCTTCGTCGGCACACACAACAAACATTTACTTTCTCTTTGTCATTTAGAGGTTTTCGCATAATTTAAGATCATTTCCTTGATCCTGAGTAACTCCGGGGTATAGTCCTTGTTGTCCTCTGATCCCCAGATAAATCCGCTGGCACAGTACGTACAAGCCGTCATCATTGTATGCACTGTCACACGAAAAAATTCCTCCTTCGGAATATCCGTACGAAATGTGTGATCCTCCTTTGCCTTCTCATACATCCATTCCAGTCTCGTATCGACCGAATAAAGGGATGCATGAAACTCCTCAAGCTGTTTCTCCTCTACTCCCTCATGGGTAACATAATGGTTGAAATTGTCATTATACTGCAATAAATCCTTGTGATGCTGGTACATTTCGATATAACTGTCCAGCGTGAAAGTAAACCTATCAATTGCCGGAATATCTCCTATCGATGTAAGCGGACGTTTCGCATCCAGTGCATCCAGATACTCTTTCCATTTGGCAGCACACACCGCGATCACTAACTCCAGCTTATTCGGATAATAGCGGAATAATGTCGCACGTCCTACTCCTGCCGCCTCTGCAATCTCTCCCATACTGACCGGCTCAATTTTCTTCTCTACAAAAATTTGAAACGCAGCATTGATAATTGCTTTTCGTCTGTTATCCTTCATACTGCTTTTTATCTGTGTCTCATTCATAAAATAACCCTTTCCGTGATACTCGCTGTCTCAATCATACTGAAAGATTATTGTCTTGTCAATATCGGATGGGTGGAAATGATCATCATTCGCTCATCATTTGTCCATTATTATTCAACACTTTTCCTACTGATCCTGCCGGATTTTTTTCACAATAGTTATTTCTTGGAATGTCCTGCTTCTCCTCTCCTTACTGAAAATCATCCGGACAGCCCGGTACACCCAGTAAAACGGCAGAAGCCAGTGATGTCTTTTCAGTACCGGGCAATAATCATACTGCTCTTTCCCCGGAAACAGTCGTTTTATTATATAAGCAGCTTTTGAAATACTTCCATCTTTTTTCCGATGCTGAGACATGCTGTTTACTACTCTGCGCTCTGTCGTACCATATGCTCCGGAAGTCATATAATAATAAAGCAGCTTACTCTCTTCCGGTGTAAGAGCGTGACGAAATCTTTCCGTCCCTTCTTCTGCGAGGATATCATTCATTCGGAACACTTTCTTGCAAAGATCCCTATTTTCTTTTTCAAAATCTGCAATACCAAGGATCTCACACTGCTTGTCAATATAAGGAAAATCAAGGGAATCTTCCAGCCGATTCAAATACACATATTGATCCAATAGAGAACGGATCCCTGTACCGCTTCCATCAAAGTGCTTGAACATATGCGTCATAATATATACATAGAAATCCTCATCCGTAAAGCGATACTCGGATCGATTTCCTTTCAGACGCAGACGGTCTTTGATCCTGTCATAATAGCTTATCCACTCATTGTGATGACCCGCTCCGTAAAGTGAAGTATGCATTTCAAAATTATAAACCGGTTCTTTTTCATAGACATCATGATTTCCCTGCTCAAAAACTTCGACCTCATAACCGCGGCTTATCATGTAATCCCGGATCTGCTTCGCATAGTCTTTATCAAACAAAATGTCATTGTCCGACATCTGCCGCATGCCAATGGACGGATAAAACTCTTTTAATATCACGCCCTTTAATGGCATATGCCAGATTCTCTGCTCATCCATATAAGAAAAAATCTCTGCACGTTCCCGATCGAATAAGATCACTTTACGGATTGCTTTGGCAATACTCTGTTCCCACTCTGCCGGAAGCTTCACGCCAGCCTTTTTCAACACGGTTCCGGTAAGTGCTTCCACAAAATGTGCCTTGCTAAATCGATACATCATCTGCATTTTGTCTTCGTCGTATGCTTCCTGAAATGTCTTGATATAAGCCTTCGCAGGCATTTTCTCATTAACACCACACCCTAACAGATAAAGCAGATCACACATCATATCTGAAAGGTCTGCGTTTCTAATTTCTTGCTCCATCCTTTTCTCCTCCCTCAACAATATTTTTCTCATTATATACCCACCCATATGATAAATAAGACTATTATCTTTGGAGCACTTGTTGTATAACCATTATTGAAGTTCTAGAGAATTAGAAATATAAAAATGGAAGTTCTTCTCCTTACAGTATTTTTTTATTTTTTGGATCAGTTTTTCGTCGGTTGTATATTCCAACAGATATACTTCCATTCCGTCTGCTTTGCAAGCTTCCAAATATTTGCTGTAATACTCCCGTGTTTCCCTTGTTTGCTCATTAAATGTCCCTTTATCAAAATCGATACCGCTCCACACAGATTCCTGGTTTACACCTGTCATAATATGATCAACAGCCCCATAGCGTTCTCTATATTTTGTCACATATGTATCCCCACCATTGATGATGACCGCTTTTTTTAATGTCATAATGTTTTGCAAAATCGCTGTAAGACCCTCAAAAATACTTTTGCGCGGAGCATAATAATATACATCACAATTGTCTATAAAAAAACCGTCAACACCTTTTTCAAATAGTTTCTTAGAAAGCTGTTCTATAAACTTCTGCCATGCCGGGACAGACACATCCACCCATTTTTCTTCATCCCAATGCTCGTACTTGCCAATTGTAAACTTCTCGTAAGTTTTATAATATTCCCTGAAGTTTTCAACAGATCCAATATTTAGATACGTATATACCTTTGTTCCATTTTGATGGAGCGATTCGATATCCTTTTTTGTAAAATATTGCGCATCAATTACAATCAGATCATATTTTTTAAAGCGTTCCAAAGATGAGGCGTCCGCATTCAGAAACACCCCATAATCATTTTTCTCTAATGTTTTCCCATAATCATTTTTCTCTAATGTTTTCCCATAATCATTTTTCTCTGATGTTTTTACTTTATCGTCTTTTATAAAAAAGCATCCCATAATAAACATCAGAATAACTAGTAAAGCCACGGCTCCCATCTGCTTGATTTTTTTCCTGCTCAATGACACTCATCCCCTTTCAATAGTTTCCAAATCTATAACACAGTATAACACAGAATAAATGTGATATGGTGAACTAATTCTAAGCCGACAAATTTGCCGCTATACATCATTCATTCAAAAATCTGTTTTCGGTATCTTAAAAACAGCATTGTCAAAACGCGCAAGATTGTGTTATAATTACACGATAGTGTGTGCTGGCATATAAATTCCATCTGTGCACAGCGTGCGAAGCGCAGATGATAGATGTGACCGACACCGGTAACAATTTGATTACGAAGAAAATACGCACGCAGAAAAGAGGATATCATGGCAGAAAAGAAAAACATCTTGACCGAAGAAGGTCTTGCAAAACTGAAAGATGAATTACAGGACTTAAAGGTAAATAGACGTAAAGAAGTTGCAGCAAAGATTAAAGAGGCAAGAGAACAGGGTGACTTGTCCGAGAACGCCGAGTATGATGCAGCGAAAGATGAGCAGAGAGATATTGAGATCCGTATTGAAGAGATCGAGAAGATCTTGAAAAATGCAGAGGTTGTCAGCAGCAAAGATGTTGATGCTAATGCGATCAACATTGGTTCTACAGTTCGCATCAAAGATCTTTCTTCCGGAGAAGAGATGCAGTATAAGATCGTAGGTTCTACGGAGGCAGACATTCTTGGTGGTAAGATTTCCAATGAGTCTCCGGTTGGTGTCGCATTGATCGGTGCGAAAGCAGGTCAGACTGTTGATGTTGAAACACCAAAGGGAACTGTATTGCAATATGAGATCCTTGAGATTCAAAAATAATAAATGCAATACGAGATCCTTGAAATATAGAAATAATAGATTTTGTATAATAGCATGAACTTGCAGAAACAAGAGAATCTGCATACAGAAATCGTCGATAGATATAAGAGAAAGGGGCTAAGATCGTGGCTGAGCAGCAGAAGAAACCACAGAAGGAGCAGGATATCAACCAGCTTCTCAAAGTTCGTAGAGAAAAATTAGCAAATTTACAGGCAGAAGGCAAGGATCCTTTTGTTATTACAAAATATGATGTTACACATCATTCTATGGAGATCAAAGATAACTATGATACATTAGAAGGAAAAGAAGTGTCAGTGGCAGGCCGTATGATGTTTAAGCGTGTCATGGGTAAGGCATCCTTCTGTAATATACAGGATCTTCAGGGTAACATTCAGTCATATGTCGCTAGAGATGACATTGGCGAGGATTCCTATAAGGATTTCAAAAAATATGATGTAGGAGATATTCTTGGTATCAAAGGATTTGTCTTTAAGACAAAGACCGGAGAGATCTCTATCCATGCGAATGAAGTTACGTTATTATCTAAGAGTCTACAGATCCTTCCGGAGAAATATCATGGACTGACTGACACAGATACTCGTTATCGTCAGCGTTATGTCGATTTGATCATGAATGAAGACGTTAAAGATACTTTTATCAAGCGTTCCAAGGTAATCAGCAGCATTCGCCGCTATTTGGATGGACAGGGCTTTATGGAGGTTGAGACCCCAATGCTTGTCTCCAATGCCGGTGGTGCAGCCGCAAGACCATTTGAGACACACTTTAATGCTTTGGATGAAGACTTAAAGCTTCGCATTTCTTTGGAATTGTACTTAAAGAGATTGATCGTGGGCGGCATGGAGCGTGTATACGAGATCGGCCGTGTATTCCGTAACGAGGGATTGGACACAAGACACAATCCGGAGTTCACGTTGATGGAGTTATATCAGGCATATACAGACTATCACGGCATGATGGATCTGACAGAGAACCTGTATCGTTACATTGCAAAGGAAGTAACCGGTTCGGAGGTGCTTACTTACGGCGAGCATACAATGGATCTGTCCAAACCGTTTGAGCGTATCACAATGGTAGACGCGGTTAAGAAGTACGCAAATGTTGACTTCAACGAAGTTGCAGATACAGCCGCTGCTAAGAAATTGGCAGATGAGCATCATATTGAATACGAGGATCGTCATGAAAAAGGTGACATTCTCAACCTCTTCTTCGAGGAATATGTAGAGGAGCATTTGATCCAGCCAACCTTTATCATGGATCATCCGATCGAGATTTCTCCTCTGACTAAGAAGAAACCGGACAATCCAGATTATGTAGAGCGTTTTGAGTTCTTTATGAACGGCTGGGAGATGGCAAATGCATACTCTGAGTTGAATGATCCGATCGATCAGAGAGAGCGTTTCGAGGCACAGGAGAAAGCGTTCGAAGCCGGTGATGATGAAGCAAATCACACCGATGAGGACTTCTTGAATGCTTTGAGCATTGGTATGCCTCCTACCGGCGGAATTGGATTTGGTATTGACCGCATGGTTATGATGATGACAAACTCACCGGCAATTAGAGATGTGTTGTTGTTCCCGACAATGAAGAGCCTCGACAAGTAAATTTCTATAAATAGGTGTTTAAACCGTGTAAAATGAATTAAGAAAACAAAAAACCTTTTCAAAATGAGAAATCATTTTGAAAAGGCTTTTTTATTTTGAAAGATCTTTACCAAGATCCACCGCCGCCTCCGCCGGAACCACCGCCGGAATGACCACCGCCAGAACCTCCACTTCCCTTAGAGCTTGGCGTGGACGTCATTGCCGCTGTGGCAGACCGCATCGTCGTATTCATGAAATGATGGAACCGCACTGTATCAAACGTGTTGTAATGCCCATGAGATGAATACCATTGCGGTGGTTCGATCGCAATAGATTCAAATTTCTCCATCCATATATCCGACACGTCAAGCACATATGCATACGGCAATATATTGTAGAAATACTGCGGTTCACGCTCTACCATAGTCTCCAGGCGATCTTTTTCTGCTGTCTGCAAAAATGTCCGAAATCCTCGTAAACGTCCCAAAACCTCTGTGCCATACTCTGTACGCTTTGGCATGTAATAATCAAAGAACATGATCACACCACATGCAATGATCGCCAACACAAAGGCGATCCGATAAATTGTCGGTGTATAGAACACAACATTACGCAGCCCCAGGCAATATCCGCTGATCATAGCGATCGACATCACAACGCTGAGGATCTTACTAAAGATCGTCTCTGAACTAAAGATCGTCCGAATAATAAATGCCAGCACAAAACCAAACATGATCGGTACTGTTAGTGAAAATGTCGCATTGTATGTATAATCATATATCGGCAGATACGTTGCTAAAAAGAAAATCCCCGCCATCATCGCATAACAGATCAAATGCTTATTAATGGAATTGGCATAAAACAACACTTGTCTATTTTGCTTTGTATTTACCATTTTCAAGATCTTATTCACCGTCTTGTAGAATTTATCCTTCAGCTGATCTTTATTGGTAATATCAAAGCCACGAAACAATCCTTTCATGAATGCCCGTTCTATCGCATTATTTCCATCATATTCTTTCAATTTGCGGATCGTAAAATCCTGATTTCCAAACAGGTCCTTCTGCCCTTCAACAATTTCTATATAACCCTTTTGTGCCAGGTACACTAACAACGATATAACGTCATTCGCATCCACCTTGCCCTTATAGGCAAAGGCTGCTTCTACACTATTGAATTCCTTTGGCGGATGGAACTGTATCGTTTCCACTACCACATTATCCCGTCCGACTTTCCACCAAAGCAGAAATGCTGCACCCGCTGCTGCCAAGGACAACAAAATACTGATCAGCGCCGGCCAGATCCTTTGTTTGACCTGATCATAATATCCATCCGGTAAGACCATTCTGACTGTAACTGCCTCTCCCGGATTTAAGATAATGGAGGGATCTACATATCCTTCCATCACTTTGCCATTGATCGTATACTGCAGTCCCTCATTATTAGTCGAACCACTCTCACCATATGCCATACCGACTTTACTTTCGTCAATATCTTCCGGCATCATGATATGAAAGGTAACATTTTGGATCGTTGTATCCCAACTGGTTCCAATGATATTATAATAGAACTCATCTTCCCCTTTACGTACATCTGTCCCCATATTGTAATCGTAAGAAATGTGATACATATGCTCGCCAACAAGCGTCTTATTCTTATCTCCCAGCTGAATACGGCAATAAGAACCCTCTCGGCCTACGGTCTTTTTTTCACCATAGGTTTTGATATTCGTTACGCGCGCCTGAATACGGGAAGTTGATCCATCCTCGCGACTTACGTTATTGATAACCGGTATGTCTCGGTAAATACCATGTCTCGCCTGGTTAAAGTTCACCTGCAGCCTCTCCGTAACATGATACACATTATCCTTACCAACTTTAACTGTGACATCGTATCCTTGTATCTCGTAGGGATAATAAGAGTCTGCCAAAGCCGGTTTTGCCATCAGCAAAATCCCGGCAAGCAACATAAAGCCAAAAAGCTTTCCTTTTCTCCAAATGCTCTCCACCACTAAAATTTCACCTGCACATTCTGCCGCTCAACAGCATTCTCAACCTCAAACATCTTCTTTGTCTCAAAATGAAACAGACCGGCGATCAAACTTCCCGGAAACATCTGTACTTTCATATTGTACTGCTTCACCGCACCGTTATAATATTTTCTTGCATTTGCAATATCATCCTCTGTTTCATTCAGGTTATGACTCAGATCCATAAAATTCTGATTTGCTTTCAGATCCGGATACTGCTCTGACACTGCCATGATCTGTGGTATCATTTTAGAGATCTGTGCACCATTCTGAATCTTTTCCTCTGGTGTCATTGCGTCATAACTGCCGGTACGCAGCGATATCACCTTTTCCAATGTTTCTTTCTCATGCGAAGCATATCCTTTGACTGTTTCCACCAGATTTGGGATCAGATCATAACGTTTTTTCAGATACACATCCATCGTTGCAAATGCCTCATCTACAACAATTCTTCCTTTGATCAGCCCATTGTATGTACCAATCACCCAACAAACGATCAAAAGTACAACAACTATTCCAATAATCCATCCTATCATCTTTGTTCCTCCTATGCTTTTGCGGGATCAAACCCATTACGGCTGCCGGTTGCAACTGCACCATCCTCACGAGAAGTGCGAAATGGTGCTGCCGGAATGCCGTTTTGTCCAAACAACGTTACCGGTCGATAATTAGTCCAGCAATATCTTCCGTATACAGGTTCTTTCACCTCATCACAAGTCAGTTCTATTTCTTCTCCCTTTAGAACTGCCTTCGCCTCATGATACACTTTATCTTTACCGGCAAGTTCAAAACCGGTTAAAGTTTCCTCTGTACAATGTAGTCCCTTCGCATGGGCAAATGATACAATCATCGCACTATTCTCAATGCGGTAAGACTGATACATCGGGCCAAACGCCTCTTCTTTCGTGCATAAACCATACACTTCATACATTGCCTGCAAAGCGAGACGCTCACCAACGCTGTCTTTCTCTGTCGGATGAATATTGCCAAACTCACCCTTATCCAAAATCACCGCAATCCCGGTATGCTTGAACGTGTCGAACACACGCATCTGTGCCTCTCGAATAAATGGCCAGTTCTGGTAATCCGGCTCCTCCCCTCCATTTTGGAACATCGGAAGCTGTACCAGCATAAACGGTAACGTATCATCTTTCCAATCGCCTCTCCACTGACGGATCAGCGCTGATAACAAGGAGTAATAGCGGTATGGACGATGATCGTCCTCCTCTCCCTGATAATACAAAAATCCACGTAACGTATACGGACAAACTCTTTGCAGCATCGACTCGTACAAACCACACGGTCTGGTCTCTGAACGTGGTCCCATTGGTCCCGGATATTGATTCTCACCGTACAGACGCAATGCCTCCTCCCAAGTCGGGTTCTCTGCTGTCTCGTAATATTTCCCTACATTTTTGTCAAACTCTGCCTGATATACAAGATATGCCTCTCGCGCTTTGATATATTCCTCCGGATCCTGCTCAGCAATAATTGCATCATAATCATCAATATACTCTTTGATCTCCTGCGTTCCTTCCAACGCTTCACGGCTCACCCAGCAGGAAGCAGACGTTCCGCCCCAGTTACAGCCAATAATGCCGACGGTTACCCCTGTCTCTCGTGCGATCTTATCTGCAAAATAATATGCAACCGCTGACCATCGTCCTGCCTTATCCGGCTTACACAGATCCCATGCACTTTCCTTTTCTGCTTCTTCCAACTTATCCCCTACATACGGAACCTTTGGAGTATAATAATAGCGTACTCCATCATTATGTATATTTTGAACGATCTCCTTGCCGTTTTTGCTATCCTGCAACTCCAGCTCCATATTGGACTGACCGCCGGCAAGCCATACTTCGCCGATCATAACATCTTCATATACCACTTGTTCTGTCTGAGACTGCACCGTCAGTGTATATGGTCCACCTGCCTCAAATGGCGGTAAAATAGCCTGGAACCTTCCCTGTTCCGGAACCACACTCACAGATTTGTCTGCCAAAGTAATCTTAAGCGACTCTGCATCACTGTCTCCCCATACGCTGATATTTTTCTGTCTCTGCAAAACCATGTGACTGCTAAAGACTGCTGGTAATTGAATCATTCTTTTATCCTCTTTTCATTTATTTATTCGTTTGATGTTTTTTTGCCTACCGTTTTATTACTTTGATGTTTTCTTGCCTACCGTTTTATTACTTTGATGTTTTCTTG
>ENA-UOJD01003703-UOJD01003703.1-human-gut-metagenome-genome-assembly--contig:-P48-NODE-3703-length-10744-cov-3.989990_pt1 | contig 10744 bp, 13 predicted proteins | sample MGYA00242342_ERZ723889 | MGnify/ENA metagenome assembly ERZ723889
GTGGAGGGTGAGGGGAGTAAGCCCGCTACATTGCGGGCTTTGTCTTATAGTCTGATCACTGTTTCAAGTCGGTGAGGGCACCAAAAAGAAAACCCGCAGTTTTTGCGCTGCGGGTTTGTTGTTCATATCTGTGAGATAGGGTGCCTTATCCGGCCTTACCCTGGCAACCGATTGACGGGGGATTGCTCCCCCGTCGCGGTTTCCTTACTGCTTACACTGTAAGAACGCCGCAAACTCCGCTCCCCAGAAGCTCATCCGTATTTCGCACAGCGAACCGTGCAGCATCCAGATGATGAGGATTGCCGTCACGCAGAACGTGATGGCCGTAAGCGATTTTTGCGACATAGCGCTTGCTCCTTTTTCGGGGAGGCGCTAACCTATCACTTGCTTAGGGTAGACGGTTAGGGCCTCGGTTAAACAAAAGTGTTTTCCGGGGCCTTTCCACATCTGACCTTCGGGTATTCCCTCCGACCATCAGCCGAAAGGCACCCGCGCGTAATCTATCGCTTTTTTGTTGCTCCGGCAATTCTGCCTGTTAATTCTGAGGTAAAGGCAAGCTCATCTGATTGTTTCCCCTGTGTGAAGCTGGCAGCTCATGCCACGGGATACCTTCTGAAGAGTGAACGCCGGAGGCGTGTTTTGATGTGAATTTATGGAAAGCTTCCAGTGTTGAGAAGCATACGCCGCATTCCAGATTGTTACACTGGTAATACTTTTGCCGCACGGTGTTTGAATCATTTTCCGGACGACTGGTGCGGATACGGGCAGATGCGCCACAAAGCGGACAACGGAACATAGCGACCTCCCTTAACGTGGTGCTGCCGCTATTCTAAGTTGTACTAGCTCAGACTCCAACTGAAACCCTTGGGAGCGACTGCTGTGAGCGAGGATCGGACACAAAGTTTTGTGTAGAGTGGTAGGTATCTGGCCTAACCGAACCATTCACTATTAGAGATCTTCCATCTGGTACAAAGCGGACTGTCAGATTAGGTTTGGTTCTGCGTCGTAAGCGTGCCAGCTTTGGTCTGAGCTAATGCATCCAAGTTGCTCACTCTGTTTCTGCTATCCATTCCGGGATTTTTGCTTCAAGCTCAAGCTGCGTGGTAAAGCCGCTGTTATCAATGGTGTGCTCGGCTTTCGCAATAATCCAGTCCTGATTATCAATCTCGCTTTTAAATCCTGTTACCGTGCCATGCATTTCGGGGTAGAGTTCTGCGCGTCCACGTGCCAGCATGATGGAGAATGATGCGGCTCCGCGTTGTAGCTGCTGCCACTTTGCCGCCGCTGCGCGTCTTGCTGCCTGCTCGTTCTGATAAGTCTTGCGTAACACAAACACATTGCCTTCCGCGCCTTCCATATAATCACCTTCACGGCTACTGCTTTTCTCCTTTTTGGGTTTTGGCGGTTTGCGGCGTTTCACGCTGACTTTTTTCTTTTTCCCGTAATTAAGATCAAGCCAGTAGGCGCGTACACCCGTATACGCCTCGCGGTCAGCAATGCGGAACTGATGGCGATCGCCGCTGCTGCGTGTAATGGCGAACGATGGCAACGGCTGGCCCTGTGCGTTCACGCCACCGCCTGGCATAATGAATAACAGATTACCGCTTTTTACCGTGGTGATTGCGCCCAGCATTTCCGCCATGCGCGTAAGAAAGGACATGTCGCTTTCTTCGGTCTGGTCGGCGTGGTCGATTTCGATATCCATCAGCATTTCGCTGATTTGCGGTTTCAGACCATACCGATGAGCGATGGCGGATACCACACGCTCAACGGTCACATCATGCCAGGACACCTCACGTTTAACGTTAAATTCATCCCGAAAATCTGCGCTTCTGGCTGAAACAGTCAGCCTGTCCGGCGGTCCTTCGTGAGCGATTTCATCAACAATGTAAGTGCCTTTTTCTGTCAGCGGTTCTCCTTTCCAGCCAATGAGAACCGTCAGGCGCGCGCCCCGTGGCGGTAGCTGCAACTGACCATCCGCATCATCCAGCGTGATGGTGAGCTGGTCCGCCTCAAATCCCCGGTTGTCGGTCAGTGACAGGCTCATCAGGCGCTCTGCCACGCCTGACAGCGTTTTACCCTCCGCGAGAATATCAAAATCCGGCATTTTCACGGGGTCTGTGCCCTGACTGAGCAATTGCATGGTGGTATCGGTCATCTGTTCCCTCCCTGTGCGGCATGGTCGCATGTGCGTGCGGAGGGGGTTACTGCTTTTTGTTGTCGCCGGGTCGGGAGAACGGCGCAGGGGTGAGATTACGCGCGTGGTGGGTGATGATTGTTGCCGAATCATTTAACGGATACAAGGGGCTGAAGCTATGAGTGAAACTCGTTTTCATGGTGCCCGTGTTACGGAAAGTACCGACCTGGTAACAGCGATTAATGATGTTGATTCCAGTGTTATCGGTATCGTGGCAACGGCGGATGCTGCGGACGCGGAGCTGTTCCCGCTGAACAAGCCCACACTGCTGACCCGCGTCAATGACGTGCTGGGAAAATGCGGAACAACGGGGACGCTTTATCGTGCGCTTAAGGCCATCGCAGACCAGGTGAGCACAAAGGTGATCGTCGTTCGCGTGGCTGAACACAAAGAAGAAGACGGAAAAACGCAGGATCAACTGGTTATCGGTGGTTCTGAATCTGACGGCAGCTATACGGGGATGTATGCGCTGCTTGTTGCAGAGCAGGATGAAAGCATCGGATACCGTCCGCGTATTCTGGCCGCGCCGGAGCTGGACACGGAGGCGGTAACAAAATCCCTGTGCGTGATTGCGGGTAAACTGCGCGCGTTTGTGTATGCCTCATGTCACGGCTGTAACACGATGGCTGAGGCGATTACCTACCGCCAGAAATTCAATGAACGTGAGGTGATGCTCTTATGGCCGGACTTCATCGCCTACAACCCGAAAAGTGGCAAAAACGAAACGTTCCCCGCGCCTGCCTATGCGTGCGGCCTTCGTGCGTACATTGACCATGAGCAGGGATGGCACAAATCACTGTCCAACGTTCCGGTTAAAAATGTGCTGGGGATGTCCAGGCATGTGTTCTGGTCGTTGCAGGCCGAAGACAGCGATGCCAACAGCCTCAACAACAAAGAAATCACGACCATTATTCGTCGCAACGGGTTCCGCTTCTGGGGCAACCGCACACCGGAAACGAACGCCTACATCTTTGAGGTGTATACCCGAACCGCACAGGTGCTGGCTGATTCAATTGCGGAAGCGCAGTTTGAAACCATCGACAGTCCACTGACGCCTGCGAACGTGAAGGATGTTATCAGTGCCATCAGGGCAAAACTGGATTCACTGGTTACTGCCGGGAAACTGATTGGCGCGGAGTGCTGGTATGACATCGTGGATAACAGCACCACGAATTTACGTCAGGGGCGTGTGCGTATTCGCTACAAATATACGCCCGTTCCTCCGCTGGAAGACATGGAGCTTTACCAGTCGTTTACTGATGAATTCTTTGGTCCCGCATTTGCGGTGCTGGGAGGTGCCTGATGGCTGTACCAAAACATCTTCGCTTTTTTACGCTGTTTGTGGATGGTGAAAACGAAGTGGGTAAGGTGACGTCCGTCACGCCGCCCAAACTGACGCGCAAAACCGACAGCTATCGTGGTGGTGGCATGATGGGGGCGGTAAGTATTGATCTCGGTCTGGACGACTCCGCGCTTGATGCGAGTTTTGTTATGGGGGGAGCTGTTCGTGCGCTGTTCCTTAAATATGGCGGCACGATTGACGGCACGCTGCTGCGTTTTGCGGGTGAATACTACACCGATGCAGAAAGCGATCTGTATGAAATCGAGATGCGCGGGCGTGTGACGGAAATTGATATGGGGGAAGCCAAACAGGGCGAAGCCACATCACACACTTACGCTGTCAAAAACACCTACTACAAGCTGAGCGTTAACGATCGCCCGCTGTGGGAAATCGACCTGTTGAACCACATCTACCGGAAGGACGGCAAGGACATTGTGCCTGACCGTATCCGTTCCGCGCTTGGGCTTGGCTGATAAGTAATATGCAGGCGGCGCAGTGCGTCGCCTCTGACTGAAAAGGAGACAACTGATGAAAGACATCGATACTGAAACCCGGAATAACACCGTGGCGGATGATGTGACGGCAGGTGAGGATATGGCTGTCGAACGTGGCGTAAAACTGACCCGACCAATTGAGCGTGGTGGCGAAAAAATCACGTATGTGGAGATCACCGGGGCTATTGAGCAGGCTGGATCCCTGCGTGGTCTGTCGCTGTCTGATGTGCTGAATCTGAAAGCGGATACCATGTTTACGCTGTTGCCTCGCGTGACCTCGCCACGACTGGATGAAGTGATGATTAAAAAAATGTCGTCACGCGATTTTATTCAGTTGTGCGCTGTGGCTGTAAATTTTATGAGCGAGCCAGACTCTGGCGCGAAGAGCGTGCAGGAGACGGCAGCGTAATCACCCTGGTGTGCTTTGAGCACATCGAAGATCTGGTGGCGGATATTGCCGCCATTTTTAACTGGTCGCCCGCCGAAATCTTCATGATGACGCCCGGCGAAGTGGTTAGCTGGCGCGAGCGGGCGGCACTTCGCAGCGGGAATGCAGATAATGAAGACTCTTGATATCCGGGTCGCTTTCAGCGCCGTTGACAGGCTGACCCGGCCTGCCGAAAACGCCCGCCGCCTGTTGGGGCAGTTTGGTGACTCCATCCAGCGAACGCAGGGGGCGATCAAAAATCTCGAGCGTCAGGCGCGTTCATTTGAGCGCGCCCGTGACGCTGTCAGTAAAGCGGATGCGGGCATCGTGAAAGCACGACGCCAGCTTAACGCCCTTAATCAGTTACAACGCACGGGTACAGTGCTCAGCGAAAAACAACAAAAGCTGATGCAGCAGTTAAGCACCCGGCTTGAACGCCTGAATGAATCGCGCACACGGGAAATTCAAAAAATGCGGGAGCTTGGCGGAGAGCTGAAACGCCACGGCATTTCCCTGACAGGCAGCGATAACACCATCCAGCAGGCCATCAGACGCACCGAACAGTACAACAACCAGCTTGAACGCGAACGGCAGGCGCTTGCGCGTGTAACGCGGGCGCGTGAGCGGTATTCGCGCGCGCAGGAAACAGCGGGAAAACTGAAAACAGGTGGTGCACTGGCAATTGGTGCGGCAGCGGCGGGCGGCTATGCTGCCGGGCGTTTTTTGCAGCCTGCGATCGGGTTCGGCAAAGAGATGTCCCGCGTTCAGGCACTGACGCGAATCGACAAAAACAGCCCGCAGTTTAAGGCGCTGCGTGAGCAGGCGTTAAAACTTGGCTCTGAAACACAGTTTACTGCGAGTGATGCCGCCAGTGGGCAGAGCTTTCTGGCAATGGCTGGTTTTACTCCGCAGGCCATTCAGGCCGCATTGCCCGGTGTTCTTAATATGGCGCTGGCAGGTGGCGTCGAACTCGGCGAGACGGCTGATATAGGCTCCAATATCCTCACACAGTTCAACCTGACAGCCGATCAAATGGACCGGGTTGGCGATACGCTGACAGCGGCATTCACCCGGACCAATACTGATTTACGCGCGCTTGGCGAAACCATGAAGTATACCGGTCCGGTTGCCGCAAAACTTGGTATCAGTCTTGAAGAAGCGGCAGCCATGGCCGGGATGCTTGCCAATAATGGTCTTCGCGGAAGCGATGCTGGTACGGCCATGCGCGCAAGTCTGTCCCGCCTTGCATCACCGCCAAAAGCTGCGGCTGATGCGCTGAAAGAGCTGGGAGTGTCAGTTGCTGACGCCAGAGGCAAAATGCGCCCGATGGAGGATGTGCTGCTTGATCTCTATAAGGCGACACAAAAATACGGACAGGTGGACCAGGTTTCCTTCTTCAAGGACATCGCCGGAGAAGAGGCGTTCGTTGGTTTGCAGACGCTTGTTGCGGCGGCTGGTTCAGGAGAGCTGCAAAAACTGACCAGAGAATTGCAGGGGGCAAGGGGAGAGGCCGATCGCGTCGCAAAAGTAATGGCCGATAATCTTGATGGGGACCTGAAAAATCTCGACAGCGCATGGGAAGGTCTTCGTATTCGCATCAGTGATCTGGTTGACGGTCCGCTGCGTTCTGTCACGCAGTGGCTCACGCGGGTGCTTGAAAAAATCACCTCGCTGGCGCAGGCTCATCCGGTGCTGACGCGCCAGCTACTGATAGCAGGCGGTGCGTTGCTGGCAATGACTGCAACGATTGGCTCGTTGTCGCTGGTTATTGGGGTGCTTTACGGGAAGCTGGCCACCCTGCGTCTTGGTTTTGACATTCTTACCCGGTCAATGAATGTCGTCAGGGTGTTGCCTGCGCTGTGGGGAATGGTGACGGGTTCCGTTTCTTTACTGGGAGGCGCTATCGGGGCGCTGTTCAGTCCGGTTGGTCTTATCGTGGCTGCGCTTGCCGGAGCTGCCGTTCTTATCTGGAAATACTGGGATCCCATCAGGGCATTTTTTGCCGGGGTGTTCAGCGGGATTATGGAAAGGCTGACCCCGTTGCGCGAAACCTTTGAACGGTTTGGTCCTGTTTTTGACGCAATCGGAAGCGGGATCAGCCTGGTGTTTAACTGGTTTAAATCGCTGCTGTCACCGATGGAGTCCAGCAAGGAAACGCTGGATAAATGTACCAGTGCTGGCGAGATATTCGGTAACGTTCTTGGCGGTGCGTTACAACTTGTTCTGACACCTGCAAAAATGCTACTGGATACGCTGGCGTGGATACTTGAAAAACTTGGCGTCCTTCCGGATGAAGCGGAAAGGGCGCGCAAGAAAATCGAAGACGCACAGCGTGCGGCCATTCTTCAGGACAAGGTTGCCTTGCTTCAGGGGGACCTGGCGAAAATCAATCCGCCGAAGCCTGTGGAAAATGGCAATGGCACCGGAGGTGATAAACCCAAAGACAACAAACCGCTCACAGACAGCAATACCGGGACGCTACGCAGACTCAGCAAAATTGCTGATAACACAGGTAAGCAGGTTGAAGAGACGAAAAAACGCATATGACCCGGCGATATTGTCTTTAAGAACCTGCCCCGCGCACTTGCTGTTCGTGGGGAGTGGCAGGAGCGGAAGATTGCGCAGGTCAGTAAGCCTGCCCCCGCAATTAATATCACCCCCGTGGTCCCGGCTCCGTTGCCTCCGGCGCTGGTCCCTGTTGTTGCGGCCAGCTCCCGCCCGGTGGCGGAGGCCATACGATCGCCAGTGGCATCAGTTCCTGTAACTTCCCGTAACCGGGAGCCTGTTGCCTCCGGATTTGGTGGTGAAATTCATGTCCATCTGCATAACGTTGTTACGCAGAATCCCCGCGAACTGGCGAAACTGGTCGGTGAAATGGTCAGGGCAGAGATGGAACGGCGCGCCCGTGCCGGACGTGGCAGTTTTTACGATAAAGATTGAGGAGTCATGGCCATGATGATGATCTACGGCATGTTTGTTTTTGAGCTGCGCACATTGCCGCATCAGCAGTTACAGCAAAACAAAAGCTGGCGGCATGTGAAAAATGAACGCGTTAACCGCTCAGCAAGCTGGCAGTATATCGGTGCAGGTGATGATCGCATTGTGCTTTCTGGCGTGCTTTATCCTGAAATTACAGGTGGCGAAGTGTCGCTTTCGTTGCTGACCACGCAGGCATATACAGGACGCCCCTGGCCTCTGATTGATGGTGTCGGGCAGATTTACGGCATGTATGTGCTGACTGAAACGAATACGACCCGTTCCGAGTTTGATCGCTACGGTAAGGCGAAAAAGATAGAATTTTCACTGACCCTTGAACGCTGTGATGAGGATTTGCGGGAGCGCCTGCAATCCTCATCGTTCAGCGATATGCTGTCCGGCTTCAAAGATAAGGTGACATCATCTCTTAACAGCGCGGCCAGTTCAGTTAAAGGGCTGTTCTGATTTAACACAAAAACCGCTAATGGTCAGATTAGCGGTTATTTTGTTTCCTGACTCTTCTCTATTGTTCCGCTTGATTCTCCTGCGGGGTGGTAACGATAAATCGTCGATATACCAATGCCGTAAATTATTGCCAGTTGTTTTCTGTCGTGCCCGTTTTTGATCAGCCTTGCTATTTGCTCATGCTGTTCTTTTGTCAGCTTCGGTCGACGTCCGCCTGTGCGCCCCCGTGCACGCGCTGCCGCCAGTCCGGCCAGTGTACGTTCAACAATTAATTCACGTTCCATTTCAGCCAGGGCACCCATCACGTGGAAGAAAAAACGCCCCATTGGAGAAGATGTATCTATGCTGTCGGTCAGACTGCGAAAATTAATCCCTCGCTCCCGTAGTTCCCCGACGAGAGAAATCAGATGTTTCATGCTTCGCCCGAGGCGATCCAGTTTCCAGACAACCAGCGTGTCACCTTTTTGAAGGCGCTTTAAAGCGCGTTTTAATCCCGGTCGGTCTGTCTTTGTCCCGCTTAATTTATCTTCAAATATTTGTTCACATCCTGCACAAACAAGAGCGTTTCGTTGCAGGTCTGTATTCTGGTCATTTGTTGATACCCTTACATAGCCAATCAGCACGCTGAATCTCCCGTCCAAAAGCGTAAATCATGCCATGCAGGTCAGAAACGGCCATTATCTAAAACCTCGGTTTACAAGAAACGGTAAACAGGGCTGGTAACGCCGTGCAAAAAAATGGCGATACTTTGTCCGGTGGGCTTACTTTTGAAAATGACTCAATCCTTGCCTGGATTCGAAATACTGACTGGGCGAAGATTGGATTTAAAAATGATGCCGATGGTGACACTGATTCATACATGTGGTTTGAGACAGGCGACAACGGCAATGAATATTTCAAATGGAGAAGCAAACAAAGCACCACAACAAAAGACCTGATGACGCTGAAATGGGATGCACTAAATATTCTTGTTAATGCCGTCATTAATGGCAGCCTTGGAGTTGGTACGACGAATGCGTTAGGTGGTAGCTCTATTGTTTTTGGTGATAATGATACCGGATTTAAACAGAATGGAGACGGTATTCTTGATGTTTATGCTAATAGTCAGTGTGTATTCCGCTTTCAGAATGGAGTGGCTATTGCTTTTAAAAATATTCAGGCTGGGGATGGTAAAAAATTCACGCTATCCAGCTCCAACAACTCCACGAAGAACGTAGGGTTTAATTTATGGGGCGCTTCATCAAGACCAACTGTTGCAGAGCTTGGTGATGATTCAGGCTGGCATTTCTATAGTCAGCGAAATACAGATAACTCGGTGATATTTGCTGTAAACGGTCAGATACAACCCAGCAACTGGGGGAATTTTGATTCACGCTATGTGAGAGATGTCAGACTTGGCACGCGTGTTGTTCAAACTATGCAAAAAGGCGTGATGTATGAAAAATCAGGCCATGCAATTACGGGGCTTGGCATTGTCGGCGAAGTTGATGGCGATGATCCGGCTGTGTTCAGACCAATACAAAAATACATCAATGGCACATGGTATAACGTTGCACAGGTATAAATCATGCAGCATTTAAAAAACATTACTGCTGGCAATCCTAAAACAAAAGAGCAATATCAGCTAACAAAGAATTTTGATGTTATCTGGTTGTGGTCAGAAGATGGGAAAAACTGGTACGAGGAATTAAAGAACTTTCAGGAAGACACAATAAAAATTCTTTATGACGAGAATAATATTATTGTCGCCATCACCAAAGATGCCTCCACGCTTAACCCTGAAGGCTATAGCGTCGTTGAAGTTCCTGATATTACAGCTAATCGCCGTGCCGATGATTCAGGTAAGTGGATGTTTAAGGACGGGGCTGTAGTTAAGCGGATTTATACGGCAGACGAACAGCAACAACAGGCCAAATCACAAAAGGCCGCATTACTTTCCGAAGCTGAATCAGTTATCCAGCCACTGGAACGCGCTGTCAGGCTGAACATGGCGACGGATGAGGAACGCGCACGACTGGAGTCATGGGAACGCTACAGCGTTCTGGTCAGCCGTGTGGATACAGCAAATCCCGAATGGCCACAAAAGCCTGAATAAAAATTAAGGCCCGATAGCGGGCCTTGTCTCATTCAGGTTGTTCGGGAAATGTTACTGGCAGGCTGGAGGTGTCTGTGGATTCGACTTTCTGCGCGTAGAGCATCCACTCTGTTAATTTTTGTTTATTCTCGTCGGAAATGATACCCAGCCGTAGCTGTGAGTCCCATAGCTGGGTTTTATCCCTGACGAGCTGTAGCAAGCTTTGCTTTTCATTTTCCGCTTGTTGCCTCTGCTCTTCCTCGGTATAAGTTCGCTTTACCACTACGCCATCTTTGAACATCCATTTACCCGAAATATCAGCCCGGCGATTTGCTGTAATATCAGGTAATTCAACGACGCTTGCGCCTTCTGGATTAATTGCTGAAACATCCTTTTCAATACAAATAATAACGCCGTTATGGTCATAGACCATTTTCAACGTATCAGACTGGAAATTCTTTTGTTCCTCATACCAGTTTTTTCCATCCTCTGTATAAAGCCATTTGATGTTAAATTGCTTTGTTAGCTGATATTGCTCTTTTGTTTTAGGATTGCCAGCAGTAATGTTTTTTAAGTGCATCATCGTTAAATACTCCCCGCGTTATACCACGTCCCATTAATGCAATACTGAATTGGCCTTGCCTGAGTTGTATCAATTAATTCGTCACGGTTTCCGTTAACTGAACCTGTAACGACATAACCTGACTTATCAGACCAACCAGGCCCATTCCATGTTTGAACAGATGACAGTCCTCCTAAACGGACACCT
>ENA-UOJD01003705-UOJD01003705.1-human-gut-metagenome-genome-assembly--contig:-P48-NODE-3705-length-10741-cov-5.102845_pt1 | contig 10741 bp, 10 predicted proteins | sample MGYA00242342_ERZ723889 | MGnify/ENA metagenome assembly ERZ723889
TGATCTGTGATTGTATAAAGCTGATTATCTGTCAGGTCAAACTGGGTATATTTAACCGGGATCTGTCCCACAACCAGATTGACGACCACCACAATGGCCAGCATAACTGCTGTCATCAGCGCATCGCCGCCCCAGCGTTTTCTCTGGATAGCCTGAATCGTCAGGAAGATACAGAATCCGATGATGGATAGATAATAGACAATGCCTGTCACATCAAAAACGCCTGAGCCAAAGTTGGAGAAAAAGGATGTCATATTAAAGGCACCCAGTGCTTTTGCCACTGAACCTGCCATCCAGTCTGATTTTACAAAGAAAATGATAATATTGACTGCTTCCGCAGCAATACCTGCTGCCAGCGCAATCTTTAGATTGGCGGTCAGATTATAAACCAGCCATGCCGCAAAAAGGATGACAAAAATCCAGATAACAAAGGATGCCACCGCCGTTGACGGCAATGATTTTGTGATCGTACCCGTAATATAAAATACAAGCAGCACAAAGAAGGTCAGCAACGCCGCAATGACCTGACTCTCTGTTACAGAAGAGATGAACAGACCAATGGCAATGCAGGCTGCCCCGTACAGGAAATAGCCGAGAATAGCGGTATAGGCCATCGGCAGGGAAACCGTGCCAAACCGGCTGAGGATCAACGGATAAAAACAAGTCACCAGAAGCGCCAGTCCGAATACTGTCACCATGGCCAGATACTTGCCAACCACGATCTTCCACAGGGAAACCGGTGCTGTCAAAAGCAGCTGATCTGTCTTTCTGCTTTTCTCTTCCGCCAGAATACGCATGGTCAAAACAGGTGTCATCAACAGGAATAAAACAATGACGCAGGACAATGTATAGCCAAAATATGGATAACCGGAAGCAAGATTAATAACCGCATAGTAGATGCCGATGACCACCAGCATAAAGGCCATGCAGATATAGCCCGTCATTGATGTAAAATACGAACGTAATTCTTTTTTATAAATCGCTGCCATGCTCTGCTGCCTCCTCTCCGTTATCTGTATTGCTTCCGTTTTCTGCAGTTGCTTCTGTTTCTGTCTTTTCGTCATCTGCAGCAGCAATATATTCTCCTGCTTTGGCTCGAATATCCTCTGCCGCTGCTGCATTCTGATCTGCTGCATCTGTTGTACTGTCCGCAGTCAGTTCCATGAAGACATCCTCCAGTGATTTCTTGATCTGGTTCATGGCATAGGTTGGGCACTGGACAGCCGCCAATCTGTAGAAGATCATATCCCGGATTTCTGTCTTCGGATCACTTTGAATCATCACATCCACACAATCCTTCTCATCAGATTCTCTGTATTCGATGTTCTCCACACCTTCCACTGAATCCAGTGCCCCTTTGATCGTCTCTTCATCACCCTTGACCGTCAGATGCAGGGTAACTTTATCTTCCATAAGCTTGCCGAGATTGTCCGTTGTATCACTGGCTACCAGTTTACCGTGGGACAAAATCAGCACATCATCACAGACCGCACTGATCTCCGACAAAATATGGGAACTCAGAATGACGGTATGTTTTTTGCCAAGGCTTCTGATCAATCCACGCATCTCGATGATCTGAGCCGGATCCAGTCCGACCGTCGGTTCATCCAGAATAATGACTTCCGGATAACCAAGCAGCGCCTGTGCCAGTCCGACACGTTGTTTATAACCTTTGGACAGGTTGCGGATCAGACGATCCTTCATGTCCTCAAGTCTGGCATCTGCAATCACCTTTTCAACTTCTTCTTTCCTTTTATTCTTTGCAATTCCCTTTAATTCAGCCGCAAAACGCAGATATTCAAGGGGTGTCATATCCGTATACAGCGGCGGGATCTCAGGCAGATAACCGATACACTTCTTGGCCTCCTCAGGATTTTCCAGCATATCATGTCCATTGATCATAATACTGCCCTCTGTTGGTCCAATATAACCGGTGATCATATTCATCGTCGTGGATTTGCCGGCGCCGTTAGGCCCAAGGAAACCATAGATATGGCCTTCTTCCACTGTAAAGCTCAGATGATCCACAGCCACATGATCGCCATATTTCTTCACAAGATTTTTGACTTCTATCAAAGCCTCTCTCCTCCTTCTCACTATTTGAACAGACAATTACGAAACCCAGAAATTCCAATATGACGAATAAACTATTCAAAAATACTCGCTTTCAGAAAACCAGTTCGAGACTTAATGGGTTTCGTAATCATCTGTTTCATGCCATATAAAAGCATAGCCAACCTTTGTGATTTTTTAGTGGGAATTTTGTGACGAAAAAATGACCATTTTGTGAACAGTCACAAATGGTCATTTTCTCTGCCTGTATATTTAACTTTCATCTGCTGTCTGATGAACAGCTCCCAAGACAATTCGGTCGTAGGCACTGACATCCTGCTGCCACCGCTGATAACGGCTGTCCTTTCTATGATCCTCCAGTTGATAATCCTTTGCCAGATAATCCCCCAGCCAGACACTAATCTTTTTTGCCCCGCTGTAATTCAGATGATTGCCGCCATCCCGGCTGTCTGTCATCCAGTCGAATCCTGTTTCTTTCATTCTGTCTTTCATATTAAAATCTATAAAAGAAATATTCCTGGACGAAGCATAGTCCGCCACTGCCCGGTGCCTGGCCATATTCCATGAATTGGCTGACGGCATTTCCATAAACATCACCTGGATTCCCGCTTCCTGGCAAATTTCAACAAACTGATCCAGGCTCTTCATGGCAATGGCATCAATCTCTTCCTTCTCCTTTGTTTCAGCCATGTAATCGCCGCCCTTATAGGCCACCCGGTCACCGGAATAGCGATAACCCTTGCCGGGATCATGCCATGGTTTCTGCTGTTTTCCCATAAGCTCTGATAAGGTCACACTTTTCCACCGGTCATGATATTCCAGCACCGGAAAAAGATAATTGACAGCTGTTTTAACAAGGGATGTCAGATGACCCTCCATATTTTCCTGAAAAAGGGTATCTGTCTCCAAAATGACAACTTTCGGCTTCTGACAGGTCAGTACCTCCTGCAGCAGCCGCACCGACTGATCAATGGTCTGATTGGGTTCTCCACAGGCAAAGCCCGCAATACCATGACTTTTCCACAATTCCATCGGGGAAAATCCACTGGCCAGATCGCTGTTGCCGATGGCTGCTATATCCAGAGAATTTTTTTCCTCTCCGTAAAACCCACGGGCTCTGTAATTGTGCATGCCGCCGCTGCCGGAATTAGATCTCGGCATCAGCACTTTTGACATTCCTTCCAGCAGCAAAACCGCCAGCAGGACAAACGCGATAATTTTCAATGCCCTTTTTACAAATTGTTGTCTATTAGATATATGCATCTTCCCGTCTCCTCATTCCCGAAGTCATTATTTTCCGAAGTTTAGAAGTTGGCATACAAAGGATCCACCACGCCGTATCCGCTGCCATAAGCCCCCAGCAGCACAATGGCACAAAAAGCACCGGCATAAATCATCCACCGCCATATGATCGGCAAGGATGCGATCCGTTCCCGGATACAGATACCTTCCTCCCGGAGAATGCCAACCACCAGCATAAGAAGTACCCCTGCGGCCAGCACCGCCAGATCATGCACATCCAGCCCCAGTTCCAGCCAATGTCCTGTTGTCTTCCTGAACATGGACACAAACATGCCCGCAAAAACAGGCAGACTGTCTGCACGGAACAAAAGCATACCGATATTAACCAATATAAATGTTCTCAAGATCAAAAAGAACTGCCATGGGCGACTATCCTTTTGAATGCCTGTTTTCTTATAGAAGAGAAATATCATCGGTTTGAAAAGCAGACCAAACAGCGTCAGCACGTAATAATACATGCCATAGGCCACATATTTCCATGCTGCTCCATGCCAGATACCATTCGCCAACCAGACAAAAAACAGTGCAAAAGCAGTAGGCATCACTTGTCCCAGATGAGGACTCAGATGTTTCTTGGCCCATCTTCCCAACTTCATATTCGTCTTTGACAAAGTCACCGGATAAAAAATATAATCTTTGAACCATGCGCCTAATGTCATATGCCATCTCCGCCAGAATTCACCGATGGATCTTGAGAAAAACGGCTGATGAAAGTTCCGTGTGATCTCAATGCCAAACAGCGCCCCGCTGCCTCGGACGATATCCATGCACCCTGCAAAGTCTGCATAAATCTGCAGTGTATACACAAGCATCGCCAGTATCACAACACCGCCGCTGTAATCTGATGGGCTTCCGAAAACCGTACTGACAAGCAGGGCCGCTCTGTCCGCCAGCACCATTTTCTGAAAAAGGCCCCAGAGGATCAGCTGCGCACCAAATGTAAATTGTCGGTAATCCGCCCGATGGCCTTCAAAGGCCTGCCCTGCCAACTGTCCGTATCGGCTGATAGGTCCCTCCGTAATATTCGTAAATAAACTGAGAAAAAGTGCCAGTCTTCCGAAATGATGATCCGCCGCAGTCTGCCCGCGGTAGACATCGATGACATACCCCACCGCCGACAGCGTATAAAAAGAAATACCCAGAGGCATCACAAGCTTCAGCGCCGGCAGTTGGATTCCAAAATTCAGACTGTTCCCCAGGGCATTCACATTGGCACTGAAGAAATGATAATATTTTAAAAAGGCCAGAAGCCCCACATTGATCAGAACCATCGCAAGAACAATATGGCGCTTCCGGCGCATCATCGCTGCCTTTCTGGCTTTTCTCTCTTCCTTTTCCAGACTTTTCCGTACACTGTCAAAGGCTTTCTGCTCCCGCTCCATAGCAAGAGCCCCCAGATAAACCGACACCGTCGTGATCAGCAGGAAAACAATCAGCTTTCCGGAGGCCAGCCAGTAAAAGAAATAGCTGCCGCCCAGCAAAACCAGCCACCGCCTTTTCAGGGGCATCAGGTAATACAAAATCACCAGTGCACCCAGAAAAAACAGCAGATAAAAATAAGACGTATAACTCATCCCGTCGTCATCCTCCCGAACAGCTTAATCCTCCTGAAGCCGCATAATCAGCTTCTGCATCGCCTCCACAGACTCAAAATTCTCCGGTACCACATCCGTCGGCAAAATCTCCACATCAAACTCATCACAAATCTCCGTCACAATCGTCATCACATCCAGAGAATCAATCAGCTCATCCGACACCAAATGCTTCTCATCCACATAATCAATACCCGGTTTCACTTTATTTAAAATACTCAATAACTCATTCATTATCTTGTAACTCCTTCTATTTTTTATATATTATCGTAACTGTTCAGAGCTAACCTCCTTATCCACTCAACTTCCTATAGGCAGGCCATCGGATTCCTGCAATAGCTATCTTGTTTGCAAAACCCAATAAGCTTCTGATAAGTGTGTGTCTGATGGACATTTCATAAGCAGGTGCTTCCGGCATGGCCGGTCCTTGGACGCTGTCCTTTAGCGTCCTAGTACCGCTGCCAATGCCGGGCAGTGCAAATGTGCCTGCTTTGAAACGTCCATCAGACACGCACTTTCAAAGCCCCCAGGTTTTGCAAACCTCATAAACTAACCGATGGCCTGCCCCTCCATCAGATCTGCGTAATAGCTCTTCAAGTATTTCCTGTCTATTTTGCCATTGGCATTTTCCGGCATTCGCTTCACACGAATGCATTCCCCAGGCCGCATATACGCCGGCAGTTTGCTTTCCATCAGTTTTCGCATCTGGTTTTCGTTTTTCGGGCCGCCTTCATAGAAAAGAATAATCCGGTCCCTATCCTCATCGTAAATGCTGACGCAGCTTTTTACATCAGAAGCCGCACCGGCAGCTGCCTCCACTTCACCCAGTTCGATGCGATAACCCATATGTTTGATCTGAAAATCACGCCGTCCCAGATAAAGCAGCTCGCCCCGTTCATTATAGCGAACCAGATCACCGGTTTTGTATATTTTCTCCGGATACCAGGGATTTAACGGATTCTGTATAAAAGCCGCATCCGTTTTCTCAGGATCACCGTAATATCCGCTGGCCACAAAGGAACCTCTGACGCACAGTTCGCCGATTTCTCCCGGTGCCGCTTCCGTACCATCCTCACGAAGGAGGATCAGGTCACAGTTGTCACAGGCACGCCCAATAGGCAGTGTTTCACTATCCGCAAATTCCCTGTCCACAATATAATAAGCGCAGATATCTGTTACTTCTGTCGGCCCGTAGAGATTTGCATACAGCAGTTCCGGCATTTTCTTCCGCCAGTAATTCAGCTGTTTCACCGGCATGACTTCACCGGCAAAAAAAACTTTTTCCATATACTCAAGGGATACATAATCCAGCACTTTCCAGTTTGCCACGATGGACAATGCCGTCGGCACCCAATAAATAGTATTGATCTTCCGGCTGTTCATATATTCCAGAAGCCGCACCGGAAAGGCAAAAAGCCGTTTCGGCAGGATTTGAAGCTCTGCTCCTGCTGCCAGAGTTGTGTAAATATCCAGCACCGACATGCTGAAATAAAATGGGGTCTGACTTCCAAAAATGGTCTCTTCATTAATATCAAATGTGGTCTTCACCCATTCGGCATAAGCCATCACATTCCGATGCGTCACAGCAACACCTTTTGGCATACCTGTAGAACCGGATGTAAAAAGAGTATAAACCAAATCCGTATCCACTGATTTTCTCCGGATCTCCGCCAGTCCTTCTCTGTCCTCAGGCGTATGCATGGCATTCTCATAAAGAAGAACCTTCGGTCTATCCTTCCTGACTGCTTCCATGGCTTCCCTGACTGTCTCCTCATGATCTCTGTCTGTAATAACCGCCGCCGGTTTCAGTACACTGAAAATCTTACGAATTCTGTCCCAGGGCATTTTCGTATCAATTACTGTATAAAAATCACCGCCATAAACAGTACCAAGCATCGCTGCCAGACAGGCCGGTGTTTTCTCCATATAAACAGCCACCGGCCGATGGGTCATCCGATGCATCAGCAATAAACTGCCGATCCGTGCTGCCGCCTCCCGCAGCATCCGCCATGTCATCGATGTATCTGTATCGGCGCAGGCTGTTTTCTCAGGCCAGCGGCCGGCTGAACATTCAAGATATTCCAATATATTTTTCAAGCTATCGCCCCCTGTTCTCTTTGGTGTCCCTATCATAGCACAAAAAAATCCGAAAACAGGAAAAGTCGGGATATTGTAAGAAAGATATACGGAGTGAAAGAAATCCGAAAGAAAATTTAGAGTTACTATAACTATGAGAAACACGCTTCGCGAGTTTCTCAAGTTATCGCGGCCTCTACACTCCGTTTCGGTCGTTGCTAAACAAGCGCCACTGGCGCTTAGCAACGCCAAGGTCTCGTGCAAGCACGGACTTTGGCTCGTTGCTCTCGTAAATAAAAAGAGGATATCCTCAGACATCCTCTTTCATAGAATTTATTATTTATTTCTTCGCTTCCTCTATCATACAGGTATGTTCCCGCGTCGCTTTATCATAGTTGACGCCTACCAGCAGGATATTTCTGCCAGATAGCCTGAAGGGTATCTGAAGAATTCTTTAATGCCTTGGAAACCTCACCCCACTGGGATGCAGCAACGGCATTGATGTATTCGCCCCGCACTTCACTGTTTGGAATGAAAACTTCCTTGTATGAAAAATCATATCCCAAATAGCCAAGATGGATCAACAACGTCAAAACATCATCCTTCAATCCTTCAAAGTTCATATCAATATAGAACCGAAGAGCTTCAAATGTCTCCGTCCGATTCCAGTAAGAATCACAAATACCGGTTAAAACAGCCGTCACCACAGAGCGCGGACTGTAGATGGATTTGGCCTTCTCAAAATGATAACCGTCATACCATTCTTTCAGTTCAGACAAATTTCTTCCATATTGCTTACATAAAACGGCAACTTCCTCTTCCGTAAAACCGACAAATTCTGCCAAGGGTCCCGGATTCGTCATAGAAAACTCATCAAACATATTAAGCGCTGAATGTGTGCCATATTTCTTAATCGGCAAGATTCCGGTCATGTAGGCAAGATGAATATACGCCTTGTCCTTCAGGAAATCCCTCAGGAAATCCAGGTACTGCTCTTGTGCTTCATGATTCTCGCGATATTCACGGAAAATACAGTCCCATTCATCAATAATGATCACAAACGGACATTTCGTCTGCTGGTAAACATCCTGCATTGCCCTGCTAAAATTTTCTTTATCAAAATAATTAATATCCGGATATTCAAAAAACAAATCCCATAAAACTGATTTTTTTACTAAACGCAGCATCTCTTCCATACTTGATGTTTGGCTGAGAAATTCCTGCATATTCAGAAATATCGTATTATATTGGTTCAACTTCTTCTCATAGGCATCCGTTTTTGAAATCTTCAACCCCTGAAACAATTCCCGGGAATCACAGCCACGACTGTAATAAGCTGTCAGCATGTTGGCAGCCATAGACTTACCAAAACGCCGAGGACGGCTGACACATACGTATTTCTGATTGCTGTACATGACCCTATTGGTATATTCAATTAACCCCGTTTTATCCACATAAATCTGGGAATTCAAGGCTTCGCCAAACTTTTCATTCCCGGGATTCAGATAACCACCCATGCACTGCACCTCCTTCTATTGCCTGCCAGCCCTGCTTGTATACTCATTGTGTATTCGTGCTTATTTATAAAAATGTTGTACCTGTTTTTGAAGTTTTGCTTGGCTCTGAACAGTTACAAAATGATATTCACCGGATAAGCTGTTTATGCTGCATGCCTTTTCCTTGTCATCTCAATGGCACTATCCATATTCCCGGATGCTGCCACTACAAAAACAGGCAGACTATCCCGGTAACTGCTGTTGATCTCACACTGCCAGTATTCCAGGCCTTCATCCTCTTTCTCAATGCATTCCAGCAGTTCCGGAGGGATCCGCCATCCCTCCGTTTCTTCTGTCATCATAGTAACTGCCGCTGACAGAAAATACCGGATGACACTCTGTCCATGGCCATTGTCCTTAAAGTCCGTATCCAGTCTTCTGAGATATTGATGAAAAGCGGCTTCTTCAAAAATCGCCAGACTGCTACCGTACCATTTGGTCACAATGTAATGCTTGCTGCTATCTAACTGCAGATCTGTACATCCATCTGTCCTAAGTTCTACTGCTCCTCTCATGTAAATCCCTCCTAATTACCGCAGTTCCGCCAACAACTGCTTCTGTCACCCCGTTATCCGACAGTCCCTCTCCTCCATCAGACAACATGTCTCTTAAATGTCTTAATAGCGATTATGAACAACTTCTATCGCGGCGATAACATCCCGCATCTTCAGCTCTGTTCCATTATCCAGAACAGCTGTCCCTGTCAGATGTCCGAACACCTGATGCTGATCACTGACGATCACCTTCATATCAATCTTCGCATTTCTATCCAGAATCGGCTCAAAAATTCCCTCAAAGCGACTATCACTGGATGAAATCGTCCAGGGATCCATATAATTGAAATTGCCTTCATCATCCTGTCCGATCATAAAGACAACCTCCTGAAGCTTATGGGCACGGCCGTCATAGAAAATTACATTCTCTGAGGCACTGCTCCGGTCACTGAATCCATAGCCAAGATTAAACCCAAAAGGTACGCCATTCAGCCTTGTGCTGCAGGTTCCCCAACGCCAGATGTTGTCATAAGTCCATACACCGCGTCCCCAGTCCAGGACAGCCATATCCTTTCTTCCATCAAAAATGTAATCGCGCCCGTCAAAGTTCACTTTGCCCTTGACCGGCATACAATTCACCTTCTGATTGTAATAAAAAGCCTTCGGCTTCTCCTTCCACGGTGTAGCAATACAGATGCTGTCCATCTCCGGCTGCTTCATCAGAAGGTCCGCCTTCAATGTCTTACCATCCTGAAAATCACGGAAAACACACTGAATTCTTCTTCTATGCGGCTTCACCGTATAACGAAGATGAATCCGACCATTTCTGAAATCCGCATTGCCATCGTCCGATGTCCTCCCCAGACCCATCCGACCCATAGGCATTGCCGTCAATATGGTCTCAGTATGTTCCTTTCGTTCCACAAGATCGATCAGCGACACACTGACAAGTCCTGCATAACCAAGATCAGACAAAGTAAATGCGGCGGCATAATGTTCTCCCACCGCCATATAATAATCCCACTCCTTGATTCGGAAAGAAGGTGCTGCAATATTCTCGCGATTATACTGCCAGACCGGTCGTCTTGCCCAACCGGGTGTCACAACATATCCCTGCTGATCCAACAACTTCTGAACAACCGTTACCTCATGCTGCATAAAGATCCCTCCTGTCTTCTCCTGTTTGAACGTATATTATCAGTATAACAAATTTTTCGAAAAAAAATAGTCTTTTATACATATTTCCTAAATTACGGCGCAAACTAATGCTGTCACCCGTCAATATGTTAGCTTTTCCGTTCGCAGCATCAAGTGGAAAATATCTCTCACGATTACATGTTGAACGGACTCAGTTTTTTCGCAATTGAAAGGAGATTATCAAAATGGAAGTAAACAATTCAATTAAATGTGGCGTTCATGATTGTAAACATCATGCAGGTAATGTGGAATACTGTACCTTAAACTGTGTCAGCATCGGCGCCTGCGAATGTTCCCCTAAGACCAAAGAAGGCACAGACTGCGAATCCTTTGCAGCCCGCTAAACTAAAAAAAGGGCTGTACCAATAACCCCAAAGCGTGCGGCCCATGTATATCAAACTATGAGAAACACGCTCTGCGAGTTTCTCAAGTTATCGCGGCAGTCGCCAAG
>ENA-UOJD01003710-UOJD01003710.1-human-gut-metagenome-genome-assembly--contig:-P48-NODE-3710-length-10728-cov-13.198632_pt1 | contig 10728 bp, 14 predicted proteins | sample MGYA00242342_ERZ723889 | MGnify/ENA metagenome assembly ERZ723889
ACTGCCTCCAACAACAGTACCAAGATCGCTAATTGTTCCGGTAGTCCATTCTGGATTGGCATTATCAACAAATAATTCTTGAAAATAGGACTGTGCTTGCTGCGCTAAATTATCGTTTATTTCAGTATTGATTTGTATTTTTCTATCCAGCACCTCCAATATTCCCGCGATTTTTTCCTGCTCTTCAAACGTAAAATCAGGAACACCATATTTCATAATTGCCGCTTTGTCTCCACGAGGCATTTTAGTGCCTTTGGAAGTAGCCATCGAATAATCGAAAAATGTATCATCAGCGAGGACATAATAGAGAAAGCGTTTGCTCACTCCATCCTTTGCTCTGAACACAAGCACATCATTGGAGCAACCGCCATCGTATTCTGCAAACCATATCTTCTTAAAATACGGTCTGATGTTAGAAACGAGGACATCCCCAGCAGAAAAAGCCTGTGTCTGCGCTAATGTCGGAAGTGAAGATGCACTGGTTATTCCGCCTTTGTTGGGCATCATGTTTTCTGTAGAGATATATGTATCCTCATCCAGTACGGCAACATCTATCTTACCCTTGGCGTAGTCGCATATATCCGAAAGATTAAATTTCATACCCAATCACCCCCAACTTTCTCCTGATCTCGTCCTCCAATTCATGGGACTTAGCAAACATATCGGACAGCTCTGATGTCAATCTGGCCATTTTATCCTCGAAAGGCTCGCCGTCATCTTCCTGCTCCTCGATCCCAACATAGCGCCCCGGCGTCAGAATATAATCCTGCTTCGCAATATCCTGCAAGGAAGCAACAGAGCAGAAACCTTTCACATCCTCAAGTGTTCCGTTCTGGAATGCCTCGAAAGTATCTGCCAGTTTCTGAATATCTTCTTCGGTAAAGTCTCTATGCTTGCGGTCTACCATGTGGCCCATTTTGCGGGCATCAATAAAGAGCGTCTTGCCTTTCTGCTTCTTGCCCTTCGTGATGAACCACAGGGTAACCGGAATGGTCACGCTGTAAAAGAGCTGTGTCGGCATAGCAATGATGCCCTCGATCAGATCGTCTTCTATAATTCTTTTACGGATTTCGCCTTCACCGCTTGACTGCTTAGAAAGAGCACCGTTTGCAAGTACAAGGCCGATCTTTCCGGTCGGTGCGAGATGATGGATCATATGCTGAATCCATGCATAGTTCGCGTTACCCGGAGGAGGCGTACCGTACTTCCAGCGGACATCATCAAGCAGCTTTTCCTGATTCCACGGATGATAGTTGAATGGGGGATTCGCAAGGATAAAATCTGCCTTCAGAGTCGGGTGCAGATCATTTGTAAAGGTGTCCGCCTGATAAGGGCCAAAGTCGGCGTCGATACCACGGATCGCCATGTTCATCTTGGCCATCTTCCATGTGTCCGCGTTTGCCTCCTGCCCGTAAACGGAGATGGCTCCACGCTTGCCGGAATGAGCCTGAATGAACTTTGCGCTTTGCACAAACATGCCGCCGGAACCGCAGCAGCAATCATACACACGGCAGTTATCGAACGGGCGCAGAATAGAAACAAGTGTCTTAACCACACTGGACGGCGTATAGAATTCGCCTCCGCCTACACCTTCCTTCTCCGCAAACTGCGCGATACAGTATTCATAAGTACGGCCCAGAAGATCTTCGCTTTCTTCTGTATCTCTCATATCGATATTGTTTGTGAAGATATCAACCACATCACCCAACACTCGCTTATCGAGATCCGGACTGGCGTAGTTTTTAGGAAGGACATTCTTCAAGGTCTTATTTTCGGCTTCAATAGCTCTCATAGCCGTATCGATAACCATTCCAATTTCAGCAGTATGAGCAGCAGAAGCTATCGTGCTCCATCTTGCCTCTTCTGGCATGAAGAAAACGTTCTCCATCGTGTAAGCGTCGCGGTCATCCTCAAATCCGTCACCCTCTGCGACAAGCTCCTGATATCTTTTATCAAAAGCCGCGGAAATATAGCGCAGGAAAATAAGCCCGATGATTACCTTTCTGTATTCTGCCGCAGGGATATGTCCCCAAAGAACGCAAGCCGCATCCCACAGTTGTTTTTCAAAGCCAATATTGGCGTTGGTTTTATCAGCCATCTGAATCTACCTCCAAGTAAACGCATGTATCCATGCTTATTCTATTCTTTCTGATGTACTAAAAAACGGACTCAGTCATCATCGACCATTTCCATTATGTCGCTGACATCACATTGCAAAGCTATGCAGATTTTCTCTATAATCTCTGTGTTTACGTTTTCATTCTTACCGAGCTTCGTAACGGATGCCGCACTGATCCCAGCTACACGCTGCAAATCTTTTTTCTTCATATCTTTATCAATTAACAGCTTCCATAATTTCTTGTAACTAATGGCCATGTGCTAACCTCCATTTTCTGTCAAAATGTCTACACATAAACTCCGACTTGCTTATTATATCACGTTCCTCATCAAATTTCAAGATTTTCTCCTGCGATTGCAGGAATAATTTTCGTTTTCTCTTGAATTTTACAGTCCAATCTGCTATAATGTGAAAGACGGCTGGTTTCTCAGCCGATTTTGCACTAAGGAGGCGTGTCGTTCATGATCTTTATAAGCGGTGTCCACGGTGTCGGGAAGTCCTACTTCTGCGACATGGTCAAAACGGAAACTGGCATAGAGTCCTACTCCGCCAGTACGTTGATAACGCAGAAGAAGCATTCCGGATTTTCCAAGGACAAGCTCATACCTGATATCGACGACAACCAGCAATACCTCCTTCAGGCAGTCCGTGAGTTAAGAGACTCCGGGGAAAACTTTATTCTGGATGGGCACTTCTGCTTATTGAATGCGTCCGGAGAAATTACTCGGATTCCATATGACACCTTCACTGCACTGAAACCGGAGGCGATTATCTTGTTGATGGAAAAATCAGAAGTTATTGCTGCCCGACGCAAGGAGCGCGATGGGATTGAAGCTGCGGTTCAAGACATTGAGGATTTTCAGCAGAAAGAATGCGCCTACGCAAAAGAAGTCGCCGCTGAAATCGGCGCGAAACTCTTTGTTTCTGGCGGTGCCGGAGACCTTGCACAGGCAATTAATTTTATAAAGTCACTTTAAGGAGGAGCTGTTTATGGCAGGCAAATTTGAGCGAAAGCTATTCTCCGAGATTAGTCTCGATGATCCCTTCTTTGATTCATTAAAAGCCGATTATCCGGGAACTTCAACCAGTACCGGTTTTGTAAAATGGTTTGCTGCAAAAGCTGCAGATGGCAAGAAAGCACTGGTTTTTGAAGATGATCAGGGTATTGGCGCTTTTGTTAATCTCAAGCCCGCTGAAGCAGAAGAAATTAAACTTGCCGACGGCACCATATTGCCTAAAGTAGCTCGACTTAAAATCACTACAATCAAAATTGATGAGCGATATCGTCATCAAAGAATTGGCGAGGGTGCGCTTGGCTTAACACTTTGGCAGTGGAGAGATCTCGGTACCGATGAAATATATGTGACTGTATTTGAGAAGCACACCAGCCTGATCTTTCTTCTCGAAAAATATGGTTTTGTATACGTTGGTAATAATTTGAATGGCGAGCGAGTATACATTAAAGATCGCAGAAACCTCGATTTTAGTGATCCATGCAAAGCATTCCCTTTCTTGAACAATCAAATGCAGTACGCAGGATGCCTCGCAATTGACATGGCCTACCATGACACAATGTTTGCATCATCTGAACTTGCGCATACGTTGCAAGAACGTGTTGACATCAGCGTGGCAAATGGGCTAAAAAAGGTTTACATCGGAAAGCCTTACAGCTTGGCTTTTAAGGTCGGAGAGCCAGTATTGATTTATCGTAAATACACTGGCACCGATGGTCGTCCGGGATACAAATCTGTCATAACATCATATTGCGTGGCGACAAGAATTGAAAAGATAAAGTCAAACGGACAGGCCCTTTGCACCTATGATGAGTTCCTTCATATGGTCGGGAACAAGTCCGTATACGACGAAGACGAACTGAAAATAAAATATGATACATGGGCTTCTCTAACGCTGATTGAGCTACTTTATTATGGCTATTTCGGCGCTGGGAATAATGTGAACTGGAAATGGTTGAAGGATAATGATTGCTGGCCCGGAACCCACCCGATGAATTTCCGTTACACGAGAAGTCAATTTGAGACAATTCTACGGGAGGGCAACGTCGATGTCGACAATGTTATTATCGATTAAACCTAAATATGCCAAAGTAATACTGGAAGGCAAGAAACAATACGAATTTCGGAAGAACAAACCCAAAGACGGCGTTACACGAATCATCTTTTATGCCTCGTCTCCTCAGAAGCAGGTGGTTGGTGAAGCTACAATAGATGAAATTCTGGAGGGAACGCCAAAGGAGATATGGGAGATTGCAAAGACAGCAGCCGGGATCACAAAGAAGTTCTACTTCTCCTACTATGCCGGGAAAGATAAGGCCATCGCTTATAAGCTCAAAGACGTAGTAGTATACGATACCTTCAAAGAGCTCTCCGATTATGGGATCAGACAAGCCCCGCAGTCATTTGTATATCTGGATTAGATCAGGAGCCACGTTGTGAAATAGCAGCGTGGCTTTTTTTTACCCTCTTGACAACTTCCCATTTTCCAGCTATACTAATAAGCAGATTAGCGTAGTCGCTAATTGGCGAAGAAAGGAGATTTTACTATGACAGGCGATTTTGGGAAATTCATCAACGAAAAGAGGCTCGGACGTGCTTCTGACGGCGGCGATATCCTTCTTAAAGATATTGCTCAGGCTATGGGAACTACCGCTACCTATCTCTCCGACATCATCAAAGGGAGACGAAATCCTCCGGAAATGAGCATGCTGCTTAAGATAGCCGATGTTCTCCGTCTTACGGACGAGGAACGTGCAGAAATGTTCGATCTTGCTGGCCGTGAAAGAAATGAGGCAGCACCAGATCTTCCTGAGTACATTATGGACGAGAACCTTCCGCATGTTCGTGCTGCTCTCCGCAAAGCCAGCGATAAAAAGCTCGGTGATGACTTCTGGCAGCGTGTTTTGGAGGAAATCGAAAAGAAAGGATAAGTATGACCAAAGAAGCATATCTCAGCTCCCTTGTTCCTCGAATGTATAAGTCCGAATTCGATGATAAGGCAGCAGAAATCTTAGCGGAGCACTGTCCGGAGGCTCTCGAAAAGCCGATGCCCGTTCCTATAGAAGAGATCGCAAGAAATAAACTACACTTGCTCATCACGGAGTATCACCTATCCGAGGACCTTAGTATTCTCGGCCAGATGTGCTTCACGGATGGGCTTGTTGAAATCTACGATCCCTCTGAAGATGAGTATCGGGAAGTGTTCGTCAAAGCGAAGACCATAATCATTGACCCGGACACCTATCTCAAGCGAAACTTCGGCAGCCGCCGTAATACCGTAGCACATGAATTTGTTCACTGGATTTATCATCGAAATTACTTTCTGGCAATGGAGGCATTAAAGGGAGGACGAGCCGTAGCTCAACGCTGTCCCGTTGAAGCTAAGGACGAAACCTTCAAAGATGTTTGGACCGACGTAGATTGGCTCGAATGGCAGGCAAACGGTATAGCCCCGCGCATACTCATGCCAAAAGAAACAATTGCTGATGGATTTCAGATGATCATTGACCGCAGCAAGAAAAACAAGTTTGTATCCGCAGGACTGATCTCCAAGTCAAAATGGATTCTGGAGCAGTTTGCCGGATTCTATCAAGTATCGCAGACTTCTGCTGCGATCAGACTCACGGAGCTGGGACTCCTCTCATGAGCCATGTGCCAGCTCCTGTTTTTTAGGGTAATACTTCGCTAAAAAGCGGAGCCGCTAATTTATGAACTAATGAAAGAAGGGATGCGGATGGAAGAAATCCGAGACTGTCTCGGTCGCTTAGCTTGCTGCGGCAATGCGGCGACCGGTTACGTCTCCTCTCTGTATAAAGGCCATCGAACGACTGCTTATCTGTCAATCGGTGAAACCTTCACTGTTGAGAGGGACAACACACGAACCGTTGTGACACGGATCACCACTTCGGCTTTTAAAGTGCGCAGCTACAAAATTGCTGCTTAACCCGATCCATAACTGAATAGAAGTCCGCAGAGCTGCATTACGGCCAAGGACATAGTTTCATCCCAATACGGAGGACTGTGCCTTTGGCCGTCTTTCTGTCTCTACGGACATAAATCGGCTCCTGCGGATTTCAACCTTATCTATTTGCAAATCCAAAGGAGACGATTTTATGAAAAAGAACGAAAACAGTGTAAAACGTATCTACGACAAGCAGGCCAAAACATGGTTCGAGGTCAGCCCTGAACAGTACGAGGAATTTGACCGTTGGCGTACTAACCTCAGAAAACGTGAGCAGTATCATCACCGCTGCATGTGTCCACGTAGTAAATGGTGGCTCTGCGATGGCATGTGTCATGACTACGAATTCCACGCACCCGGTGATACCCTCTCTCTGGATATGCCGGTTTCAAATGAAGACGGCGATGAAGTCACCCTTCTCGATACCCTTGTGGACCCTGCTCCCACCATTGAGTCCGTCATCTGCGACAAGGCCGAGCTCGACCAACTCTTCGCCCGCCTGAACGAACTGATGCCGGAAGCTGTCGAAATTGGCAGACTCCGTCAGGACGGTCTGTCCGAGGAGGCGATTGCGAAGATTATCGGTATCAAACGCACCGCGTTTCTGTCCCGTCTCAAAAAGGCGAAGGAACAGCTCGCCACAGAATTCCCTGACCGCTTCTAAACAATGTATGGCTCTGGCTGCCGTAATGGTGGCCGGAGTTTTTTCAAAAATTTTCTCCCTTCCTTCGTCAAACCGCCTGCCTCACCTCCAGTGGGAAGTGTAAGGAGCACGAAACCACAAGTTCCAGAACGGAGGTGAACGACATGTACGAAGCACGCAACAAGAGCCCTGCGGACGAAGAAGTCATCGAGGTCTTAACCGCGATCAGTCACGTATCCGCAAGGTTGGCGAGGAAGCTCACAGTCCTTGCCGCACAAAGCAAATCCGAGGAAGGAGGAAAACATTATGAGCAAAATGAGCGATATGGCCATGACCATCGAAGAGCTCCGCAATGCTGCTGCCGCTATTAACGATGCAGCAGACTGGCTCTCCCGTCAGTTTAACGATGAGGCCGAAGCTGCTGAACCGGCACCCACGAAGGAACTGGAACTGAAACTGGAGGATGTCCGCGCAGTATTGGCGGATATGTCCCGTAAAGGCCACACGGCAGAGATACGCGACCTGCTTCAGAAGTACGGTGCCGCAAAGCTCTCTGGTGTTGATCCGGCAAACTACAGCGCACTTTTGAAAGATGTGGAGGGACTGGATCATGTCGAATAAACACGCATTACTCTCCGCGTCGTCATCTGAACGCTGGATTCACTGCCCACCGTCCGCAAGGCTCTCCGAGAGCTACGAGGATAAAGAAAGCGACTATGCTGCCGAAGGTACCGATGCCCACAGCCTTTGCGAATTCAAGCTGAAGACCGCGCTTGGTATTGAGGCCGAAGATCCCACGGAGGGCCTGTCCTACTACGATCAGGAAATGGACGACTGCGCCACCGGCTATGCCAGCTACGTGCTTGAGCAGGTGGAGGTTGCCAAGGAAGTATGCAGTGATCCGGTCGTGCTAATTGAACAACGCGTCGACTTCTCCCGCTGGGTAGAACAGGGCTTCGGTACCGCCGACTGCATTGTTATCGCGGACGGCACCTTGAAGATCATTGATTTCAAATACGGTCTCGGTGTTCTGGTCTCTGCCGAAGAAAACCCGCAAATGATGTGTTACGCGCTCGGCGCTTTGGATCTGTTCGATGACATTTATGACATCAGTACCGTTCGCATGACGATCTACCAGCCGCGCAGGGATAACCTTTCAACCTACGAGCTTTCCAAAGAGGACCTGTTCCGTTGGGCCGAAGAAGTCTTAAAGCCCGCTGCTGATCTCGCCTTTGCAGGTGACGGCAACTTCCTATGCGGAGAGTGGTGCGGTTTCTGTAAGGCCAAGAACGCCTGCCGCGCTCGTGCCGCTGCCAATCTGGAGCTTGCGAAGTATGAATTTAAGCTGCCGCCACTGCTCACCGACGAAGACGTGGAAGATATTCTCTCCAAGGTTGACGATCTGGTGACATGGGCAACCGACATCAAAGAATACGCGCTTCAGCAGGCGATCAGCGGCAAGGAGTGGTCCGTTTGGAAGCTGGTCGAGGGCCGCTCCAACAGAAAGTACACAAACGACGCTGCCGTTGCTGCGGCAGTCACCAAGGCCGGTTTTGATCCTTATGAGCAGAAGCTCCTCGGTGTTACCGCCATGCAGAAGCTCCTCGGCAAAGCCCGCTTCGAAGAAGTCCTTGCCGGTCTTATCGAAAAGCCGCAAGGCAAACCCACTCTGGTGCCGGAGAGTGACAAGCGTCCGGCCATGAACAATGCAAAATCCGATTTCATTGAAAATTAAGGAGGACAAGATTATGTCTAAGAATACTACAGCAAATAATCCCATGAAGGTCATCACTGGTGAGGACACCCGTTGGAGCTATGCCAACGTCTGGGAGCCCAGATCTATCAACGGCGGCGCTCCAAAGTACAGCGTCAGCCTTATTATCCCGAAGTCCGACACCAATACCGTCGCCAAGATCAAGGCTGCTATCGAGGCTGCCTATGCCGAAGGCGAATCCAAGCTCAAGGGTAACAGCAAGTCGGTACCGCCTCTTACTTCCATCAAGACACCTCTCCGTGACGGTGACGTAGAGCTCCCGGATGATCCGGCCTACGCGAATGCCTACTTCATCAATGCCAACTCCGCTACGGCTCCCGGCATTGTAGATGCGGATCTGAATCCGGTGCTCACCCGCTCGGAGGTCTACTCCGGCGTCTACGGCAGAGCCAGCATCACGCTGTATGCCTTTAACAGCAACGGCAATCGCGGTATTGCCTGCGGCCTTAACAACCTGCAGCTGATCCGCGCCGGTGAACCTCTTGGCGGCAAGGCAAGTGCAGAGTCTGACTTCTCTACCGATGCCGACGAAGATTTTCTCAACTAAGGAAAGGAGCGCAAACTTATGGAAAACACGGTTATGATCTCATCCCTTCTCTGCAACATCCTGATCGGGTGCTTCTGCATCGTAGTCCTCTCTTGGGCTGTAGTCGCCGTCCAGACGGTCATCAATGACTTCAAGCGTGAGAAACGCGAGGAGAAAAAGGCCCTGCAGGATGACGAATACCATGAAAAGCGTATGGAAGCCCTGAAGTAAAGCACGTGGGCTGGTGGCGTACCCTCGCTGCCGGCCCTTTTTAAGGATGGTGATTATATGCAAACTTTGAGTATTGATATCGAAACCTGCAGCAGTATCAGCCTGCACAAGTCCGGTGTTTACCGATATGTGGAAGCACCGGATTTTGAGATATTGCTGTTTGGATACAGTGTGAACTCCGGGCCGGTACATGTGATCGACCTTGCCTGCGGTGAGAAGATCCCAGAGGACATTATTGCAGCTCTGACGGATGATACTGTCATCAAATGGGCTTATAACGCGAATTTTGAACGTGTCTGTCTTTCGCAGCATTTAAAAAATATGGGCATCAGCCTTGATCCCTTCCATGATAATCATCCGCTCTCTACGGAATGCGCACGTTATCTCAATCCGGAAAGCTGGCGCTACTCCATGATCTGGTCGGCCACGATGGGCCTGCCGTTATCCCTCGAAGGTGTCGGTGCCGTCCTCGGTCTGGAAAAACAGAAACTCACCGAAGGAAAAGACCTCATCAAGTTCTTCTTCCAGCCCTGTGCTCCTACAAAGGCAAACGGCCAGCGGACCAGAAACTACCCTTACCATGAGCCTGAGAAATGGGCCGCTTTTAAGAGGTATAACATCCGCGACGTTGAGGCCGAGATATCTATTCAGGAGCGACTGCAGAAATTTCCGGTGCCGGATTCTGTCTGGGAGGAATACCACATCGATCAGGAAATCAATGATCGCGGCGTGGATATCGATCTGCCTCTTGTCAGGCAGGCTATAGATATGGATGCCCGCTCCCGCGCAGAGCTGACGGATGCTATGCGTGAGCTGACCGAGCTTGATAATCCAAACAGCGTGCAGCAAATGAAGCAATGGCTCTCCGATAACGGACTGGAGACCGGCAGTCTCGGTAAAAAGATCGTAGCGGAGCTCATCAAGACAGCGCCGCCGGAATTGCAACGTGTGCTCATACTCCGACAGCAGCTTGCAAAGTCCAGCGTCAAGAAATATCAGGTCATGATAAACGCAGTCTGCACTGATGGCCGCGCCCGTGGCATGTTCCAGTTTTATGGAGCCAACCGCACCGGACGATGGGCAGGAAAGCTCATTCAATTACAAAACCTTCCGCAAAACCACCTCGCAGATCTTGCTGAGGCACGCGCTCTTGTCCGCTCCGGCGATTATGAAAGCGTCGAAATGCTGTACGAAGACGTGCCCGATACTTTATCACAGCTTATCAGGACTGCCTTTATTCCGAAAGAAGGCAGCACGCTCATCGTATCTAACTTCTCGGCAATCGAAGCCCGTGTCATCGCATGGATGGCCGGTGAGAACTGGCGGCAGGAGGTCTTTGCCAAAGGCGGCGATATCTACTGCGCCTCCGCAAGTCAGATGTTCAAGGTCCCGGTCGAGAAACACGGCAGGTGAGGTCAGCACATCGGTAAGTGGATAGTGTCAGCAGATAGGTAAGCCGC
>ENA-UOJD01003713-UOJD01003713.1-human-gut-metagenome-genome-assembly--contig:-P48-NODE-3713-length-10720-cov-4.168776_pt1 | contig 10720 bp, 8 predicted proteins | sample MGYA00242342_ERZ723889 | MGnify/ENA metagenome assembly ERZ723889
TATGAGGCTTGTTACATATGAAGTAGAGCATAAAGGCGGTCTGGGTGTGATCAGCAAGGATGGAAAATGGGTCTATCCTCTTCGCTCCCTGGATATGGATTATAAGACCATGCAGGAACTGATCGAGGGGATCAGCGAGTCAGAAAAACAGCTGCTTGAATATGTGTCCGGTCAGGACCCTTATAAGATCAGAGGAGCGGCACCTATTGAAGAAGTAAAGTTTCTGGCGCCGATCCCAAATCCGAAACAGGATGTGATCTGCCTGGGTATCAACTATATGGCTCACGCAGAGGAGTCTGCCCGCTACAAGAAAGAGGCATTTGGAGGCGAACGTCCCTATGCCGTTTACTTCTCCAAGCGTGTAAACGAGGCGGTGGCAAACGGCGAAGGCATTGAAAGCCATTCAGACATTGTAGCCGATCTGGATTATGAGGTAGAATTGGCTGTTATTATTGGAAAAGAAGCAAAAAATGTACCGGAAGAAGAGGTAAAAAATTACATCTTTGGTTACACCATTATCAATGACGTCAGTGCCAGAACCCTTCAGACCCAGCATAACCAGTGGTATTTTGGAAAGAGTTTAGACGGATTTTTCCCAATGGGACCATGTATCACCACAGTGGAAGATATCCCATATCCGCCAAAGCTTTCTATCCAGTCCCGTGTCAACGGGGAACTGAGACAGGACAGCAACACAGAACTGCTGATCTTTGGTATTGACCACATCGTCAGTGAGCTTTCAAAAGGCATGACATTAAAACCTGGAACCATCATTGCCACCGGCACACCGGCAGGCGCAGGAATGGGCTTTACACCGCCAAAATTCTTAAAACCTGGAGATGTAGTAGAATGTACCATTGAAGGGATCGGCACACTTACCAATCCGGTAGTTGAATAAACATGTATGCTGCCTGACGGCGGCATCATCATAAATGAGCAATTGTATACTATATATTTAGGACAGCAACACAAGAGACAGGCAACATAAGGAGGTATGCATACAATGGAATTTGTCCCAATGACTATCAAGAAGCAGAAAAATATCGCCCTGATCGCCCATGATCAGAAAAAGCATGAATTAATGGAATGGTGCAAGGAACATAAATCCATTCTGGAGAAACATTTCTTATGCGGAACCGGAACAACTGCAAGAATGATCACCGATTATACCGGACTTCCGGTAAAGGGATATAACAGCGGCCCATTGGGAGGCGACCAGCAGATCGGCGCCAAGATCGTAGAAGGACAGATCGATTTCGTGATCTTCTTCTCCGACCCATTGACAGCACAGCCTCATGATCCGGATGTAAAGGCACTGCTGCGTATTGCACAGGTTTACGATATTCCCATTGCAAACAATAAGGCAAGTGCAGATTTTATGATCTCATCACCTCTTATGGATGAAGAATATGAGCATGATGTGATCAATTTCAGACAGAATATTTCAGAACGGGCGAAACAGCTGTAATAGAAACAACATTGTTTTTGCTAAAAGGGGGCACGCAGATGGAACAGAAATTATATGATATTATGGACTGGGCGGGGATTGAGGAACTGACCTATTCAGAGTCAGCCGATCCTCACAGAATGTTAGGACCACATGCAACAGAAGAAGGCTTACTGATACAGGCATTTATACCTACCGCAACAGCGATCACTGTAAAGCTTACAGGAAATGGGAAAAAATACCCTATGGAGCTGGCAGATGAAGCAGGATTTTATGCTGTACTGATCCCAAGAAAAACAGTGACAGATTATACCTTACTTGTCACTTATGATAATGGAACCGAAGAAGAGATTCACGATCCCTATTCTTTCGGACCACAGTTTACAGAAGATGAATTAAAGAAATTCGGTGCAGGTATCTACTACGACATTTATGAGAAAATGGGTGCTCATCCAATGACAATTGACGGAGTAGAAGGCGTTTATTTTGCAGTATGGGCTCCATGTGCTATGCGTGTCAGTGTAGTAGGTGACTTTAACTTATGGGACGGCAGACGCCACCAGATGCGCAAAGTAGGCGAAGGAGATGCCAGCGTATTTGAGCTGTTCATTCCGGGCCTGAAAGCAGGATGCCTTTACAAATATGAGATCAAGACCAGAGCAGGACTGCCTATGATGAAGGCAGACCCATATGGAAATTATGCAGAGCTGCGTCCAAATAATGCTTCCATTGTATGGGATATCAACAATTACCAGTGGAAAGATAAAAAATGGATGGACAAGCGGGCTGCTTCTGATACAAAGGACAAGCCTTTCAATATTTATGAAGTCCATTTAGGTTCCTGGATGCGAAAAGAGATTGCCAAGGACGAAAACGGGGAAGATGTCATTGGCTCCGAGTTCTACAATTACAGGGAACTGGCTGTAAAGCTGGCTGAGTATGTAAAAGATATGGGCTATACCCATGTAGAACTGCTGCCGATCATGGAACATCCTTTAGATGCTTCCTGGGGATATCAGGTAACTGGTTATTATGCTCCTACCAGCCGCTATGGAACACCGGATGATTTCATGTACTTCATGGACTATATGCATGAACAGGGCATTGGTGTGATCTTAGACTGGGTACCGGCCCATTTCCCGAGAGATGCTTTCGGAATGGCATGCTTTGACGGAACCTGCGTCTATGAACATGCAGACCCAAGAAAGGGCGCTCATCCGCACTGGGGTACACTGATCTATAACTACGGCCGTCCGGGAGTATCTAACTTCCTCATTGCCAACGCACTGTTCTGGGCTGAGAAGTACCACGCAGACGGCATCCGTATGGACGCGGTGGCTTCCATGCTGTATCTGGATTACGGTAAAAATGACGGTGAATGGGTGGCAAATATCTACGGCGGAAATGAAAATCTGGAAGCTGTAGAGTTCTTAAAGCACTTAAATACTGTATTCAAGGGCAGAAAGAACGGTGCGGTGCTGATCGCAGAGGAGTCTACTGCATGGCCAATGATCACCGGTGATCCAAAAGACGGCGGACTTGGTTTTGATTATAAGTGGAATATGGGCTGGATGAACGATTTCACCAACTACATGCGCTGTGATCCATATTTCCGTAAAAATAACTATGGCGAGTTGACGTTCTCCATGCTTTATGCCTACAGTGAAAACTTTGTCCTGGTATTCTCCCATGACGAAGTCGTTCACGGAAAAGGCTCTATGATGGGTAAGATGCCGGGAGAGACTTTAGAGGCAAAGGCTGAAAACCTGCGGGCTGCCTATGGCTTTATGATGTCCCATCCAGGCAAGAAGCTGTTATTTATGGGACAGGACTATGGTCAGATCGATGAGTGGAATGAAAATGCGTCCCTGGAATGGGATCTGTTAAAATATCCGCTGCACAAGAACATGCAGACCTATGTCCGTGAGTTAAACAAGCTGTATCAGGCCCATCCGGCACTGTATGAGCAGGACTTTGATACGGAAGGCTTTGAGTGGATCAACTGCAGCTACCATGAGGAAAGCATGATCATGTTCCTGCGCAGAGGCAAAGAAGAAACTCTGCTCTGTGTATGTAACTTTGATAATATGGATCATGAGAAATTCCGCCTGGGCGTACCATTTGCAGGAAAATATAAAGAGATCTTCAACAGTGATGCAAAAGAATTTGGCGGCGAAGGCCGTACCAACAGCCGTGTGAAAGCATCCAAGAAGATAGAATGGGATGAAAGAGAGAACTCCATTGAGATCCATATCCCGCCAATGAGCTTTATGGTATTCTCCTGCACACCAGAGGAGAAGAAGGAAAGCCCGAAGAGACTGACCACAAAGAAGGCAGAGCCAAAGAAGCTGGCAACAAAGAAGGAAGAACCGAAGAAGCTGACTACGGAGAAAAAAGAAGAGCCGAAAAAGTTAGCTACAAAGAAAACAGAACCCAAAAAACTGACGGCAGAGAAGAAAGAAGAGCCAAAAAAGCTTGCGACCGCTAAAACAGAGCCCCACAAACTGGAGACTAAAAAGGAAGAGCCAAAGAAGTTAGCAACTGCCAAGACAGAAGCTCACAAGCTGGAAACAAAAAAAGAAGAGCCGAAAAAGCTGGCAACTGCAAAAGAAGAACCAAAGAAACTGGAAACAGCAAAGCCTGAACCAGTACCAGTTTTAGCACCTGCAGATCCGATTGCAGAGCCAGTAACAACTCCTGCTTCAGCAGTTACAAAACCAGAGCCAGCTCCATCTCCAGCACCCGCAGCCCCGGCTCCAACCTCAGCTGCAGCAAAAAAAGCAGCACTCAGAGCAGCCAAAAAAAGAGGCCGTAATAAAAAACGCTAAAAAGCTACAAAAGACATAAAGAAACTGACATAAGAATTACAACAGGAGGTTATCATGCGTCCTTCTCTGAGAAAGCTATGGATGACGATCTCCATAAAAAGAAAAATAGGAATTTTTGCAGCCATGGTCATTTTGATCATGGCTCTTTCCGCTTCTTTTAATGTGTGGATCACCAACGTATCCCTGGGAAGCTTTGGAGGAATTTTGAATGACAACTCCCGTTGCAATGACTTTCAGGAGGCACTGGATCAGGAAATCAGAGCTTTTGAGCATTATGTGCGAAATGCAGACCAGGAAAGCCGGGATACTTACAGGGTGGCATGTGTAAGAACAGAACGTTGCCTGTGGTCACTGCCTTCTGAGTACAGAAGGATTGGAAAAGAGCGCAGTGCCAGGACATGGAACATAAGAAATGCCTATGAAGGTTACAAAGTTTATCGTGATGACGTAGCGGAAGGAAATAAAACAGGCAGTGAATTTGTAGACGAACTGTATTACGTATACAAAATGCAGGAGTACCTCCAGGGATATACCGGCCGTCTGGTGCAGATAACCATGGCAGAAGGAACAGAAGAGTATCAGAAAGAAGCAGCAATGTTTTCTAATATTCCGTATATTATTGTGGCCATTTCCATCGCACTTATGATCATAGCGATCTGGCTGACAAAAATTCTTTCAAATTCCGTTGCAAAACCCATTGTATCTTTGGCTGCAAGTACCAGAAAGATAGCTGCCAATGACTTTGATGAGCCGGACCTGATCATAGAAAATAAAGATGAAATGGGAGAATTGGTCACAGCTTTCAATGTAATGAAACACAGTACCAAGGGCTATATTGCCACCATGAAAGAAAATAACAAAATGCAGGAGCTGCTCCACAAAGAGGAATTAGAGCGCAGTGAAATGGAAAAACAGTTAGGAAGCGCAAGGCTGGAACTGTTAAAAAGTCAGATCAATCCCCATTTTCTCTTTAATACCCTGAATATGATCGCATGTACCGCAAAACTGGAAGATGCTGTGGATACGGAAAAGATGATCTTAAGTCTGGGAAATCTGTTCCGCTATAACCTGAAAACAAGGGAGCAGACTGTAACATTAGACCGGGAGTTAAAGATCGTAAATGACTATATGTATCTTCAGAAAATGCGTTTTGGAAGCAGGATCAAATACCGTCTGAGCCTGGAGACGGATGCGGCAGACGTGATCATTCCGTCCCTGTCCCTGCAGCCTCTTGTAGAAAATGCGGTGGTTCATGGTCTTTCTAAAAAAGAAACGGGAGGTATTCTCCATATCCGGATCTGGAAAAAGGACCGTATGCTGATCCTTTCAGTGGCAGATACCGGCCTTGGTATGAGTCAGGAGCGGTGCGAAGAAGTTGCTGCAGCAATGAAAGAACACCGCACGGCAAAGATCGGGATCGGGCTTGGAAATATTTATAAGCGTGTCCATATGATGTACCAAAAGGGAGATCTGCGGATCTACAGCCGGGAAGGAAAAGGAACAGTGATACAATTGATGATACCGCAGGGAGAAGAAACACAGGGGGAAGAAGTATATGTACCGACTGCTGATCGCAGATGATGAAATGATCGAGAGAAAGGTTCTTTTTAAAACATTAAGCCAGAACCTGAAAGGGCAGTGTGAGATCTTCCAGGCAGAAAACGGAAGAGAAGCACTGGAAATATATGAAAAAGAAAAGATCCAGATCGCCATACTGGATATTGAAATGCCAGGTATCAACGGAATCCAGGCAGCAGAGAGGATAAGGGAGAAGGATAAAAAATGCTGTATTATCTTTCTTACAGCTTTTGATGAATTTGCCTATGCCAAGAAGGCGATCACAGTCAGGGCGTTAGATTATCTTTTAAAACCCTGGGATGAAAAAGAATTGATGCTGGTACTGGAAGAAGCCATGCGAATGGCGGGAGAAGAAAAAGATTTTCAGAAAGAAAAGACAGAAGAGGTATCCGAGGAAGAAAAACGGGACGATCTGGAAGAACTGGCAGAAGATGATGCAGGTGAAAATCTGCGCATGAATAAAGTAACAGAGATCATACGGGACTATATCCGTGAAAATTACATGTATGATCTTTCTGTACAGGATCTGGCTGACAAGATGAATTATTCAGAGCCTTATTTCTGCCGGCTTTTCAAGCAGAGTTTTGGACAGAATTTTACAGCGTATCTTACAGAATACCGTGTTTCCATGGCGAAAAAAATGTTAGAAGAACCTACCGTCAATATTAAGGATATAGGAAAGTCAGTAGGATACGAAGACTCTAATTATTTTACAAAAGTGTTTAGAAGGATCACAGGGCAGAGTCCTACAGAGTACAGAAACAGTGTATTCCGTGAAAAATAGATAAAAAATTACGGTATAGGTCAAAATCATACTAGGATTATCAAAAATTTACCATGGTCAGAACAAGATTTTACCCTTATAATGAAATCAGCATAAAGAAAACGTAAAAAAACATAAATAATATGTGAAAAACGCATTAACAGGAGGGTAAACAAAATGAAAAAAAGATGGTTAAGTGCAGCACTTTGCACAGCTATGGTAGCTGGATCACTGGCAGGATGCGGATTAAAGTCCCCAGATACAGCAACTACAGCAGCAGCTACTGAGGCAGCTAAGGAGGAAGCAACCACAGCAGCAGATGCAAAAGAAGAGACCAAGGAAGAAGCTAAAGCAGAGGCTGGCGAGCCAGTAGGCCCAGCAGTTACTCTGGTAATGGCAGAGGTTAATCCACTGGATACTATCGTTGGACAGACTGATACAGCATTCAAAGAGAAAGTAGAAGAGCTGTCCGGCGGATCTATCACTGTAGACCTGCAGGCAAGTGGTGTTCTTGGTTCTGAGAACGACGTTCTGGATACCATGCTTGGTGGTGGCGGAACCATTGATATGTCCCGTATCTCCGCATTCGCTCTGACAAGCTACGGCGCAGAGAAGTCCGTACTTCTGTCTGTACCTTATACATTCCAGAACCGTGAACATTTCTGGAAGTTCGCAGACAGCGATTTAGCTCCAGAGTTCTTAATGGAACCGCATGACAACGGACTGGGCGTAAGAGGTCTGTTCTACGGAGAAGAAGGTTTCCGTCATTTCTTCACTGTTAAGCCAGTAAATGGTCTGGAAGACTTAAAGGGAATGAAGCTTCGTGTTTCTAACGACCCGATCATGAACGGTATGGTAGCTGGACTTGGCGCAAACGCAACTGTTGTTTCCTTCAACGAACTGTACTCCGCACTGCAGACCGGCGTTGTTGACGGTGCTGAGCAGCCAATCGCAAACTATCAGTCCAACGCATTCCCAGAAGTTGCTCCTAACCTGATCCTTGATGGACATACCTTAGGTGCTATCCAGGTTATCATCACAGATGACGCTTGGGATAAATTAACTCCAGAGCAGCAGGATGTTCTGACCGAAGCTGGAAAGTATGCATCTGAATTCAACCGTAAGATCTCTGAAGAAGCAGAGAACAAAGTTCTGGATGAGTTAAAGGCAAATGGCGTAAACGTTGTAGAAGTAGAAGATAAGACTCCATGGCAGGAAGCTTGCAAGGACATTATCGAGTCCTCTACAAAGGATAACGCAGAACTGTATCAGCAGATCCTTGATATGGCAAAATAATCTGAGTCAGCCAGTTAAATAGGGAAATGGTGTATTAGGCGCAGGGGAGCGCGTCTCTCCTGCGCTTTTAATTAAGAAAGGGGACTGAAGAATGCCTTCAATTTTTGAAAAGATCGATAAGATCCGTCCTTTGTATGATGCGGTATATAAATTTGTATTATTTATCTGCAAGCTTTTGCTTGTAGTTGATATCGCTATTACCAGTATGTCCGTTGCAGGACGTTATATCTCATTTATTCCAGATCCGGCATGGTCTGAAGAAGTAGTTCTTTCCTGTATGGCTTATATGGCCGTGCTTTCCGCAGCTCTGGCAATCCGCCGCGGTGCTCATATCCGTATGACCGCTCTTGACAGCTATCTGCCAAAGAAGCTGGTTAAATCCCTGGATATCCTTGCTGATGTAGCTGTTTTAGTACTGGCTGTCATCATGCTGACTGTAGGCTGGACTTATGCTTCCGGTATCGGTTCAAAGGGTACTTATGTAAGTATGCCTGGAGTATCCCGTTTCTGGATGTATCTGCCGGTTCCGTTAGCAGGTGTTGCGATGATCATTTTCGAGATCGAAGCACTGTACAATCATATCAGAAGCTTTTATGTAAAGGAGGAGAAGTAGTATGGATGTAAATAGCATGGCAATTCTTATATTACTGGGAAGCTTCTTCCTTATGATCATGCTGCGTTTCCCGATTGCGTACGCAGTAGCTCTTTCTTCTGTATTCTGTCTGATGGCCCAGGGGCTGCCTCTGACTACCATCTGTCAGCAGATGGTAAAAGGTATCAGCTCTTTCAGCTTAATGGCAGTACCTTTCTTTATCACAATGGGATGCCTGATGGGTTCCGGTGGTATTTCTGAAAAACTGATCGCTCTGGCAAATGCCTGCGTAGGCTGGATGCGAGGCGGTATGGCAATGGTAAACATCGTTGCATCTTATTTCTTTGGTGGTATTTCCGGTTCTGCATCTGCAGATACTGCTTCCTTAGGATCTATTCTGATCCCTATGATGGTTGACCAGGGATATGACGGTGACTTCTCTACTGCAGTTACTATTACTTCTTCCTGTGAGGGACTTCTGGTTCCACCTAGCCACAACATGGTTATTTATGCTACCACAGCAGGTGGTATTTCCGTAGGAAGCTTATTCCTTGCGGGTTATGTTCCGGGAGCTCTTTTAGCAGCATCCCTGATGGTTGGTTCTTACATTATTTCTGTAAAGCGCAACTATCCAAAGGGCGACAAGTTCAGCATGAAGAACCTGTTAAAGCAGTTAAGCGTTTCCTTCTGGGCATTAGCAGCCGTTCTGATCGTAGTGTTCGGCGTTGTAGGCGGTGTGTTCACAGCTACTGAGTCTGCAGCAGTTGCAGTTATCTACAGTTTGATCGTCAGCGTATTTATTTACAAGGGCCTTGACTGGAAAGGTGTATGGAGAGTATTAGGCGAGTGTGTAGATACATTATCTATCGTACTGATCCTGATCGCAACTTCCAGTATTTTCGGTTACTGCCTTACAAGACTTCATGTACCGGACCTGGCAGCCCAGGCTATTGTCGGACTGACCAGCAATCCGATTCTGATCGCTCTTTTATTAAACCTGATCCTTCTGGTATTAGGCTGTATCATGGATATGGCGCCGATCATCCTGATCGCAACTCCTATCCTTCTTCCGATCGCTACCTCTATTGGTATCGACCCGATCCAGTTTGGTATCATGGTTGTCCTTAACTGTGGTATCGGACTTCTGACACCTCCTGTAGGTGCTGTACTTTTCATCGGTTCTGCTGTTGCAAAGATCCCGATGGAAAAGGTTGTAAAAGCAACATTACCATTCTATCTGTGCATGATCATTACTCTGCTGCTGATCACCTTCGTACCAGGAATCAGCTTATGGCTTCCAAGTGTATTTGCACATTGATAGAATGACAGAAGTTTGATAAAAGTGTAGTACATATAAAAATAAAGGGGCTGTGAAAAAACATAGCCTATAAAAAAGAAGGACCAAGAATTCATAATGAATCCAAGGTCCTCTTTTTGTGTTAAAATTAATCTGCAATGAAAAAAATAACACGCACTTATTCTAACCCCAAACGTAAACGCTCCATAGCAAGTACCTGTTCCTCCACTCCTTTTTCTGCCATAATAGTCTCACACTATACAGAGTCAAAAAAGTTAAGTACTCAACTTTTTTGACCGCCTATGGAGGCCTAACTATGAGCAGTCAAACAAGTTTAGTTGCTGAACAGGTTCGGTTGCAGCAATGGGCGGCACAGCTCCAGGATTGTAAAAACCGCCCTGCAGATATGAAAGTAGAAACCTGGTGCAGTGAGCATGGCATCACAAAAGCGAATTATTATTATCGTCTGAAAAGAGTCCGCAAAGCATGTTTGGAGGTCTACAATCCAGAACCGGCGTTTGTGGAACTTCCTCAGCCGACAGAGAAAGCTCTGCCCCAGGAAGACAGCAGCTTAAAACCGACAGCTATTCTGCGAAATTCCAGAGGATTGGCACTTGAAATTTATAATCCTGTCTCTAAAGATATGCTTCGGTGTATCCTGGAGGTGCTGTCTAATGCTGAATGACGCCACAGGTCTGAAAAAGATCTATCTTGCAGCTGGGTATACCGATCTGCGGAGAGGAATGGATGGTCTCGCAACGATCATCCGGTTCCGGTTTCAGCTCGATCCGTATGATAAAAATACGCTCTTTCTTTTCTGCGGGAAGAAGACGGACCGGATCAAGGGACTCTTATGGGAAGGGGATGGGTTCCTGCTTCTTTACAAGAGACTGAGCAACGGTGCCTTCAACTGGCCACG
>ENA-UOJD01003717-UOJD01003717.1-human-gut-metagenome-genome-assembly--contig:-P48-NODE-3717-length-10715-cov-4.133959_pt1 | contig 10715 bp, 11 predicted proteins | sample MGYA00242342_ERZ723889 | MGnify/ENA metagenome assembly ERZ723889
TTATAATCTCTATGTTGAACAGAAGACTGGTCTCTGTCGAAGTGATATAGAGGAAGGTAGAGATCATCGTGAAACTGCGGATGATCTGCATAATGGTGTACAGCCAGGAGTATTTTACTCCGCTTTTCCAGTTTTGGGGCATGACCTGTTTGCGGATGATCATTAAAGTGATACCGGTGGCGAAAATCATAAAAGAGGTGAATACTATAATATTGACATCGTATTGCAAAACACAAAACCGGTTGACTACATTTAGAATGGCCCAGACGATAACAGTAGATAATGCGAGAAGTACACCTTTCATAGATCTTGTTTTCTAAAGCAGTTCGAATGTCTGTTGTACGTAGAAATGTAAAAATAGTTTAAGCTTTGGCCAGAGCTTTGTTCGGTAGTGTTGGTATACCATGGCCGGTGTACTGCCTCTGACGGTTGCAGTGAGGCGGATAAGTACTGATAGGAGCCGTTCCTTTTTCCAGGTATACAGAGATACCTAGAAAAGAAACAGCGTGAACAGAGTTTAACGTTTAGGACGGAGAAGATCCAGGCCCAGTTCTTTTTCGGATATTTCCCGCATTTCTATTTTCCTGATTTTTCCGGTAACCGTCATCGGGAAAGCATCGACAAATTTCCAGTATCTGGGGATTTTGAAGGTTGCGATTCTGCCTTTACAATACGTATGAAGCGATTCTGCCGATACGTTGTAGCCCGGACGGGGTTTGATCCAGGCCATCACTTCTTCTCCGTATTTTTCACTGTATACACCGATAACTTGTACGTCGGAGACCCCTTCGTGGACGATCAGAAAATCTTCGATCTCTTTGGGAGAGATATTTTCTCCACCCCGGATGATCAGGTCTTTTATACGTCCGACTATACTCACATAGCCGTTTTCATCCATGACGGCGATATCACCGGAATGAAGCCAGCGGGTTTCGTCGATGATGGCTTTGGTGTCTTCGGGATTATCCCAGTAGCCTAACATCACCGAATATCCCCGGGTGCAGAGTTCCCCGGCTGTACCCCGGGGGACGATTGCGCCGCTTTCCGGATCTATGATTTTAATCTCTATGTGGGGGTGGACGGTACCTACCGTCGTTACCCTCAGTTCCAGCGGATCGTCCGTACAGCTTTCGGTAGAAACCGGAGAGGTCTCTGTCATGCCGTAACAAACACAAATTTCTGTCATATTCATCAGGGATTGTACCTTGCGCATGGTATCGATCGGACAAGGTGCACCTGCCATGATACCTGTTCGGAGAGATTTTAAATTGTATTTGGCGAAATCGGGCAGATCCAGTTCTGCAATAAACATGGTCGGGACACCGTATAAGGAGGTACACCTTTCATTTTCGACAGTCTGTAACACCTGTTCCGGATCGAAAAATTCTCCGGGGATAACGATACAGGCCCCGTGAGTGACGATAGCCATATTGCCCAATACCATCCCGAAACAATGGTAAAAAGGAACCGGCAGACATACGATATCTTTTTCCGTGTATTTCAAGCGTTCCCCGATGAAAAATCCGTTATTCAGGATATTGTGATGGGAGAGAGTCGCTCCTTTGGGATAACCGGTTGTACCCGAAGTATACTGGATATTGACAGGATCGTCGAATTGCAGGGAGGCTTCCCGTTCGGCCAGTCGGGCATCGCTCACCTGAGAAGCGCTCGATAAAAAAGTTGCCCAGTCGCGGTCGATGATGACGGTTTGTTTGGGATAGAGACAATCCGGACGGAGCTCGTCCAGCATTTTGATATAATCGGTTTTCCGGAAGTGGGAGGAAGCGATCAAAAGATCGATCCGGCTTTGTTCCAGGGCATAACGCAACCCCGAAAGTTTGTATCCCGGATTGATGTTTACCATAATAGCCCCCATCAGGGCTGTGGCATATTGTACCAATACCCATTCGTAGCGGTTCGGTGACCAGATGCCTACCCGGTCACCCCGGCGAATCCCGTGGGCCATCAAGGCCTTGGCTACCTGTTCGACTTGTTCCAGAAATTCACTGTAATTGGCCCGGTATTGTTGATACTCGGAAATCAAAGCAGTCCGTTCCGGAAATTTTGCTGCTATTTGTCGCAGATTCTGACCGATTGTCTCTCCTTTCAACGGAATATCTGATATTCCGCAGGCATAGGATAATGTTGCTTGCATAGCTATTAATTTATTGTCGTGTTTTGTGTGCAACCACAAAATAACGACAATAAAATGAAACAACATAGCTTATTTATCAATAAATGAGATATTTACACAAATGACATCAAGGTGTGCAAAAATTTTTGTCTTTATTTCACAAACCGGAAATAAGTGTGAAAAATAAATGGATGGTTTCTATGCCCCGGAATATCGATAAGCGACTTTTCAAACTTGAGCTGTCTTTTGAAAAAAGAAAGATTGACGGAGCTTCATTTCCTGATCCCTGTTATTGATCAGAAACGAAGCTCCGCCAATCGGCAGAATGACCCTCAAAAGGATGTTAACTACAACAAACCGTTGGATAGTTTCTTGTTATCAATGAGCCCACTCAGCGAAAAAATCGTTGCCTTTGTCATCGACGATGATGAAGGCCGGGAAGTTTTCTACGCGGATTTTGCGGACAGCTTCCATACCGAGTTCTTCGAAATCGACCACTTCGACCGATTTTATGCTGTTCTTAGCCAGAATGGCTGCCGGTCCACCGATCGATCCCAGATAGAATCCGCCATGCTTTTTGCAGGCATTAGTGACGTCGATCGAACGGTTGCCTTTGGCTACCATGATCATAGAACCACCTAAAGACTGGAACAGATCGACATAAGGGTCCATACGCCCGGCTGTCGTCGGTCCGAAACTACCTGATGCCATGCCTTTCGGAGTTTTGGCAGGACCGGCATAATAGACCGGATGTTTTTTGAAATATTCGGGCATCGGTTTGCCTTCGTCGATCATTTGTTTGATCCGGGCATGGGCGATGTCCCGGGCAACGATCAGGGTCCCTGATAGGTTCAAACGGGTTTTCACCGGATATTTGCTCAGTTCTTTCAATACGTTTTCCATCGGTTGATCGAGGTCGATATTGACCGCCGGAGTTAAAGCAGGACTTTCTGCCGGCAGAAAACGTGCCGGATTCTTCTCGAGTTGTTCGAGGAAAATCCCTTCTTCCGTGATTTTACCTTTGATATTCCGGTCGGCACTACAGCTGACTCCGATGCCGACAGGACAAGAAGCTGCATGACGCGGAAGACGGATCACACGTACATCGTGTACCCAATATTTACCTCCGAACTGGGCTCCGATACCTTTGTCCCGGCAAATCTTCAAGATCTTTTCTTCCCATTCCAGATCCCGGAAAGCACGGCCGCCTTCATTACCCGAAGTGGGGAGATGATCGTAGTAGCCTGCCGAGGCTTTCTTGACTGTGGTCAGACAAGCTTCGGCCGAAGTGCCGCCGATGACTACCGCTAAATGGTAGGGAGGACAGGCCGAAGTACCCAGATCCAATACTTTTTGCTGGATAAATTTAGTCAGGGTTTCTTCGTTCAATAAAGCTTTTGTCTGCTGGTAAAGGAAAGTCTTATTGGCAGAACCCCCTCCCTTGGTGATGAACAAAAATTCGTATTTATTGCCCTGTGTGGCATAAAGGTCGATCTGTGCCGGCAGATTGGTCCCGGTGTTTTTTTCTTCTGTCATGGTAAAAGGCACTACCTGGGAATAACGCAGATTGCGGTCCCGGTAAGTTTCGAATACCCCTTTGCTGATCGCTTCGGCATCATTGATCCCGGTCCATACGTTTTCTCCCTTTTTACCGATACAGATGGCCGTACCGGTATCCTGACAGGTCGGTAGTTCCCCTTCTGCCGAAACCACTTGGTTCATCAACATGGTGTGGGCAACGAATTTATCGTTGTCACTGGCCTCCGGATCTTTCAGGATGTCGGCTAATTTTTGCAAATGAGCGGCGCGCAGGTAAAAGGAGACGTCTGCATAAGCTTCGCGAGCCAATAACTCTAACCCTTCACGCTCTATTTTTAAAATCTTACGTCCTTCACATTCGATCGTTTTTACATAATCTTTTGTCAAAAGGCGATACACTGTGGTATCATTTTCAATAGGAAACGGTTCCTGATACTTAAATTCTGCCATACTTATCTGGATTGATTTATGAATTCATTATTTGCGCAACGAAATTAAAATTAATAAATGAAAATCCCGAGAGTTTTAAAGAAAAATTTCTGTAATTAGAAATGATCTGAATACGTCAGTAATAAAATTATCAATAAATTCATTCCGGGAGGACATAAACAGTTTCTTTACCTGTACCTATTGAGTTTATTAATTGTTCTGTCTTCATGTAAAGCAAGTCCTTTTTATTGTGTTCACTGAAAATTCAGGGAAAGCCTTGAATATGTCTCCAACTTTAACCGGCTGATGTTCCCGTATAAAAGTCATAATTATTTTTGGACGATCATTTAAATATCCTCCTTTAGACTTGTACACATTATATTTAGCTTTCAAACGTTTAGTCAGGGTTTCCACTGCTTCTAAAAAGAAGAAAAGCCAACTATCCACTCTTTCTTTCTCAGAATATCGATTTTGCTGATCATCCTCCTAATCAATAGGCCGAGGATTCGTGCCCCTCCGAAGGCACGGATTTCAAGGGGACGGTTCATATTTTGAGCTGTCCTTTTTTTATTTTGTCCTCTTGCCGGATACCGGATGCGGTTTTGCAATCCATCGATATGGAATGAGGGACGGAATCCGTTTTTCTCCGCATTTCTCTGGCCGTTCCAGAAACAGACCCTATCTTTATAAAATACAGGGCAGATAATATGAACATAAAGGAAAAGTCAGGTGACTTTATACTTGACATTACCGAATTGATTTTTGGCGGAGTAATATTGGCAGGTATTGTGTCGGACGACATAGCCAAAATGTAGTTGTATGTGGTTGGGGCGGTAGTGTTTACCTTATGTTTCTGTGTCTCCTTTATACTTTACAGGATTTTAAGAGAGGAGGACAACTAATATAGGGTTTGTTTATTTCATTGCAGCAGTCGGGTTTGATGTTGCCATAGTCGGAATCGTAGATTGAATAGGAGTGCTTGCGGGCGGTTTGTCTAATAATTGTCGGGAGAAATTGTTATCTTTGGAACCTCATAAATAAGGTAAATGACATACAGCGACAGTCAGATATTGGAGACGGTAAACCACAAGGACAAGGTGTCGTATAAACGCTTGTACGACACATACTATCGGCAAGGAATTAGAAAACCTTATCCTTTCACAACTGGCAGCCAGTCAAGAAAGGCAAACAGCCGTACTGCAAAAGGTAAGTGAACAGTTCGGCAAGCACGCCGATGTAATCAACCAGCAGGGGAAACAACTCACCGCCCTGTATCAGATACACCAACGGGATTATAAGAAGCTGCTTCAACTAATACAACTCTATTCAGAATTATCAACTTGTGGCGTGATGGACGGCAAACGGAAAGAGAACTTAAAGACGGAAATCGTCAATTTGATAAATACATAGAACCATGCACATAGATTTTGCCCCGCCATCGGCAGGAACATATAATAATACGGGTAGTTGTCGACAATTAGCTTCATATATGGAGCATGAAGACTTGGAACGGATGGAGAAAGGAATCTATTCCGATGGCTTTTTCAATCTGATAGAGGATAACATCTATAAATCAAAAGTTATAAAAGATATAGATACTAATACCGGGCAACTATTGAAAACGGATGCTAAGTTTTACGCTATTCATGTCAGCCCGTCGGAAAAGGAACTTCAAGCGATGGGTAATACAGAACAGGAACAAGCCGAAGCCATGAAACGGTATATCCGGGAAGTGTTTATTCCTGAATATGCCAAGAACTTCAATAAAGGACTATCCGAAGCGGATATAAAGTTTTACGGAAAGATACATTTTGACCGTAGCCGTTCCGACAACGAACTGAATATGCACTGTCATTTGATTGTGAGCCGAAAAGACCAAGCTAATAAAAAGAAGCTATCACCGCTTACCAACCACAAGAACACCAAGAACGGAGTAATAAAAGGTGGTTTTGACCGTGTGAATCTGTTCCAACAAGCGGAACAGGGCTTTGATAAGCTGTTTGACTACAACCGCCAATTATCCGAATCGTTTGAGTATTCCAACACGATGAAGAACGGAAGCATTGACGATAAACTGAAAATGCAGGAGCAAGAATTAAAAGAGCCCAAACAATATTTTACTGGCGAAAAGAAAAAAGAAACATTCCAACCCAGTGAAAAAGAAAACAATATTTCTTGTAATCTTGATAACAAGCAAAACAATGAACAATCTTTTAATCAGGTAAATAGCAAAACTGGAAATTCTTTACTGTCTATCTTCTCATTGGGAGATAGCAATAATTACGATGCAACATCGGCAGAGGAATTACAGTCACAGAAACGTAAAAAGAAAAAGAAGAAAGGGATTAGACGATGATTGAATATGAGGAACTAAGAGCCAATATAGACCGCTACCTGATGGAGCGTTTCAAGTATCGTAAATCGCTTGTATACTTAACGATAGATGTTATCACCACCCGAAGAAACAGCCGTATAGAGATGTATTTGCGTATCAGAAAGTTTGAAAGCCTGTTCCCACCTGATTGCCTTGTCATTGCCCGATTAGGTTTTAGCAAGGAGCGGATAGGGCATGGTACGCACTTACTCCAGTTCTTGACAGGGGTAGCCCTAAAGTATGGATTCAGGTACATAGGAATTGAGTGTGCTAACGACAAAAGCGGTGCTCTTGCCAAGAAGTTAGGTTTTAATTCAATAGATGGTGAAAACTATTTTATGACAGTTGATAATCTAAAATCTTATTTTTCAATAGAATAAATATAATCCTTTCTTTTTCTAAGTACAAGTGTTGCCCATTTATTTTCTCCATATATGAGATGTTTGTCATTGAAAAAAAGAAAAACATGCTGTTGATTGATATTTTGAGTTTTTGGTGGACATGAAGATATGTTTTTCATTTATAAATCTAGCTGTATCACAAATATTTGCTAAATTTGTAAACGATAAAGTACTCATCATTTTTTTGATTATTACTTTTGTTCATTGTACACTTTTGATAAAGAGTACAGTTTAAGAGTTATCAGTAACTCACTTATGAAAAGTAAAGATTGATAATAAAATAGATAATAAATATGTTTCATATACAGCAACCAACAGAACAATGGATTGACGAAGTTGTGAATGTTATTAATGAAAATCAGTTGAAACCTGAAGAATCAAAATTCATGATGGCATTCTTTTCCTCTATGGATTCTGAATTCGTAGAATACTTTCAGAACAATAAGACGCAAATTTCATCTTTTAGTGGACATAATTTTCATATATTCACCCCTCTTATATATGAAGATAGAGTTATTCCAGATGAAGAATGGAGAAAGATGAGAAATGAATTCAAATCTTTCGGGATTCCTATTGGTACAGAACCTACATTCATCTTCTTTAATATTTTTAAATCAAAGCAAGATAAATATGAACCAACATTTTTTGCAGGTTTTGAGTGCAATACGTTTAATGAATTTCCGAGAAAGCTTAAAAATGCCATAGATAAAAGTATTGAAACTAAAGATACAAAGCGATTGGCAAACAAACTTTCTGAAGTTTTTCTTAGCAAAAATATTATCCCAATTGATAAGGTAAATAATATATTGAAAGAAACCATAAGTCGAAAATTACCTCAAGCAAAAGTATTCATAAGCCACTCAAGTAAAGACAAGCCATTTGTTCATAAATTGAAAGAAGAACTTTCCAAAGACAATTCATTAAAGTTTTGGATTGATGAAAATGAAATACTAGCAGGAGATGATATTCAAAAAACAATTTCTGAGTCATTAAAAGAAATGGATTATTTATTGCTTGTTATTTCCGAAAATTCGATAAAATCACCTTGGGTAAATTTTGAGGTTTCACAGTTTATGGGGGCTGAAAACAAGAGAATAATTCCTATTATTTTATCAAAAGGACAGAGTTTCTCAGAACCAATAGATAATTTGGTTAGGCGATTGAATTATTTAGATTTTTCAGATAAAAAAAACTGGCGTAAAAACATTACTTCAATTAAGTCAGCACTATTAAAAGGCACAGGGATTGATTGCCAATCCAAAGAAATAAAAATTAACTTCAATAATACTGTTGATAATGCAGTTATTGGAAATAATAATAAAATTGTTATTAACCAAAAGAGGAAAAAAGTAGTTCAAAAATATCCTGAGGGTTGCATTGGTTCAGATACAGTCAAAGCAAATTATATTGGACATCTAATTAGCCGCTATAATGAGTATAAAGAATACGAAGTCGGAAAAGGTCAGGTAAAATATGCTGTATTTGCAAGTCAATTAAAGAAACGTTACAAAATTGCACCTACGAGAACTTTGTATAATCTACATATCAACAAATTTGATGAATTGGCAAGTTACATTCAAATGAGAATAGATGGAACAAAACTTGCGAAAATCAAAGGAAAAGAACATAAAAACTACTCAACATTTGAAGAATTTGAGAAAGGACAAAAATAAAAAAAGCACCTGTTAATTACTGATTCAATATCAAGATTAATTTATTGAAGCTTAAAAGTTTAGACATTAGTAACAAGAAAACACAATAGTAGTATATAAAAAGAAAAAAATGAATATTGACTTGAAATTTTTTAGAGCCATATTTAATTTATATGATTTTCGCATTTCTAGGATTGCTTATCCTGTATATTAAAACGTATACGACTGAAAAAGCAAAAATGGAAGTTCTAAAAAGCGAGAACAAGAAATTAATAGAGGAAACGGAAAGAATAAAAAAAGACTTTCAATTGGAAATATCTAAACGGAGATATCAATATGAGAGTAAAAAAGAACAATATATATTATTTTTCAAATTATTAGACCAATTTACCAATGAAGCAAACAAAAGTACCCAAGAAAAGCTGTTGCCTATTTTAGATGAATTTAATAGAAATTTCTTGAATTCTTCCAGCAGGAATGATAAGAAAGGCGAAAATAATGCTACATCTGTAATGTCAAAGAAAATCCAAAGATTGACATTTGAAGCAAATGAAAGTCTAATAAAATTAAGCAAGAGACAAATACAATCCGCTTAATAGCAAGTGATAGAATAATACAAAAGTTGGATTTATTAGAACTTGCATACGACAAGAATATGGAGCAAGCAATTAAAATGATGAATGATTTACCAAAGCAAATGATGTCTAATGACCAATATGGGATGAAAAAAAGTCAAAGGGAAATTGAAATTTCAGCATTAGTAATAAAAGAATATGAATATACCATTAACAAGCCAAGTTAGCTGCTGAACGCAACTCCTTGTCAAGCCATTATCAATAATTAAAATAGAATACAATAACAATAGATATGGTAAAATTCAAAATGCTATTAACCCCTTGGCATGGTACTCCAATAGCACCTCCGTATATTGACTCTACTTTTACAGAGGAAATAAAATCTAAAAATCCTTATAACAATCCTGTTTATAGCAACGATTGGTTTAACTATTCACTCATGAGAGCTGGAAAACCTGTTCCTCTGACAGACAATTACAAATTGCCTGCACATTTTTATTGGATATGCTCGAATGTGAAAAGGCTGGAAACAGATTATTATTCACACTCCAAAGGGGGGGATATTATCTTCCATTCTTTTCGAGTTTCTGAAACAGTTTAAGTGTTATGATGAATATGATATATGCGAAGTAACACCGCTATCAAGAAAGTTAGCTACTATAAGCGATAAAAAGTATTACTTTATAAGATTTAAGCATTTGGCATATAACCTATTCATTGATTTGGAGAACTCGAACAGGGTTAAGAGAAAGAATAAAGTTATAACTTCATATTTGTATCTTGATTTCCAACTTAGAGAACAAACGGCATATCCTGATATTTTTGGGATGAAAAATGTATTGGTCGCAAAAGATTCAGTTGCCGACTTAATCAATAGGAATGGTTTCGGTGGCTTTAGAATGGTTGAATTAAAGGATTTTGTAGATGAATATACATTTAGAGATACGCATCCATATCCTACTTTAGAGGAAATGAAGGATAGAGATAGGAAATGGTTCTAAATATATTGATAACAAGCCAAGTTAGCCGCTAAACGCAGCTCCTTGTCAAACCATTACTAACAATAGTGCGATGAATAAAACCGTTCAATCCATATTATCATTGACAGCTTTCAGTGCTTTACTGATAGTCATAACATTATTTTGTGGTGGCTTAGGTTTTGGTCGTTTGTTCGAGATATATGGCATTATGGAATATTGTTTTTTAGGTTTACTTCTAATTATAGATGTATTGCTAATCTACAAGGTCTATAAACTATATGCAATGCAACCTAAAGCGATAGTGTTATTGTTGGGCTTGGAATGTTGCTCTATTCTTTTGTGGATTGCCTTTATCTGTATAGACCAAAGTTTATTAGATTGGCAAATTATAAACTTCATATTGCAAGCTGTCAATTTAGACGGCTTCGAGGGGGATGAACGAGGATTGAATATGCTCGCAGTCTTGTGCGGCATTGTTTATCCTCTTATTGGGATTGGGTGTTTATTCACCGGATTGGGATTTATAAATAAGTTAGTGACAACGAAAGATAGCATCTGACGATGCTCCTTTCTAACCATGTTTGCCCTGCATGGGCAACAACTATAGGGTGTAAGTCCCGAACGAGCCTTG
>ENA-UOJD01003723-UOJD01003723.1-human-gut-metagenome-genome-assembly--contig:-P48-NODE-3723-length-10703-cov-6.847859_pt1 | contig 10703 bp, 13 predicted proteins | sample MGYA00242342_ERZ723889 | MGnify/ENA metagenome assembly ERZ723889
TAATCCAGAAACGGGACGCCGCTCTGGCTGTATTCACCGTATAAATTCATGCGCAGGTATTTCTGCGGATTTTTCGGTGTGTGCATTACGGGATAGTTCACCGCCGTATTGGGGATACACAGCCAGCCGATGCACTCGCTGTTCTGTTCAAACAGCGGCGACAGATCCCGCAGGGATTCCTCCGGTTCTGTGGCTTCGCTCGGCTCTACGGTTTCTGCAGGTAGCGGCTCTGATGTGATGGGCGGATTTGTCACCGGTATTTCCACCAGCTCTGCAAGGGCATTGAAGTCCTCTTTTTCTTTCTGCCGGGATGACAATTCGCCATAGATCATCCAGCCGGACAATACCGTAACCGCTGCCAGCAAAGAAGCGGCAAGAAACAGACTAATCTTCCGTTTCGATCTCATCGTCTACCTCAAAGAACTGCTCGCCATCTCCATCCGGCATGGCTTCTCCGTTCATGGAAGCCTCGAAATACAGGGCAAGGAAGCGTTTGATATCCGCTTTTCTCATCCGGCGCACTTCAAAGCCCTGCTCGGAGATGGTTTTTTCGATACGGTTGGCAGCGTCGAAGGTCTGCTTGTCCTTGGCATTCTTCAGCCTTGCGATAAACAGAAACTGCCTTGCCGTTGCCATCTCCATCTGAATATGGTCGAGAAAATCAATGTCTTTCCTGATGATCTTCCGCACCTTGGAATTTTGTTCCTCGGAGAGTCTGCTGTGAAGATAGGATTTGTTATCGTCGAAACACTCCGAGGAGTCAGTGCAGGTGATCTCAATATCCGGGATAGCGGACAGCACCATCATCAGATGGCGGATTTTGATTTCAATATTGGTATGGGACAGTACCGAGATGTTGGTCGGGGAAACAAGGTAGAACAGCAGCTCATGCTTGCCCACCGCAAGACCGTATTTTGTGAAGGTCTTGATTCCCAACAGTTCCTGCACCGAGCGTCCCTTTTTCTTTTTCTGCCGGGTTTCCTTTGCTTTTGCCACAGGCTCACCTCCATTCAAAGTATTGTTGCGTGGATATAAAGTACCGTACCGCATATCGGATAAAATCGAGGACGGTGGTATCGTCCATGCGGATCGTCAAGAAGCCATAGCACAGCGTGGCGGCTGCGGGAATGAAAAATCCGAGCTGCACCAATGCGACAATCGACAGAAGCGCCGCTATGCCTAATATACAGAAATCCCGCAGTCCCCACAGCCACAGATTGGCTGTAGCTTTCAGATTCTGCGGATACAGATATTGCGTCATGGAATTCCTCCCGTTATTTTCCTGTCGCTCTTGCCACGCTGCGCGTCAGGTTGACCGCTGTGGTGGTGGCATGAACGACGCTCATCATGTTAACTCGGACGGAGCTGTCGAGACCGAACTGCTGGGCAATCCTCGGCACCTCGTTGGCGGCAAGCATGATTCCAAGTCCTAACAGCATATTTCCTGGGAAGGTCAGAAGACCCAAGAACAACAGCGAGGTCTGCATAAATGCTGTCAGGCACAGGGCGGCAATCTGCTTCATCCACTGATTGAAGCCGTCCTGATAGCCCCTCGGCACCGAGAACATATACAGTGCGCCCACTGCCATTTGAATGAGCAAAATCCCGCCGCGCTTAATGTTGGCGAAAAATATCTTGATAACGCAGTAAGCAAAGGCGATCAACGCCAAGATGTTGAAAAGATTAAAATTCAAATCGGCAGAGATTGCAAAGCTGCCTACCAGCACAGATGTGCTTTCTCCCGCAAGGTCGAGGGTTCTGCCGCCCGCAAAGATTGCAGACAGGTCATGAGAGAAGGTATTTTGCAGGCTGATACAGAATTTGTATAGTTCCACCGGCACGATGCCAATGAGGGAGCAAGCGAAAAAGCCTTTCAGAATATTGATTGCCGTGGTCTTGATGTTTGCCCGCCCGTTTTGGTATTCTATCGCCACATCAAAGATGGCGACAATCACCCCGGCGATAAACAGTGACCAGCCAAACAGGGTAAACAGCCGGATCGTCGCCCTGATCCAATCAAGCTCAAAAATATCCGCGCCCATATTGCCCATCATAGTAAAGAAATCGGCAACGGCGTTATAGATGGTTTCATAGAACCACTTCAGCATGGTGTTCCAGATGACATTGGAGATCTGCTCGCCAAGAAACTCAAAGGTGCTTCCGATGGCGTCGCCAATGCCGGAAAAAATATCCCCTAACCAGTCAAACAATGTGTTCACCTCCTGTCAGGGCTGCCCTTTCCGGGGCAGCCCCGCGGCTGATTAGAGGATTGTCCAGATATACAGCGGAGCCGTCAGGGTGAAGATCAGGCAGGCAAACAGGATACAGGGCGCGGCAAATTCAAACTGCCCGTGCTTCCTGTATTCAAAATAGCTGGTGCCGACCTTTACGAAGAACAGAATTGCCAGAATCATATCCACAACCGGAAACACCACATTATTGACTACCGTCTTAATCTGTGCCTGCGCTGTATTCCATGTGTTTTCAATGGCACCCGCCACATCGCCTGCGGCAAAGGCAGGCACAGCGGAAACCGAGATCATAACCGCCATGATCATGACGCAGAGCAGGATTCTCATTGTTTTCTTTTTCATAAGCGATTTCCTCCAATCAATTTAACAATTTCTTTTTCCCGAATCTTCCGGGTTTTCACATTGAGGTTTTTGCAGAATTGAAGCTCGGCGGCCATGCCCTCGGTCACCTCATCGCCAAACTGCCACAGCTCATCGCAGAACCACAGCAGGGAAAGTCCTGCCGCCATCCCGATTTCACGCTCCTTCGGCTTGCTGTCATCGAGGCACAGCGCATAGAAATGCGGTACGACCGGAGCCGTACAGCACAGCAGCGCATATTTGGCGTATCTCTTTACCCGTTCAAGGTTTTCATGGACATTGCCGCCAAGAGGAGCGCAGATATACACCTTTTTCATCATTCGTCATCGTCATCCTTTTTGTGCTTGATCGCCATAATCCCGACAGAGACAAGGCCGCCCAGGGCAATGGCTCCCAAGCCGATCCAGAAGCCGAGATTGCTGTTGTCGCCGGTCTGCGGAACATCGGGAGTCTGCGGAACGAGCTTCACGGTCTGACCGTCATCCTCAATATCCGCATGGACAGCGATCTCCACGCCGTCACGGGAAACGAATTCAAACACAACGATTTTCGTCTGCTTGGTGATGCCGCCGGCGTCGAAGGTAAAGGTCATCTTTACCTCTCCGTCTGCCGTTTCGGGCTTAAAGGTATAGGAGCTGCGGATTTGCTCACCGTTCACTGTAAACGGCTTTCCCGTAGCCTTATCCATCAGAATGCCGCTGACCGTGTATTCCTTGCCGGGGGTGAGATTCTTATAGGAAACAATGTCATCAACAGTAATTGTGCCTTTGGCGGGGACTTCTTTTTTGCCATCCACAGAGGCTTTGGTTCCGATCTCTGGCACCTTGACCTTTACTGTCTGTCCTTCATCCTCGATATCCGCATGGACGGCAAGCTCTTTTCCGTCCTTGTACAGGCTCTCAAACACCACAATATCTGTATCCGCCTTGATAAACTTGGAATCAAAGGTAAATTCGACGGTCACCTCGCCGCTTGGCGCATCCGGTGTAAAGGCGGTTTCCGCATGGATTTCCTCACCGTCAATCACAAGAGGCTTGCCGGTGGATTTGTCCATGAGAACACCCTTCAGCACATATTCCTTGCCGGGGATGAGATGCTTGTAGAAAACGGTATCGGTAAGGGTGAATACCTCAGTGGCGCAGATTTCCTTTTCTCCGTCCACGACTGCCGTTGTTCCGATTTCGGGGATACGGGCATTGACTACGGTGATTTCAATGATTTCTTCCTCTGCCGTAACCGTAACAGGATAGAGTTCCTCATTGGGGAGGAAGCCCTCGGCAGGCTTCAGCTCCTTAACCAGCCAATTCCCATAGGGTACATTTTCAATGATGAAGATACCGTCCTCACCGGATTCGGCGGTCAGGATTGCGGTTTCCTCCGTGTATTCAGCTTCATCTGCATGGAACAAGCCGAAGATCGCGCCTGCGATAGAATCCTCGGTTTCACGGTCAATCTTCAAACCCTTGATCGTGCCGTAGATGATGTCGTTTTCAATCGGCTCTCCATCATTTGCAGTGAGATTGACGGTTCCCACATCCTGCCCGGCATACGCAAACTCCACAGGATATTTTTCATCCGAGAGGATATAGTGGCTGTCCACGGCGATTTCCTTGACATACAGCTTTGCGCCCACGGGGATATCCGCTGTAAAGGCAGCCTTACCGTTTTCATCGCAGGATACGATTTCCATGAGTCCGTCTGCCGGAATTACGCTGCCGTCTGCGGCGGAGAGATCCTCGGCGGCGAACAGGCCGAACTGCACCGAAAGGATTTCACTGTTCATACCAATTTGGAATCGCTCGTCCTGCTCCATGATTTTGGAAAGATCGATCTGTACACGCTGGCGCTCGTTGTAGAAGGCGGCAGCGGTTTCGGTGATCTCAATTTCCTGTCCTGCATAGGTGAGCTGTACCGATTTCATTTCAGGGTTCAGCACCATACCGTAGGGTGCTTTGATTTCCTTTACCTCATATCTGCCCAGATACAGCTCCTTGGATTTCGCTGTGCCGTCTGCGACTGTGGTAACGGTATCGACCACCTCACCTTTGGAAGCCCTCTGCGTACCGTCCGGCGTGATGATATCTTCAGCGGCGGTGATTTCATAGACAGCCCCGGCAAGCCCGGAAACAGAATACACCGGCCGATAGACTCCATCCGATTCAACCACAGAGGAGAACACCTCGCCAGATTTGGATACCGTGATTGTGCCTTTCTGGGGCATATTCTGGCGTTCCACCTTTACGATGGTAACAGCACCTTCCTCGGTGGAGGCATCTTCTGTGATATCAAAATACACAGGGTCGCTGTTCAGCACATAACCGTAAGGTGCAGAGACCTCCACCAACGAATAGCCTGAGCCATAATCCAGCACTTCCGGCGTGATGAGTGTACCGTCTGCTGTGGTATAGAATGTGTCGATGGTGGTGATTTCCGGGTAAGTGAAGGTCATTTCTACCTTATTGCCGTTGGGATCGTAAATCTGAAAACCCGCGCCCGCATAAGGGATGTTCTTTCCGGTTTCCGCATCTGTTTTGATTACCTTTACATACGCCTCAAAAGGAGCGTTGTTGATGAGGAAGCGATAGGTTTTGCCGTCCTTGCTTACAAATACATCGAAAGGCTTCATAAGCTCGTTGCCGTCCCAGCCTTTTGTCTGTCTGACGGTATAAATGCCGTATGGCAGGAGCTTGGTTTCCGCAAACCCGTTCTCATCGCACACGAGATAGTCGCGCTCGGATTCCTTTGAATTTTCATAGCTGCCGGAGGCTTTGAGGAACACCTCAAATTCCGCGCCTGCTTCCGGCGTTTCGATCTGCGTTTCTCCGTCATCGCAGTGCTTGATTACCGCAATTTTGCCTTTCTGCACGGTTTCAAGAGCGTCAAGGGCGGCGCTGTTGTATTCCACCTCGTAGAGCTTTGGCTCCACGCCGATATGCTGGGTATCGCCGTTCAGCAGATAGCCCTCGGACGGATTCAATTCCCGCAGGCTCCAATCCGAATCACAGACATAATACTTGGTGGTAAACTGCCCACTCCCGTCAGTAGTATAGGTGTCGATGAGCTGATCGCCCTTAAAAATACCGTATTCCGCACCGGCGAGGCTTGCATCACCCTGTGCAGTTCCTGCTTCGGAATCGCTCTTGGTGACGGTAAGCTGCCACTTCTTGAGGATATTATCAAAGGATTTTTCCGTTACCTTGTTCCACTCGATGGCTGCCGTCTGCTTGTCCGGCACCACATAGCGGATGGCGGTATCCATTTCTTCCAGCACACAGCCAGAACCGATGAGGACATCCCGGAAATACGCCTTGCCTGTACTGTCGGTTACGGCATATTCATCTACCGCAAGCCCACTGTAGGAGGTGCCGAAAAGGTGGAATTTCACACCCTCGTTCAGGCCGTCCTCAGAGGTTTTGGTTACGGTGAGATCGCCACGCTTGAGTTTGTTATTGAAGGTTACGGTAGCAGTCTGCCCGCTGACCACAGTGACGCGGCGGATTTCCTGCGGCTCGTATCTGTCCTCGGTGAGTTCCGTTACCGTATAAATACCGGGCATGAGGTTGTCGATCTGAATCTGACCGCCGTTTTTCGTCTGAACAGTTTTATCGATGCCATTGCCCTGCACATGGAAATTAATCCCGTCCACTTTGCCGTCCTCGGAGGTTTTTACGATTTTGGCGGAGCCATAGGATACCTTCACATTCAGGAATCCCTTCACAGGATCGCTGACGGACTCGGCATAGGTGATCAAATCCTGCAAGGAGGAATGGCCGGGCAGATAGTGGCCGTCCGTCCAAGTGATGATCCCGCGCCGCTGGGAGTTTTTCTTTTCTGCAGTAATGCTCACAGCAGAGGCAGGTGCGGTTTTGGCTGTGATCGTGAGCTTGTTGCCGCTGACTGAAAAGCTCAGACCGTTTCCGCTGAAACTGTAATTGCCAAGGACATTGTTGGTATCCGTCAGCATTGCCGTATACTCGCTGCCATTCCACGCAAGCTCAATGCTCTGCGCTCTGCCTGCGGTCTTGCTCATGAAGCTGGGCAGTTTGGAATGCTTTTGAACACTGCTTTCAATGCTGTTGTAATAGCTGAAAATCTTAGCACGCAGCGGATGGGCATTGCTGATCTGATCCGCCACAGCGTCGTAGCTTCCGGTATCTACATGATTAAAATCCGAATCTCTTTCTCCCACAACGGTTTCCCAAATGAGAAGCTGGGTTGCCACGGCGTAGGCCAGCTTATCGCCGCCCTCATTCTGACTTTTCCACGAGGTGGAGATGTTGCCGGTATAGCCGTACTGCATGATTCTGCCGATGAAGGCTTTGATTTCATAGGGAGCGATGGTTTTGTTGTAGTCGGAGGGATAGTTCTCCCAAAAATCCTCACCCCATTTTGTCAGCACATCGCCGTTGTCCAGCGGTACGCCGGGTTCAATGCAATAGCAGATGTTACCCTCATACGATCCCATTGCCCGGACGGTGGTATAGATAGAACTGCCGGAAGACCAGCCATTCATATATTGGAGATTTTCGTGTCCCCATGTGCCGCTGTAGTCGAGATTGGCGTCCCCGTCGCGGGGATAGGAGATGAGGACAACCTCATCCGTTTCCGATGCCGCAAAAGCGGTGGTTGTGCCGATCCCCATAAAGGCGGAAAAGCACAGAAGCACCGCCATGAGCATGGAGAGACTTCGTTTGCATTTTGTTTTCATATTGTAAAGGCTCCTTTCGAGGCAAACAAAAAGCACACCGTTTTTCACGATGTGCCTTGTCCGCGTATTTGATTTTGATTTATGCGTAGCCGATATAGATGTCCCACGAGGTGTCTGTTCTCGGCTCCGCCCATATCCACACAGCCGTGATATCCGCATCGCGGCTGTACTTATCCAGCATCCCGCACAGATCCCGTTCCAGATATTTGCTGTTCGCACTGGCGATGATGGGATTGTCCCAGCAGGAGACCGCTTCGCTGTCCAGCTCCAGTCCGATGCTCTGTGCATAGCTTTTTGCGTAGGATACCCAATAGCTTACATCGAACTCCGGCTGGGCAGGCTGGGTGGGTTCCGGTTCCGTAGGAATCGGCTCCGGCTCGTCGGGAACAGGTTCCGGTTCCTGCGGCGCAGGTTCCGTTGGCTTACTCGGTTCAGCAGGAGCTGGCTCCGGTTCGGGCGGTGCCGGTGGCTGCGTTTGTGCAGCAGGCGGTTCCTGCGGCTGTTGCGGCTCGGCAGGTTCCTGCGGCTGTTGCGGTTCGGATGCAGAGGCTTCTGCGGTTGGTTCCGATTCTTCCGGCGCAGTCGGTTCGGCAGAGATGACATCGCTTATATCAATGCCCGATGTTTCATCTGCCGTTTCTTCGGCGTTCACCTGCACCGTTTCAGATTCGGATACCGGAGCCATATTGCCGCATCCCGCAAGGCTGATACAGATTGCGCCTGCAAGGAGGACTGCGTATATTTTGGTTTTCGTCATAGTAATCACCTCTGACTACAAGAATACGGACGAAAGCCGAAAAGTCCAGCGAGAATGGCGCGTTTTTAAAGAAATCACATCCGCTGCTCAAAAACAGGGACAGCTTCCTCCGGCTCGTCTATATCCTGCGATTCATCTTCTTCCATGTGCAGGCGCTGCTCATACGCTTCCAAGACTGCATCGCTGATGGCGTTGCGGGAGGTTTCGTTCAGCGCGAACACCACATCCGAATACTGCATCACGCCATTGCGGTCTTTGTAGGAGCGATAAGGCATCCGGGCGAACAGTCCGTTTTTGCTGTCCATGACGGCGATATCCCGGATGACATACTCACCGCCGAGGATTACACTGGCGTATGCCTTGATACGGTTATCTTTGCCGATAAAGCGATCAATCTGTGCTTTAATTATCATTGTTTTTCCGCCTTTCTACCATGCATAGAATTCAAATCCCATATTGTTTCGTATTTCCTCCGGGGAGATATCTTCAATTTCCGCAAATCGCTGCTTGTATTTCTCCATTTCCGCATCCGTAAGGGATCGGAGGTTTTCTCCTTCCTCTCCCACAACAAAGAACGGTCCGGCAATAATATCTCCGTCCAAGCGGCGGTTTCCCTCCATGCCGATGAGCTTTGCCTCATCGTTGCAGACAAGCAGTGTGCCGTCACCGTTTCCGATCATCTCAAACAGGCCGCCTACCGTTTCCTGTAAATCATCAAGCTGGTCTGTAATGAGCGTTTCGTAAGGAGCTTCATGTGGCTCCACCATAAGAACACGGAGCTGCTTAGGCATGGGATTCACCTTCCTGCTGTTCCGCCCACTTTACGGACAGATGGATCAGCGCCGCCCGCTGTTCGCTTTTGGACAGACCGTCCAAGAACTGCAGCAGTGTAATGCCTTCCGGCACTTTTTCTGTGGGTGCTTTGTGGTTGGAACGGCAGTCATCGCAGATTTTCTCCCGCCTGATCACCACGGTCCGGTCATCCTGCTCGGTAAAAGACAGCACATCGTTGTACGAAAACCCGACACGGCTGCGGATTTCATAGGGAATGGTAATGCGGCCTTTCTTGCCGAGAATACGGTACAGCTTACGCATCGCCATCATCCTCTCCGTCAATCTGTTCCTTCAGGCATTCGCCGCAGCAGGGGCAGCAGTAAGGACAGCCCTCGCAGTCCTCGTTGTAATCGTCGCAGAAGGCATCATCCTCCGCTTTCTGGATGACAATGCGTTTCCCGTCCACAAAGGCTTCCGCCGTCACGCCGGGGACAATACCCACAGCCACCAGCGCCTCGGAGGGTACGGGAATCAGTTCAAAATCATATCGTTTCATTGTAGAGTATCCTTTCATTTAATATTTCCTGCGTATCCAGCCCGTCAAACAGCGTGAGCTGCACACAGGATCGGGCAAGCTCCGTGGTGTCGTAGTTGGAAATCAGCAGTTCAGGGTATTGCTTTCCGTTGTCATATCGCTGGGCGATATTGGACAGCCGGGTAACGCTCTCAATCACAATACCCGGGCGGGAGTACAGCTCACGGATGAAGCCGCAGTCGTTATACGACAGCAGGAATTTGCCGTCGATAGCAAGCAGCGCTTCGGCAAGTCCCTGATGGTCAAAGCCGTCTGCCGAGACCGCCTCGTAATACTGATCCGCCTGATAATACGGCGGATCGCAGTAGAAGAAGCTCTCCTTGCGGTCATACTGCCGGATGAGCTTTATGCAGTCCTTGTTCTCAATGACTACCTTTTGCAGCCTTCCCGCTGCCGCCTCGATCAACGGGAAGTTGTTCCACATGGCGTGGGGCTGGCTGCCGAAGGTAGTGGTTCCGGCGGCGTAGCTGTACCGGATCAGGGCATAGTAATAGGCGGCTCTGCGCACATCGGGCAGCGCCGCCTGAGAATGAAGCATCTGTTTCATATACTCAAAATCAAGGCGGGAATTGAGAAGAAACCGAAGCTCATCCCGGAGCTTATCCGGCTGTTCCCGCACACAGCGGTAAAGATTGACGAGGTTTCCGTTGAAATCGTTGAAGACCTCAAAATCATTTCCGGGCGGCTTGTGGAACAGCACCCATCCGGCTCCGCTGAACACTTCGATATATCGCTTGTATTCCAAGGGAAAGCGGGCGAGGATTTCGTCCCGCAGAGCTTTCTTTCCGCCCACCCATGCCATAAAGCTGTTGATGAAATCACCTCCTTTGCGGAGGCGTCTGCGTGCAGAAAACCCGCGGAAAGCAAAAAGAGACCGTTTTCCATGTACGGGTTTCCATACACGCAAAACGACCTCTTTGTTTAATCCATGCTATTCAATTTTTCGTTGAGCCTGCGGATTTCCTGCTCATAGCGGCTAATCCGATTGAGCTGCATACCGCAGAGGATCATGCCCACCGTACAGCCGCCCAGCAGCAGTCCGATTACAAAATTCAGCACAGCTTCATCACCTCGTTTTCCTGCGGGGAATCCGTGCGCAGAAATTCTCCGAATGTTTGGAATTCTCCGGTAAAATTCGGTGCGGTATCCTCTGTCAACGGAATATATCCGGCTTCTCCAAAGTCAATCGGCTCTTTGGTGATAACCGTCCCACCGTGATTTACGCCGACCTTCGGTTCAAGGGAGACAAACTCCCCG
>ENA-UOJD01003725-UOJD01003725.1-human-gut-metagenome-genome-assembly--contig:-P48-NODE-3725-length-10701-cov-9.177438_pt1 | contig 10701 bp, 10 predicted proteins | sample MGYA00242342_ERZ723889 | MGnify/ENA metagenome assembly ERZ723889
TGATAACGGGCTGCACTGGCTGGTATAGCTTTCTTCCTGTTTTATCAATTGTATTCCATACAGTTTCAGTTTATATTCCAGCATGATATACAGCTTGTTATAAGGCAGACCGTGAAACTTCTGATTGTTCTTATGCCCCATATCTTTTTCTTTGCGGATATTTCGAATGTCTCCTACAACCACGCAGTGGATATTTTCTTTTCTACAGTATTCTGCAATCCATCTGGTCACTTTGTGAAGATAATCCTTCACTGCATTCTGCTTTTTCCTGTAAAGTCTCTGGATATGTTTCGATGATTTTGGGTATTTTATTCCTCTTTTCGATTGCTGTGCATACCATACAGACTGCACTCTGGCGATTTCTTTATGAAAATATCTTTCCAGAGAAAGATATTTTCTTCCCAGGATAAAAGTCCTGCCATTTCCGGAATTATAGCAGGTCATCAGATTATGAAGTCCAAGATCAATCGATAAATAATGTCCATTCTGAGAAAGCTGCTCTGGTTCTTCAATCTCATAGATTACAATCATGTCACATTTCCCATTTTTCGGCGAGGAGATACGCAGCTGTTTTATGTGATCCATGTCCCTGAAAATCTTATTTTCAAGATATAGAAATTTTTCATGGATCCCGTATGTTTCTTCCATATAGCTTTTCAGTTCCTTTGGCAGAGACAGACGCAGTTGGTCTGAACCTTTCTCATGCCGGATCCCCATCTGCATATATGTGACCGGTATATTCTCCTGCTTAAAACGAGGCGGATTTGGCTCTTTGATCCCGCCAGTCTTCTTCAGGACATAAAACGATTTCCAGGCTTTATCCAGCTGCTTGCAGGTCTCCTGTGCCGTCTGGGCAGGAAGCTGTCTGTACCACAGATCCCCTTTATGTGCTTTTTTCTGATCATACCAGTCAGGATACTTTTCCATTCCAAGTTCTTTATAATGGCGACGTTCATAGTTGCAGACATTCCAGAGTTTGGATGCTGCATAGCACATATGCCCTATGATATTGGAATATTCCGGACAGATTTTTACGGATGTTTTGTGTGACAGCAGCATTCCTCTTCCCCCTTCAGATAGTCATTCGGATGGATATCCACGCTCCATTTTGAATTAATACGACTTACTCTGATGTTCAATATAACGGCGGATATTTTCCTCAGATACAGATCCGATCGTTTCCACATAATAGGAATGGTTCCACAGCTCTCCCTTCCACAGCTGATTTCTTATTTCCGGAAAACGTTCGAATAATTTCCTGCCGGTGATTCCCTTCAGATACTTGACGATTGCTGTTATGGACAGCTTAGGTGGTGCTGATACAAAGCAATGGACATGATCACCTTCCCCACATTCAAATAAATGAACGGTAAAACCCTTATCCTCAGCAATCTGCTGCACCAGCTTCTGCAGGTATTCTTCAATTTCTGGGGTTAATATCTTCCGCCGATATTTCACCGACCATACCATATGGTAGTTGATATTACATACGCAAGTTCTATAATGTATTAGATTTTCTTTCATACACATAGTATAACACAGTGAAAGAAAATACGCAACAATTAATCGAACATACTTTCGCTTTGCTTATATGTCGGATACGGCATTAATATCCTTGGGGGAAAAGAGATTATTATACTATTTACGCTGTGCAGATATGCACAATTCTACGCTTTCATCTCGGTAATTGAATTACCGAGGATTCCCGCTTATTCTCCTAAAATCTTTAGTATCCGGCATATATTTACCTCAAAATAATTTTTATTTTCTGTCTTCCCGTATATCTATTTCCGATTCTTGATTATCATTTTGAAAATCTTGTATATATCTTTGTCTGCTTAAATCCTGTGCTGTCTTTTCGCTCGAATTTTCCCATCTATACCAAACTCCGACAAGCAACAACAGTATCAGAACATCTCCAATAAACATCACCAGATTGTCCTTTATAAAATTCCGGAACGCCCATTTTACCGTCCTCGATGTTTTCCAGTGTATAATTACTTTAACACCATCTATCAACACCCCTATTACATTCATGAATATGAAACCAGTAATCAAAGCCACAAACAACACTCTATATGCGGATGCCGTCGATATATTTTCAAAAATAGAATTGCTGAATGTCATAAGTCCTGTGAACGCAAATACGATCGACGCGAATATTCCCAAAACCGCTACATTTTCTGTCTGAACTGATTTTACTTTATCCTCCGCTTCCAGAGCCGTGGCTGATACCTCTTCTGTAGTTTTTTTTATTTCTTCTGTGCTTTTTCTGATTTCATCCGTCCGTTTCTTAATGTTTTCCGTTTCTTCTTTCTGTGCTTCTACCAGCTTCTCTGTTTCTTTCAGTTTGCTCTCAATCTGTTCATTTGTCTGTTGAAACCGAGTAATGCTTTCGTTCATCATCTCAGTATATCTCTGTTCTACATTTTTTCGAACAAGCACCATCAACTCGTCATATCTTACTAATTCCAGATTGATATGGTCGATCATCTTCCCCATCTTTTTCCTAACCACTTCATCCGCCATATTTTCATGGATTTTTTGCAATACGGGCACTATTTCACGAACATATTCAATTCCGCCATCTTTTTGAAAAATATATGCAGTAATTTCAGAGTAAGAATGTCTCTCGTTTCTTTCGTAATACTTACATAACATCTGACACCAATCTGGCAAATTTGTTTCATCCGTATATCGTGGCAAACAATCCAAAAGCCCGCTGATTGTCAGTGTTTCATCTTTCTGTAAAGTCTCCATAAATCCTTTTCCCCCGCCCTGCTTCTTTGAAATATGAATAAATGCTGTCTCTTCCTATTTCTCCATTCGTTTCTTTTACCTGACACCACGGTTGTTCTTCATGTGTTCTCCTAACCAACTCCCACGCATCATATTTCAGTAATCCATCCAATACCCGATCTATTATGGCTCGATCTTTTTCTGGTATATCATCTGCGCAGAGAGGAATATCATCAAAGTCAAACTTACCATTTTTATATACTATTTTTCTCACAGATTCTTGTTTCGGGATATGTTCTCCACGATATTTTGAATATTCATAGTACACGTTTTCCACCACTGGACCATGAAGCCACGCAACAATTTTATCCGAAAAGCAAGGTTCTTTCCCCTCGCTTAAAAGTAAAAAAGCCGCCTGCACATAGTAAAGTAATTTCTGCAGTTTTAAATTGGTTATATCAAGACCCTTTTCGTTCGCGTAATTGACAATGTATTTCGATATATCAATTGCTTTATTCATAGTCTGCTTCCCCCGTAACTGTATGAAAGACTGCACGTCAGTATAATCTCCCTATAGGATACTTTTAATCATATGCACTGACCTCTTTTCTGTCAAGCAAGGACATCCCTTTCTTGCTCCCGTGCCTGCATCCCTGAATATTACGATGCGGCAGAGCCGCCAGTCCGGTGTGGCTGGAAGGCATGATCAGTTCCAAGCGGAATCAGTGCTCAGGTCGAGCGGAATTTGCACATGCGCTTTAGACTCCTCTAAAAAACTAATAGTTTTTTCGTGTCATTTAGAGTGTGGCATAAAAAAACTAATTAGCCAAGGCGTAGGCTTTGACGTTTACCCAATGTGTGCGCCGCTTCGATTTCCAGCGCCGATTACAATCAACTTATCTGACCAGGCGCTGATAAGTCGGTTTCTTCGTGGAAAAGTGTACTGGCTCGGACGAACTCCAGGCGGATATTCAGATAATAAAAGGCCTTTCTCCTCTATCCTTTCCATCAGTCGAATATATCCTTTTTCCTGTGGTCAGGCACCGGATGCTATGAATGCATCTATTCCCTGTATTGCAAAACTCCTTACCACGGTAGCCACATCGCATCATCTTCTATCATTCTTCCATCCTTCTGCTCCTGCATAATATATTTGTGTCCTGTATCTGCAACAAATTCCCGATAACGCATTACACTATTATTTTTAAAATAAGCCAGTGTCTTCGACACCATTGTGATCTTATCATCGGAAAGGCCAATCATTGTTCGGTAACTGCTCCAGCGATATTCCTCCGGATATTTGACCATGCCTGCTTTTACCGGGTTCAAATGTATATACCGACTGGTCTGCAAAAAATAGGAGTCCTCTTTTACCAGACAGGATTTATATCGTCCCTCAAACACATATTGCAGTTCTCCTCACTCCACGGTGCATCAGATGATAATTGCACCCGGAAACCATATTCTCCTCTTTCTTGCCATAATCCTTTCGTTTTTCTGTTGAAACACATCGTTTTTTATCACATTGTCATCTATGATTTTCTGCAAAAAATGAGGGACTTTCTAATTCCCTCATTTTCTCCGGCGTCACTCTTGCTCTTTGAGGTCACAGATTTTTATGTCTATATGCTTTCCCAAGGCGTTTGCATATTTTTCCAGTACTACAAGCGTAGGAATCCTGCTTCCGCTCTCGAATCGCGCCAGATTAGATGGCAGGACTCCCATAATGTCTGCGATCTCCTGCTGAGTCATATTCTGGCGGTGTCTTTCCTCCACCAGCTTCTTAATGATTTCTGAGGAATGATACAGCATCCGTTCCTGTATTTTCTCTGTATATACAAGTAACCTTCTCTCGCGTGCTTCCTTCTCTGCGATATAACTTTCTATATTGTACTGCATAGATTTTTCTCTCCATCACCCGGTTGCTTTTTGTAAGCGTATCACCTATGACATGGTTATACAACCACTTTTTCTTTTATTCTTCCGATTTCATAGAAATTTTAGAGTTTTTTATTGTTTTTTCCCGGGGTCTTTTCCCAGGGTCAGGCACCGGATACTTCTACCGCCAACAACTATTTTCCAAATGTATTACTGGATTTTGCTGCTGCTTTTGCAATCATAGTGTTGGTCGATTCAAATAGAGAAGTGGTTGGTGCAACCGGACACATCAGTACTCTTCCTGTGCCACGATAGACATTTACTAACCCTTCTCCGCTAACTGCTGATCCTACAAGTGTCTTTGTCGATCTTTCCACAGTAAAGTCAAGGTTTGATGACCAGCATACAGCAAGGTTTCCATCAATTTTCAATTCATCGTTTTCCAGTACAATTTCAATCAGTTCGTCTTCAGGAACATTAGATTCCAGTGCTGCCACGCCATTTCCCTGCAAACTCAGGTTAAACAGTCCTTCTCCACCTAATACAGCAGATGAAATATTCTTTCTGGCTACAACATTCCTTTTTATATTAGCATCACAAGCCAAAAACATGCCATCTTCGATTGTCATTCCAGCAGATCCCCATTTGCTAATATCTGCCAAGATAATGTATTTATATGTTGGCTCCAGTACCAGACAGCCTTCCCCAATATATTCCGGTTTAACAGCTGTTTCCTTAGTAACTGCACCTTTGATTGCTTTTCCAAAGAAATCTCCGATACCTTTTACTCCAGATGTGGCCCGTACATTACCACCCATCCACTGCATAGCACCTGCTTGAATAATAGCAGAATGATCCTTATCGATATCAATAACCACCTGCCTTCTTCTGACGTTCATTCTGCTCATGAAGTACTCGTTCATTGCATTCATCGGAGAAACGCTAGCATCCTGTGCATATTCAAGAACATGAAAGTTTCCTATGCTTTTCACAAATTTTCTATTTTCATTTTGTAAATTTTCAATTCTCATATCGTCAATCGTCCTCTCCCTTAGATTTTCCAGGTCCTGATACCAATTTCCTACGACATTATTTACCTTATTCTTATAATTTCATAGAAATTTTAGAGTTTTTTATTGTTTTTTCCCGGGGTCAGGTTCCGAATGTTCTTCATTATTATTTTAAATATTTCTAGTGTGTCCATGCGCTTTAGCCTCCTCTAAAAAACTAATAGTTTTTTCGTGTCATTTAGAGTGTGGCACAAAAAGATCAATTAGCCAAGGCGCAGGATTTGACGTTTACGTATAATATTCTACTTTCCATATACTAAAAGCCACGGTCTCCCGTAGCTCTAGTATATCACAAATCAGCAAATAAATCCGCTTTGTACACGCCATCCTCCAGCATCTTCTTGAAGCTATCCTTTACTGCTGCAACATCCTCATGGTAGGTCATGCCATACCATGTATCGTTTGTCTTCAGGACTTTCACGGACATCTTTCCCTGTTCCAATAGCTCACCGATGAAAATCGGAATCAGATACTCTGCTTTCAGCGGATTTTCAGGTACTTCCTTCTTGAAAAACTCTTTGAAGCCCTGCTCCAGAACATCCAGAAAATCAGGAGTCAATCCCCACATGTTCATAGATACCAGAGAATTTATATCCACAGCCACTCCGTCTGTTTCTGCTCCAGTTGCAGTTTTTACAATGTTCTTGGTCTCTACAACTTCAGTCAAGTTCCCGTTCTCGTCCATCATGCAGATACCGCGGGTCACACCACCATTATCGGACAGCGTGTTCTTCAGCACAAAACCTGCCATGCAGGACTTGCCACCATTCACCAGATACTCATGGACAGCCTTGAAGCCTTCCTTACCATAATAATCATCTGCATTAATCACGATAAACGGTGTATTGATGGCCTTCTTTGCTGCAAGCACTGCCTGACCAGTTCCCCACGGCTTTGTACGACCTTCCGGCAGAGTTCCCGGAATATCCTTAATATCCTGGAAAGCGTAGTCTACAGTTACATCATGAGCGGAGCAAATAGCTGCGATACGATCACCGATTACCTCTTTGAACTCCTTCTCGATATCCTTACGGATAATAAATACCACATGGTTAAAGCCTGCCTCAATTGCATCATGAATTGAGTAATCCATGATGATATGATTTGAAGCATCCACCGGCTCCAACTGTTTGATTCCCGTTCCGAAGCGGCTACCGATACCAGCAGCCATGATAAGTAATGTTGTATTCATAGTTTTTTTACCTTTTTCTGACAATATTCTTTCACTATAGGTTTCGTTCTTCACATCTCAGCCGACCCAAATGGCTCGTTGTCTGCTGCTCACCACGAAGAGGTGTGTGAAGTTTTGAGCAACTACTGTGTGTCAATTCACACGGCTTTGTTTTTCAAAATATCGACACTAATTCGACAGTATTCGATATTTTAGTTGTATTTTACTCATTGATTTTATATTTACGTTTTAGTCTCAGTGATCTAGCACGTAGTTGCAAATCAGTTTTTTCATTTTTCCACTAGTCATGCTAACCAAAACTTAATAATCACACGCTAGCTTTGACATTTACTCTTAAGTAACTTTAACCTAAAAGTTGTCTTGATTAGAACTAAAATAGCAATTATCATGATAGCAACTAGTAAAGAAATCACCGTTAATGCAATTATATTTTGTGTTGAAATCATTCTTCTAACAACAAATCTCGCAAACGCCACAACAGGGTAATGACAACCATATATAAATAGCGTTTCTCGACCAATCAATTGGATTATCGGAATTGATTTGATACACTGAGAAAAAAGCATAAGACTGATACTTCCTAATATTGCTATTATATAAAACAAAAACGGATTTCCAACATTACCAGAAGCCATTTCAAATACAATATGCTTATTACACAAACAAGCAACTGCCATGACCAGCCAACACACACTAAATAGAACAAAGTAAATTTTCACATGAACAATTTTCTGTTTTTTCACCCAGTTATATATCGGTTTTCCAAGGTAAAAAAAAGGCATAGCGATTAGAGAGATTTCTGCATAAAATGGAACTTGAATTCCATAATTAATCATAATAAAACCGACTATCGCACATAGACCTACACAAGACCATTTTATTATATTTTGAGAAATTTTATTTATAATAAACCCAATAATACACAAAACATAGAGCGATGGTAAATACCATAATCCCCCCCAACTTCCATTAGGCAAGAATAAAATATTTCGTAAAATTGTATCAATACTGTAATGTTCCATCAAATAATCTGGAACATTATGCTGCAAGAAACTCATTCCAAGATAATATGCTTCCATTAGAACAACAAACCCAATTAGAGGATACAGCAACCCTTTGTTTTTTTTCTCAATAAATACTCTCATACTGTATGATGATTTAAAGACTATCCCACTAGACATAAACCATGCTGGCATATGAAACGAGTAAATTAGAATAAAGAGCCACTGCGAATGTACATCAAATAAATTGGATATGCAATGTCCAAAAACGACTAGTATTATTAAAATCGCTTTCATAGTATCCAAATTTGAATCTCTTGAAGCCAAGGTATTATTAGCAATACAAGTCTGCTCTATCACAATAACTTTCGTAAGCGCTTAAAATTCAGCCATAGTAAAAAATTAACCGGCTACTTTTCAGTAGCCGGAGTACCTTGACAATTCACATTCAACTGGTTTGTATTGTTTGCACGGCGTTGTATTTCCGCTTTGACATTTTCGTTCCATGGTGCCAGAAGTTCCAGTTCCTCATCACCTGTCTTATCTGTAGGCATTTTTTCTAACAGATAGGTAAGATAATGATAGACGTTTACTCCATTCGCTTTTGCCATTTCTACCATTGAGTATACAACGGCGCTGGCCTGCGCTCCGTTAGGGGTATCACAAAAGAGCCAGTTCTTGCGCCCAACAGTAAATGGGCGGATCGCATTTTCACTGAGATTATTGGAAAAGCTGCACCGACCATCTTCGAGATAAGTCATAAGATGGGAACGGCGGTTCTGAATGTAAGTAACTGCTTTATCCATTCGGGTTCCGCGGACAGGTGCCTGATGATCAAGCCACGACAAAAAACCTTCTACTACCGGCTTCTCTTTCTCTAGACGAGCCTTTTTGATAGCATCGAAGGAAGTATACTTTGCCTTAATGACATCTTCCAGATGGAAGAGCTGGTTGATATACATCACACCCTGTACAGACGGCTGTGTGTAATCCAATGCCTTTCCTTTGGGAATGGCATCGGTCAGATATCTTCGGATATGTGCCCAGCAGGATGTACGTTTTGCATCCGGTACTTTGTTATACCCGCTGTAACCATCACACATCAGATACCCTTTGAAGCCCTGGAGAAAATCCACGGCATTGTCTCCTGCGCGGGTTTCCGAGTATTTATAAAGGATGATCGGCGGTGATCCGTCTTCCCCGCTTCGGAACAGCCACATGTAGGACTTTGTCTGGGCGCGGCGTCCAGGCTCATGAAGCACCTGCAGCGGAGTTTCGTCTGCCATTGCGAATTCCCGTTCCAGAAGCTTCCGATGGAAGTATTCATACATTGGCGAGAAAAATGCTTCCGAATTCTGGATCACCCAGTTTGCCATTGTTGCCCTGGTGATGGATGCACCGTACTGTTTCCAGTCTTTTTCCTGACGGAAATAAGGCAGAGCGTTACAGAACTTCTGATACATTACCCATGCAACGGTACCTGCAGAAGCCATTCCATAAAGCATATGCGGTCGGCCATCTTTTCCCTTTTTAATAACAGGGATTCCATGCCGGCTGCACTGCGGACATTCATAGCTCCTGCTGTAATACTCACAGACCTTCAGTTTTGCCGGAATGAAAACCAGTTCGCGGCGGACAAACTCTTCCCCGATCTGCTTCAGCGCTGTGCCGCAGACCGGACAGGTTTTCTCTGATTCTGAAAGATCCAGATACTTCTTTTCCACCGGGATTCCTTTGAAACGCTCCGCATCAGTTGCTCTGGGCTTCCGTTTTTTTGTCGGATTTTCGGGAAGGGATGCGTCCTGTTCTTCCATCTGTGCTAATACAGGATCCTGTTCCAATTCTGCTTCATTAAAAAAGTTCAACTGGCCTGGAATATCAAGGGTACGCTTTTCGCTGGAAGAACCAAACAGCTTTTTGCGAAGAAGATCGACTTCCTCTTTCAGGTTATCTCTTTCCTGGGTAAGGGTCGCTTCCCGTTTATTGGCAGCATCGACAGTTGCCTGAAGCGTTTTGATCATTTTTCTGAGATCATTGATCATGTCCTTCAGCTCACGGAGCTGGATATCTTTGGAACTGTCAGCCACTGCTTTTTCCTCCTGTTTCTGATACCTTTATTATACCAGAAAATAAGGGATTTTCCCAGCAAAACAGCTGTTTTGCTGGGAAAATGCTGAAAATGCAAGGAAAACAGGGACTTTTTTATGCATCTTTTTTGGTGAAGATCATGTGGTTTTTATGGCTTTGGGCTGTTCGATATCAATGCCTGACATCAACCAATCGAACTCACGCCATGTAAGATTCCGTACCTCTGATTTATTTCTCGGCCATCGGTAGGAGCCCTGGGCAGTCAGCCTTTTGTAGATCATGACAATGCCGTCCGGTTCTTTTAAGATTGCTTTGATCCTGTCGCATTTACGACCACAGAAAAGAAACAGTGCATGATCGATCTCCATAGAAAACTGGTCCTGGATGATGGCACACAATCCATCGATGGACTTACGCATATCAGTCCGTCCGCAGACGATATAGATCGCATCGACACTGGAAACATCTGCTAACATAGCGACTCCTTTAGTGCATTCATCAAAACCTTTAAAAGAACCGGCTGGACATTGTTGTTCATGCGGATCAGCAGCCCTTTTGCTTCAATTTCAATCGTATGTGAATTGTCAAGGTACATGGAACCGGTTCCTGCATGGGGAAGCAGTTCTTCCGGAGAATTCTCCGGTTCTATAGCGATCTGGACCACATCCTGTTTATGAAATGTAAAGTCAAGGGTATTGGCTTTTCCAACCGGATCCGGTATCTGGCAGGCTCT
>ENA-UOJD01003732-UOJD01003732.1-human-gut-metagenome-genome-assembly--contig:-P48-NODE-3732-length-10694-cov-4.837109_pt1 | contig 10694 bp, 9 predicted proteins | sample MGYA00242342_ERZ723889 | MGnify/ENA metagenome assembly ERZ723889
CACCCACCAGCGCGGACGAAAATTTTGTCGTAGAGGAAGATCGTGCACCGGTTGAACTGACCGGGAGTGTTGCTTTACTGGACGGCGCTTCAATGATTATTGGCTATGGCGCAGAGCTGCAACAATCAACGATTACTGTACAGCAGGGCGGTGTGTTGATTCTCGACGGCAGTACGGTAAAAGGTGACAGTGTCACTTTCAGTATTGGTAACATCAATCTGAATGGCGGAAAACTGTGGCTGATCACTGATGCGGCAACGCAGGTGCAACTGAAAGTGAAACGCCTGCGTGGAGAGGGAGCCATTTGCCTGCAAACCAGTGCGAAAGAAATTTCACCTGACTTCATCAATGTGAAAGGGGAAGTTACCGGTGATATACACGTTGAGATAACAGATGCCAGTCGGCAAACTCTGTGTAACTCTCTGAAATTACAGCCAGACCAAGATGGCATCGGCGCAACGCTCCAGCCTGCGTAAAAACACAGGCGCAACCTGTGAAGGTTGCGCCTTGTCTTTATTAGCGGGATGCTCGTTGCAGAATGATGGCTGACGGCAGACGTTGCAGGAACCGCATACGCAGCATCATCATAATGGCTGCCGACGTCAGGCCAATAATAAAGCCTATCCAGAAGCCTGCTGGCCCCATAGGTTCAACGACCAGATCGGTCAGTGCCAGAATATAGCCGCTTGGCAAGCCCAGCACCCAGTAAGCCGTAAAGGTGATATAGAAAATGGAACGTGTATCTTTATAACCACGCAAAATCCCACTGCCAATCACCTGGATAGAGTCAGAAATCTGATATACCGCCGCCAGCAGCATCAAATGCGCAGCCAGCGTTACAACCTCGGGATTGTCGTTGTACAACAGGGCGATTTGCTCTCGCAGTGAAACCGTGAATATGGCCGTCAGGGTTGCCATACAGACACCCACCATAAGCCCGGTCCGCGCAGCGGTTTGCGCATCCAGCGTTGAGCCTTGACCCAGACGATAACCTACGCGGATGGTTACCGCTGCCGCCAGCGACATGGGAAGTACGAACATCAGTGAACTAAAGTTCAGGGCAATCTGATGTCCTGCGACATCAACAATACCGAGCGGAGACACTAACAGAGCCACGACGGCAAACAGCGTTACTTCAAAAAACAGTGCCAGCGCAATCGGCAAACCGAGTTGAATCAGTCGTTTCATAACCGCAGGATCGGGCTTCGCGGTGCCTTTTTCGTTACGAATATCGCGCATCGAGCGGGCGCGTTTAATGTAAGAAACCATGGCAAGGAACATGACCCAATACACCGCCGCTGTCGCTACGCCACAACCAACGCCACCGAGCTCTGGCATACCGAAATGACCATAAATAAAGATATAGTTCACCGGAATGTTCACCAGCAGGCCGATAAAGCCCATTACCATACCCGGCTTGGTTTTTGCCAGACCTTCACATTGGTTACGGGCAACCTGGAAGAAAAGATAGCCTGGCGCGCCCCACAGCAACGCACGCAGATAACCCACGGCTTTGTCCGCCAGAGCCGGATCGATGTTTTGCATGGAACGGATAATGTAACCCGCATTCCACAGCACCAGCATAATGAGAACGGAAACAAAACCCGCCAGCCAGAAGCCCTGTCGCACCTGATGCGCAATGCGCTCACGTCGACCGGAACCATTTAATTGCGCGATAACCGGCGTTAATGCCAGCAGCAGTCCGTGACCAAAGAGGATCGCCGGAAGCCAGATAGAAGTACCGATAGCGACCGCCGCCATGTCGGTGGCACTATAGCCGCCCGCCATCACGGTATCGACAAAACCCATCGCAGTTTGGGCGATTTGCGCGAGAATCACCGGGATTGCTAATGCTAATAACAGACGCGCTTCACTGATATACTTCTGCACGTGAACACCTTTTATTTGTAGTTATATGAGAGACTAAAAAGCCGCCTGAATGGGCAGCAAAAAGAAGAAGCAGGGGAAATTCAGTCTATTGTAGCGAGGATTTATTAATTCTCCAGTGAAAAAATAGTCATTCTTACCCCTTCACTGGTAAGGGCGTTTGCCACCTGCTATTGTGCTGAACAGAATGTCTTAACTGATTTCAGGAGTTGTAAGTATGTTTACGGGGATTGTACAGGGCACCGCAAAACTGGTGTCGATTGACGAGAAACCAAATTTTCGCACGCATGTGGTGGAGTTACCCGACCACATGCTGGACGGCCTGGAAACCGGTGCGTCCGTGGCGCATAACGGTTGCTGCCTGACCGTGACGGAAATTAACGGCAACCATGTCAGTTTTGACCTGATGAAAGAAACGTTACGCATTACCAATCTTGGCGATTTAAAAGTGGGGGATTGGGTAAACGTTGAGCGTGCGGCGAAATTCAGTGATGAAATTGGCGGACACTTAATGTCAGGTCATATTATGACCACTGCTGAAGTGGCGAAAATATTAACCTCAGAAAATAATCGCCAGATCTGGTTTAAAGTCCAGGATAGTCAGTTGATGAAATATATTCTGTACAAAGGATTTATTGGCATCGACGGTATTAGCCTGACCGTCGGCGAAGTCACGCCAACGCGTTTTTGCGTCCATTTAATTCCGGAAACACTGGAACGCACGACTCTTGGGAAGAAAAAACTTGGCGCACGCGTCAACATTGAAATCGATCCACAAACTCAGGCAGTGGTAGATACGGTAGAACGAGTGCTGGCGGCACGAGAAAATGCCATGAATCAATCAGGTACAGAAGCCTGATCTGAAATCGCCCCCGGAGCGGGGGCGATAGAATAGCCTCTAGCGAGCGACTCGAAGGCCGTTTTCAACACCGCGTGAGAACACCACCTGCCAGAGCTGAATATCACGGGCGCGGAAAGCACCTGCACAGGCATTCAGATAATAGGTAAACATCCGTTTAAAGCGTTCACTGTAGTTATCCGCAATTTCTGGCCATGCGGCGAGGAAACGTTCATACCACGCCATCAACGTAGTATCGTAATCAGCACCGAAGTTATGCCAATCTTCCATCACAAAGTGGGGTTCGCTGGACTGAGCAATCTGGCGTACAGAGGGCAGGCAACCGTTCGGAAAAATATATTTATTAATCCAGGGATCAACATTCAGATCGGTTTTTTTCGAACCGATGGTATGGAGCAGGAATATACCTTCCGGTTTCAAATTACGATCCACCACCGCAAAATAGGTATCGTAATTTTTCGGTCCGACGTGTTCGAACATCCCCACAGAAACAATACGGTCAAACTGGTCGTTCAGGTCACGATAATCTTGCAGCAAAATGGTGACATCCAGGCCTTCACAGCGTTCCTGAGCCATTTTTTGCTGTTCGGCAGAAATGGTTACGCCGACCACGCTTACGTCATAATTAGACGCCATGTAGTGCGCCAGTCCGCCCCAGCCACAGCCAATATCCAGTACGCGCATCCCTGGTTTTAACTGCAATTTTTCACAAATCATTTTGAGCTTCGCCTGCTGGGCAGATTCCAGATTATCGGCATCTTTCCAGTAAGCACAGGAATATTGCATGAAGGGATCAAGCATGCGGCTGAACAAGTCATTACCCAAATCGTAATGCTCTTTGCCGACTATCCAGGCACGTTTTTTACTCTGCAGATTGAAGAGACGAGCGCCGGCAATACGCAGCGTGTCTTTGAAATGATGGGGGAGTTGGTTCTCGAGACCTGCGCGTAAGACTTTGCTAAAAAACATATCCAGTCGGTCACATCCCCACCAGCCATCCATATAACTTTCGCCTAACCCCAACGATCCTTCCTGCAGAACGCGTTTAAAAAAATCGGGGTTTTTGACACGAATATCCGCCGGGGCAGAACCGTTAATGGCTATACCGGCACGGCTAAGTAATTCGTTGGCGATACGGTACCAGTTGTCATCCGGTACACTGACTTCTTCTATACACGATGAACTCATAGTTTCTCCATCACTGGTCGGTGATCAGAACCTTAAAACAGCGTAGACGCTTTTTGGGCTTTGTGAGAAATCTCGCAGAAAAAACCGCGAGTCTATAATCCGACGTAGAACAGAGGGAAAGGAGGAACCCTTGCCGAAATGACCATCCATAGTGAGTCGGGAACGATCCTGTCCCCGTAATAACATAATATTTATCGTAGTTTTAACAACTCGAAATTAGTATAGGCCGCTAATTTCAATCATACAACAAAATTTTGTTAGCAGCCTAAGTATAAGTATATCGATATAGATCAGTGTGATTCGCTATGAGCGACTTCGGCATTGCCATGATTCTGGCAGCCAACTTCTTCACAACGTTGCATCATGTAACCCAGAGCGACCAACACTACTGTTGATAACATCACGCTGGTGGTGGTGAGCAATGGCGTGCTGATACTGATAAGCCAGGAAACTACCAGACTTGCGAGGAAGCACAGACCCAGTTGCAGAGTGTTCTGCAACGCTGCGGCGCGACCGGTTGCATGTGGGAAGGGACGCAGCGCCTGGGCGACAACAATCGGGTAGATCGCACCGTTGGCAATCGCCATCACACAGAATGGGATCAGGATTTCGACCAGCGACACATGGCTAATGAAGCCCGCAGCCCAGGTCGCAATGACGCTGACAGCAAACAGTACCAGCAACCACGGTAATAACTGCTTGCCTTGCCATTTCTGCAGCGCGGCACGACAGCCATAACCACCAATCAGAAACGCGATAGTTTGCGGGACATAACTTAAACCAATAACTGCCGGACTGTAACCCATTTCACTAAGGATGAACGGTGAACCGGTCAGCCATGCAAAAAAACTGGCTGAACAGGCCGCGTATATCAGCACGTTGCCGCGATAGGTTTTAGAACGTAGCAGGTCGGTAAAGGTCAGACCATCCTGACTATTGTTACGGGCCTTCGTCGTGGGTTTGAGCCAGAAAATAGGCAGAATCAGCACCACGGTAATGGCAAACAGGGTGGCGAAAATCGCCTGCCAGGAAAAATGGACCAGCAGCCAGCTTCCTAACAGAGGAGCCAGTGCCGGAGACAGACCCACCAGCGGCATGATGGTCGCAAAAATACGGTTAACTTTCTGTGAAGGATAATAATCTGTCACTAATGCTTGCCAGATAACCGCCGCGGCGCAGACACCCACAGCCTGTACAAAACGCAATATCAGCAGCGTGGCGGCGTTTTCTACCCACAGCATCCCCAGACTACCTAACGCAAAAATTGTCAGGCCGATGAATAACACCGGTTTACGACCATAACGGTCGGAGAGTGGCCCCCACAGAAGCTGGGCTGCGGCAAAACCGGCAAGGAACAGACTAAGGCTGGCACTGACAGCAGACGCAGGCGTTTGCAGGTCGGCCTGTATGGCGGCGAAAGCAGGCAGATACATATCGGTTGCCAGAAAACCGAGTACGCTTAAACCTGCCAGCCAGACTAAAAATCTTTTCCCAGGTTGCATGTATATTCTCTAAATCTCTCAATTAAACACCGCCGCAAAGTGTAGGGAGTGAAATTAGTGTTGTGAAACGGTAATATTTGATGATTGGTTTCAAAAATTTTGCAGGCAGACTATGTGGTCAGAATATTCTCTGGAAGTTGTTGATGCGGTAGCGCGTAATGGTAGTTTTAGCGCCGCGGCCCAGGAGTTGCATCGCGTTCCTTCTGCGGTCAGCTATACCGTGCGTCAGCTGGAAGAGTGGCTGGCGGTGCCGCTTTTTGAACGACGTCACCGTGATGTGGAACTGACCGCTGCCGGGGCGTGGTTTCTCAAAGAAGGACGCTCTGTTGTCAAAAAAATGCAGATCACCCGCCAGCAATGTCAGCAGATAGCGAACGGCTGGCGCGGTCAGTTAGCTATCGCAGTGGATAATATTGTCAGGCCAGAGCGAACACGGCAGATGATCGTTGATTTTTATCGCCATTTTGATGATGTCGAACTTCTTGTCTTTCAGGAAGTGTTCAACGGTGTCTGGGATGCACTTTCCGACGGGCGCGTGGAACTGGCGATTGGCGCAACACGTGCGATTCCGGTAGGCGGTCGTTATGCCTTCCGGGATATGGGGATGTTAAGCTGGAGTTGCGTTGTTGCCAGCCACCACCCGCTGGCGTTGATGGATGGCCCGTTCAGCGATGATACGTTGCGCAACTGGCCGTCGTTGGTGCGCGAAGACACCTCGCGAACGCTACCTAAACGTATTACCTGGTTGCTGGATAACCAAAAAAGACTTGTCGTGCCTGACTGGGAATCATCGGCAACCTGTATCTCTGCAGGATTATGCATAGGGATGGTGCCAACACATTTCGCCAAACCGTGGCTTAATGAGGGTAAGTGGGTAGCACTAGAACTGGAAAACCCTTTCCCGGATTCGGCATGTTGTCTGACATGGCAGCAAAATGATATGTCGCCTGCGTTAACCTGGTTGCTTGAGTATCTCGGCGATAGTGAGACGCTGAATAAGGAGTGGCTGCGGGAGCCGGAAGAGACTCCCGCAACGGGTGATTAACGACGATAGTCGCGGAACGGGCCGTCAGCCACGGAGCGGCGTTCAATCAATCGCGGATGCACTTCAATGGATTGCGGTTCTTCGCGTTTATTGACGATACGATCCAACAGCATGTTGAACGCCGTTTCGCCCAGCGAATCTTTTGGCTGATGGATCGTGGTCAGCGCCGGCGTAAAATAGCGCGCGTTGCGCACGTTATCATAACCGATCAGCGAAACATCCTGCGGGACGCGCAGGCCCATTTCATCAGCAGCACAAAGTGCGCCCATTGCCATGATATCGCCACCACAGAAGACGGCAGTAGGGCGATGCGGTTGCGACAGTATTTGCTGCATGGCGCGATAACCGGATTCAGGTTCAAAATCACCCTGTACAATCCAGCTTTCCGGCACTTTGATCATCGCTTCTTCCATCGCCTTCATAAAACCGGCAAGGCGGCCTGCGCCGGTGTTACGTTCCAGCGGGCCAGGGATAACGCCGATTTCGCGGTGACCGCGTTCTATCAGATAACGCCCGGCCATGTAGCCGCCTTCGAACGCGTTATCAATGACCGCATCGGTGAAGTCAGCTTTTGCTTCACCCCAGTCCATCACCACCATTGGGATATGGCGATACTCTTCCAGCATCGCCAGCAACGGCTCTGGGTACTCAGAACACATCACCAGCAGACCATCGACGCGTTTTTGCGCCATCATCGACAGATAAGCCCGCTGTTTCTCAAGATTGTTCCACGCATTGCCCAGAATCAGGGTGTAACCTTTCTGGAAGCAATTTTTTTCAACCGCTTCAATGATCTCGGCAAAATAGGCCGCTTCGCTGCTGGTCGCCAGCAAACCGATAGACTTGGTGTGGTTAACCTTCAGGCTACGCGCCACCGCGCTAGGGGAGTAGTGTAATTCTTTAATCGCTGCCCACACGGCGTTGCGCGTTTCTTCAGCGACGAAACGTGTTTTGTTGATCACGTGTGACACAGTTGTAGTGGAAACGTTTGCTCGTTTCGCTACATCTTTTATTGTTGCCATTCCATTTCACTCCAGACCCTAACTTCAGCTCCTGCAAAATCGCAAGGTAAACGTTTGCCTTTACACACCTTACGCACAACAAAAGTGTTGCGGTACGCCGGAAAAACGACACGGAGCGTCAGGAAGGGGTCAATGGCCAGTACGCAAATAGTGTAAGCGTGGAATTTTGGCCGATCTTGACGAAAAGGGGAAGTGGTAAAAACACTTATCATTATAAATGACGGGAGATTTTTTCATCACAGTGTGTAAAAATTCGTAATATCACTTTTTGTGTGGTAATAAAAAAGGAGAAAACTTGATGAGCACCGACCTTAAATTTTCACTGGTAACAACGATTATCGTCCTCGGTTTGATCGTGGCCGTGGGTTTGACTGCCGCGCTGCACTGATTTCCTCTCGAGGGAGCGCGTTCTCCCTCGCATCTCCTTCCTGTTTGTTAGCAAAATGGCAAAAGTGTTTTCTCTTTTTGTTATTTTCATTTTTTTGTGATTGCTGTCATGCTTTCGCCACTTTAATGAATATCGCGTAATGACGCGAAGAGGTGGAGATAAGGCATGAAAATTAACTATCCGTTGCTGGCGCTGGCGATTGGCGCGTTTGGTATCGGGACAACGGAGTTCTCGCCAATGGGCTTGTTGCCCGTCATTGCGCGCGGTGTGGATGTCTCGATTCCCGCTGCCGGAATGTTAATCAGTGCCTATGCAGTTGGCGTAATGGTGGGCGCGCCGCTGATGACGCTTCTACTTTCTCATCGTGCCCGCCGCAGTGCGTTGATTTTCCTGATGGCGATTTTCACGCTCGGCAACGTACTTTCCGCCATCGCGCCGGATTATATGACCCTGATGCTTTCTCGCATTTTGACCAGCCTGAATCACGGAGCATTTTTTGGTTTGGGTTCAGTCGTGGCCGCAAGCGTGGTGCCAAAACATAAACAGGCCAGCGCAGTTGCCACTATGTTTATGGGGTTAACCCTGGCAAGTATCGGTGGCGTGCCGGCGGCGACCTGGTTGGGTGAAACCATCGGCTGGCGGATGTCATTTCTGGCAACGGCGGGGCTGGGAGTGATTTCAATGGTAAGTCTGTTCTTCTCATTACCTAAAGGTGGTGCAGGGGCACGACCTGAAGTGAAAAAAGAGCTGGCGGTATTAATGCGTCCGCAGGTGCTGTCTGCATTGCTGACGACGGTACTGGGAGCTGGTGCAATGTTTACCCTCTACACCTATATCTCTCCGGTACTGCAAAGTATTACCCACGCCACACCGGTGTTCGTCACGGCAATGCTGGTGCTGATTGGTGTCGGATTTTCTATCGGTAACTATCTCGGCGGCAAACTGGCAGATCGTTCAGTTAACGGCACGTTGAAAGGCTTTTTGTTGTTGCTGATGGTGATTATGCTGGCAATCCCGTTCCTGGCCCGCAATGAGTTCGGCGCAGCTATGAGCATGGTGGTGTGGGGAGCTGCAACCTTTGCGGTCGTACCGCCGTTACAGATGCGCGTGATGCGTGTCGCCAGTGAAGCGCCAGGTCTGTCTTCATCAGTCAATATTGGTGCCTTTAATCTTGGAAATGCGCTGGGAGCCGCTGCTGGTGGTGCGGTAATTTCCGCTGGGCTGGGATACAGTTTTGTGCCGGTGATGGGGGCGATTGTCGCGGGACTGGCATTATTGCTGGTGTTTATGTCAGCCAGAAAACAACCTGAAGCAGTTTGCGTTGCCAACAGCTAATTAAACAAAAACGCAGAAGGATAACCTTCTGCGTTACAGTTGCTGGCAACGTGCGATTTATCTTGCCGAATGCGCTGTTAACGCCTCATCCGTGTTGGCATGGCGCGCGAAGCGCATCAGGTAATGTTGCATTTGCCATCAGTTATTATGCAGCGAGATTTTTCGCTACGAATTCCCAGTTCACCAGCGCCCAGAAGTGCTCCAGATAGCCAGGACGTGCATTGCGATAGTCGATGTAATAAGCGTGTTCCCAGACATCAACGGTCAGCAGCGGAGTCGCATCGGTGGTCAGTGGAGTACCCGCGTTAGAGGTTGAAACGATAGCCAGTTTGCCATCGCTGTTTTTCACCAGCCAGGTCCAGCCAGAACCAAAGTTTTTGATCGCTGCATCAGTAAACTGAGCTTTGAAATCGGCAAAGCTGCCAAAAGATGCCGCGTAAGCTACATCGCCTTTTCCAGTCGGTTCGCCACCGGCGTTCGGTGCCAGGCAGTTCCAGTAGAAAGTATGGTTCCAGACCTGAGCTGCGTTGTTGAATACGCCACCTTCAGAGCTGCGAATAATCTCTTCCAGTGATTTACCTTCAAACGCGGTACCTTTGATCAGGTTGTTCAGGTTAGTGACATAAGTCTGATGATGCTTGCCGTAGTGATACTCGATGGTTTCCGCAGAAATGTGCGGTGCCAGAGCATCTTTAGCATATGGTAGTGCAGGTAATTCGAATGACATTGCTACTCTCCTTTATTATTAATTTGCATACGTACAATAGCCTTATTGTGCGTATGGATAGGGTAGCAAATTAAAAGGTGAGACAAAAGATGAACTTACCCTGTTGCCGTAACAACAGGGTAAAGTTTTAGCGAAGTGTTTTTGGGGTCATTACCCGGCGAGCGCCAACATAGTGGCGCTGCCAGTAGTCTTCACTGAGAGAAGTGATTTGAATTTCTTGGCCCGTGCGCGGTGACTGAATAAATTTGCCGTTGCCGACATACACGCCGACATGATCGGCTGTACCGCGTCCCTGAGTACGGAAGAAGACCAGGTCGCCGTTTTTCAGTTCACTACGTTCGATTGGCGCTGCATCGCGCAGGTGATACATTTCATTCGCCGTACGCGGAATACGAATTTTCACCAAATCTTTATAAGCGTAATAAACCAGACCGCTGCAATCAAAACCGGTACGCGGTGAACTGCCACCCCAACGATATGGCTTACCAATTTGCTGCATCAGTTTATTCATTGCCACTTTCGTGGCTTTTTGCACCTTCGCTTTGTGCGCGTCGGCAAGGGTTCCTGACGCGGCATTTTTGACTTTCACACAATGCGATTTATAGCCCTTACGTTTGGTACACTTTTCGGTAAAGTTGGCTGAGGCCGTTTTATTGACGGTGTGTTTGCTGCGAGTTTTGGCGGTTTTAGAAGCGGTAATGGAAGATTTTTTAACGGAAGAACAGGTTTTGCTTGTGGAAG
>ENA-UOJD01003735-UOJD01003735.1-human-gut-metagenome-genome-assembly--contig:-P48-NODE-3735-length-10681-cov-12.440994_pt1 | contig 10681 bp, 7 predicted proteins | sample MGYA00242342_ERZ723889 | MGnify/ENA metagenome assembly ERZ723889
CTTTTACATTGATATGTCCGTCTGGCTTTTTGTGGGAAAGCAGTACAACTGTCTCAAGCGATTTACATTTCTGTTCGAGCATATCCACCAGCATTGCAGGGGCTTTGTTAGCAATGGATTTTCCAAAACGTTTTTTTCGCTTATACCTGCCGGTCTTTTCTGATATTTCTGTTTTCTTTGCTCTATGCGCCAGGGAGTTCCAATGCATGTCCTCTATATAAAAGCAGTCTCCCATGGTCAAAAGACGGTTTATCAGCTCCCTATGCTGGCGTTTTCTGGTTTCTGCCTGCCGGTACAGCATATAAGCCAATTCTTTTTGCAGCTTACAGTATCGCCGGGATTTATTGTGTGTCAGCTTTACACCTCTTTTTATCGTACCGTCCTGTGCGTAATTATCCGGGTTGGAAGCTCTTCTGCTTCGATCCATTTTTCTTTGCAGCCGGCTCTTTTCCTGCTCTATGCACTGCACCTGATCTGCCAGTTCTACAAGATCCGCCCCTCCTTCTGCAGAATATGCAAGGGTCCGGGGCCCTATATCTATGCCCACGGCGCCTTTTCCTATCGGATGCCGTGGCAATCCGCTGACAGGATCCAGCTTTACCACCGGATTCCCCTCCAAAGATAACTGCGCATACCAACGGTCTTTGTGCTTTCCTGGTTTGCGCAGGATCCGCACATATTTTATCCGCCGCATCAGCATTTCCTTCTCGTAGGCATTATCCGGTGACAGCTTCAGCGGCAGTGTAAGTCCTTTCCATGCAATATACGTTTTATGAAAAATAATTTCTGTTCCACCGCTTTTTCCGCTCACCGAAAACCCTTTTAACGAGCGGATATCTCCTGCTTTTTTATATTGTATCTTTACTTTTCCCGTCCTATCGTTCAGTTTTTTCTCAAAGGCAGCCCATACCCGCGGTGCAATATCGTGTGTCGCAACGGCTGAGCCTATGTTTTCGTTAAAATACTTGTAATATGCCTTAATATCTGATTTGAATCCATATTCAGTGATTTTCCATGCTTTCCAAAGCTTTTCCTGTTTATCCTTCAGGATTTTCCATTCTTTTTTTTGCTCTCACATCGCTCGGATTCAGTTCCCTTATCCGATCCTGAATCTGCCGATACTCTGCTGATGCCTCCATTTTCTGCAGTTTTTTCAGCTCTGCATGCACCAGCGTGTTATATATCTGACGTGCGATCTCAAAACGCTTAATAAGGCGGTCAGCCTGCCACTTTTCAATTTTCAACGGCAATGTCAGGCAGCAAGTATTTTGGGAATCTTCTCGCATCCATACCACCTCCTTTGTTTTATTGTATCTATTTGCAAATTAAATTGCAAGACAGTTTATTTCTTTTCGTCGCATTCTATACGGGCACAGTATCGTTTCCTCCAACGTGCTCCAAATCATTCTCCTTAAGCTACATGCAGCAGAATCCCTTTCCTGTCTGCCGCCACTGGTATGACCCTTTTCTGCGTATTCTCCATTTCTCGGCATTTACAGTCTCCTCTGCATATTTCTTCCTTATGTGCAAACAATACCATTGCGATCATTGCAAAAACAGCATTGGAGGATATAAGTATGAAAGCAACAGGCATTGTCCGCCGCATAGATGAATTGGGCCGTATCGTGATCCCCAAGGAAATCCGCCGTACCATGCGTATTCGCAACGGCGACCCGTCACAGATGACATTGGCACGGTGGGAAAGGTTCTGCGCAGCGATGGATGATTTGGCCAAACGGAATGGGTGGAAGTAGTACATAGTGATGAAGGAGAAGCTAATCTCGACCGGGAAGAGAAGGGAGGAGAAAAGCACCGCCCGGTGGTCAGCTGACCATCGGGCGGCAGTTCATTATTCAGTTTTATTGCGGATACGCTCGCATTTCTTCTGAGCATACCATGCGAACAACGTAATTAGGATCAGATTTACACTTGTTCATGATATATTCTTTAACTGAATCACTAACGCCTTTTGATTTATTTATTCTTCTCATAATAAGATTTTTGATATAAACGCAATCTCCGTCAATCATGTTCACTAACTGTCGATCCACTATGCTTTTGTTCTCTTGATTTCTTGCCAGCGCCAGCAGTATCCTTGTGGCAATGCAACGCAAATCCAAATGCTCAGAATGTAGCCATCCAAGTACATTTTGTAGCACCAAGGTTTCTACCCTGCCAGTTAGTGTGATAGTGTTTGCAACTTCAAGATATTCATCAATAATTGTTGCTATCGAAATTGACGTTGCTACGTCGTTTTGGGCAAGAGGCAGAAGTTCAAGGAGAGTCGTATAGGTGTCAATTCCCATCGCTGTAAACAGTAAATTTAGACATACCTGGAGTGCTACACTATCGATATTAGCCTCTACAAATGAGTTTTCGGATGCGGTTATAGATTCTTGTTGCTCATAAAGAGAATTATAGATTCCAGCATTACGTTTATAATCTTCTGGAAACTTTATAATAATGCAGATTAGTAGAGAAATAGAATCCAGTTTGGTACGAATACTTTCTTTTGAATGCAGTAATGTCTCTGAAGCCGCGTCGATAACATCATCCATAAGTTGAGAATTCCATCTATCTTCACGACAAACAAAGATGGAACGGATAGTTGCCGCATTACGAAATGCATGTCCGTAGTAAGTTCCATTCTTCCCTTGACGGTCATTATTTTGCTTTATTTGTTCTGCATACTGGCGAACAAAATCCGCCATATGGCAATCCTCAAGTTCCATTGTTTCTAGCCTATATTCACCGGAATAAAATGTTGGAAAGTATTCCGCGACAAGCGAATCGAGTTTATTTGTTAACTGTCGATTTTGTTTCCGCAGCACATATAGGAATCTTGGGAAGTTTTTTATCTGATCTCTGTCTTTCTCTTCTTGTATCAAATCAATGATATGCGAAAGTAATTTTTTAGCGGAATCATCCTCCAGCTTTCCTAGGTCAATTCTGTTGGCAATCAATGTGAACATTTCCCCATACCAACGCCTAAAGTTATGCTCCATAAACAGGCAGCAAATGTCAACGAGGCTTTCTTGTTTCATCCTGTAAGCTGCATCATCAAGGCATTTAAAAATATCTGCACCGATTGATAAAACAGGTTTTTCACTATTGATAAAAGAATGAATTCCTTTGACTATAATCGTTTCATATTCAGAATAGGCTTTATCACTCAAGAAGTAGGAAACGGCCCCAAATCCCAAAAGCTGGCTTTCAAACCTCCTATATGCAAGAGGTTGGTTATTGCAGAATTCCATGATCGCGTCTGCATCTTCTGCTGTCATGCGGGCCAGCAATGCGGGATATGTCCGCTGTAGCCCTTCGACTTCTTTGCGTTTTCCATCAAATACCGCAAGTTGAAGTAGATTCCGGCGTAAACGCCAATCATTATATTTGCAGCTAAGGATAAAAACAAAATCTCGCACCTTATCATAAGTAAGTAATATATACGTCAGCGATCCATTATGCATAGCGATTATGAGAGAACTCGCAATCCAATTGCCGTATTGAGTATAATCGGTGCCTAACGTGACAGAGTATGGCGAAGTTAATTTCTGCTTGTATGCATTTTCGGCAATTTTTTGATATAGAGATTCATGGACACGATCAATCAGCGGATAATAAATTTCTTCTTCACTATTAGAAAGTTCTTGTTGTGCCGTGGGCATTGAGAAGCGATTATTGATGGTATCTAACACTATCTGCTGGTTTCTTAAATCAATTAGAATATCATTTATCACCCATGATGGTTGTTTTAACTCTCTGGCTAAAGCTAAAGCTTTTTCCAGATGCTTGATGCAAGAGTCAACATCACCCATAAAATACGCTTGTATAGCTTCCCACCGAACAGCTACGAGTGAGGAAAAACAATCTGTTTGATTTTTCTTCAAGGCCTCAAGGAATAAAGCAACATTAAACTGCTTAATAGTTTTGCCCTCAAATAAAACCGGCAAAAACTGTATGCACCACTCATCCATTTCTCCGGTTTTCTCTTCTTCTCCAGGAATATGAATTCCAGAATAACCCAAGGCATATTTCAGGTAATAGTCAGTAGATTTATCAATGTTTTTTAACACTGTTTTCGGCATTGTCGGTGGTCGGATCTCGCCACCTCTAATACCATCAACCCGCTGAATATCTTCTGATTCAGCTGCCTTCCTCAAGTTAAGTCTATTTTTGCAATAGTGGTGGTACACAGAAATGATATCGTCAAGAAAATCTTGTGCTCCGTTCTGCATAAGCTCACTAAATTGGTGAATGGTTTTACTTTTAGCAAACTGGGAACCCCGAAGGCTTTTTTCTAAAGGCGTTTTCTCCTTTTGGGTTTCATCACAAAAATAGTAGAGCGCCTTGATGTTGTTCCTTTTGACCATGTCAATTTCTTCTTGCACCCCCGGTGAAATACCATCAGCATTGTCAATCAAAAAAATGCAAACATCGCTATCTTCGAGTGCATATAAGTAGTGCGCCCCCGCTGCTACAGTTGAGGCCCCTGTACCTTCAAAAAGATACACTACTGCCAAACCGGTGGCTTCAATATGTCGCTTTAGTTCAGAACGAACACGGTCATATTTTTCTTTCCCACAAATTGAACTGATAAAAACTTGTATTTTCTGTCCGGGATATATTAGCAACTCAGATGGATGCTCTTTTTTATCGGTATATTCCCATTCGAGTCCACCTATTGGCGTACTGATTCCTGTAAATCTGATTCCCATTGCAACCTCCCACCAGTAAAATTGGCATTATAATAAAGCAGCAAAACTTCCCAGCGTCGTGGCCACAGCGATTAAAGATGTTATAACTCCCTCATAATCTCAACAAACCGATCCAGCGTATATGCGCCATCAATGCCGAAATCGCGGTTTTTGAACACCATAAAATACCGGTACTCCGGCCCACACTGCGCCTGCCATTTACGGCCAAGCTTCAGCTTGCGGGCGCTGTTGCTGTTATCGCGGTCATCACCTTTATACTCAATCAGCACAAGCTTTCCGGACTTGGTCATTACCATGAAGTCAGGATAATGGTTGATAAAGCCATTCAGCCGGAAGCCCTTCTTTTCAATGATTCGGTGCCACCATTTGATATTGTCAAGGGCTACCACGGCGTCGATCAGCTCATGCTCTTCCGGGTTCATATCGTCTTTCTCAGCCTCATATAAGGACTTGGGAATGGCATCCGTTGTGTTGGCAGGTGTAATTACAGACGGCAGTATATAATTCTCTCGGCATACAATCTTACCTGCATCCAGCCAGCGAATGAACTGCTCTTCCCGATATGCGTCTTCCAGCCCTTCAATCTTCTTAGAAATCTTGGCTGCGTATGTCGGGATGGCCGTCTCCATAGCTGCCAACTCATCCTGTGTCATGCCGCCAACAATTCTACGCACATAGTCGTTGATCTCCGATGCTGCATATCGATTGTTCCGATTGATCTGAGCGCATAGCATCGTGGTGCAGCTTTGAATTTTCTGTTCTGGCGGAAGCTGTGCCATGCGATTGCGGATGTATTCACTCAGCTCACTGTCCGCACGCTTGTACTTAGGCACTGCCTCGCCGTGGTCCGCCACATCAACGCGGTACATTTCACCGGTGGCCAGCTCAAAGCTAACCTGTGCATCCTGCCCGGTCAGAGAAAATCCCTCGGAAAGATTCTCCTTCTCCAGCAGTTCAAATTCATCGCCAAATAAATCCGGAACGGAACGAAGGAAAAACTGCGGAATCCGCAATGCGGATACCTCTTCAGCAAGATAGGGCTGTACCCTATTTTGTATCAGCATATCTCCCAGCTCACCTCCCATAAATCCGTCATCCGCTTCGTTGGCCGCCGCCGTGTAGGTTTCCGCCTGCACCGTTGCTTCCCGAACCATTGCAGAAATCGCAGCGCTTCCCTGCGCCGTGCTTTCCAGCGCCGTTTTCACTTCCTGTACATTTACATCGTCAAAGGCATCGGCCTCAGCAGCTTGCGGTGCAAATGGAATTCTCGTCTGCTCTACTTCCAGCTGAGTCGGAGTCTGCGGCTCTTCCATCGTTTCACCGATACGATAATCCTTACGGCTGAAGCCCGCTTTATTCAAACCGACCACGATTTTCTCCAAGGTAGTGTGGAAGTCCACGGAGTTTGTCAGCACATAGGAGGTGTTCAGAAGCGGCGAGCTGTGCTGCATCGCGTAGGGCTGACGCAGAATGCGTCCCAAGATCTGCTCCACATCCACAGTGGAGGTGCGGTTGGCCAGTGACGCCAATATGTAGGCAAAGGGGCAGTCCCAGCCCTCTTTCAGCGCGTTGACGGTGATGATGTATCGGATTTCACAATCCCTGCTCATCAAGTTCTGTCCCTTGAGGTCATCCACATCAGATGTTTTCACCGCTATCTGGTTTTTCGGAATGCCCATGCCTACCAGCATCGCCTTGATTTTATCAAACGTATCACTGTTGTCCCCAGTGCGCGGCTGTGCCTGAAACAGTACAATGGGCCGAATATACTTCCCGCCAACTGCTTCTGCGGCAATAGCTTCCTGCTCAATGCTTCCTCTCAGCTGGATGGCATCCTGAATGACACTCTGCCGGGTGGTGCGGTTATATACCACTACGGGGAGCTTTACCATGTGCTCCTTCTTCAGCTCACGGGCGTCCACATAGGAGATAATGTTGCTGTTTTTTCGCGGCGTTGCTGTCAGATCGAGTACGAAGGACGGATTCAGATTATTCAGCATCTCCGTGCTGAGCTTCGATTCTGCATTGTGGCTTTCGTCCACAACAACGATAGGCTCCAGATGGCGCAGCACCTGAATCAGCGCCGTATCCGGTGTATCGGCCAGCAGCGCATCCGTATCTTTGAAATACTCTGCAAAGCGGAACAGATTGCCGTTTTCCTGATAGACCTTGCGAACATCTTTCTTCCGGCTGTCAATGCGCAGTGAGCCATAGCTCATTACGCAGACTGTCAGCATTTCCCGCACAGTGTCCGGCGAAAAGTTCTGCCCGTTCAGCAGCATTTCCTTGGTGTACACGCCGACACGCCCGGCAAAATCCTGATCCAGCCTCTGCCGATAGGGATGATTTACATCGGACAGTGTGCGAATGGTCTGTGTCAGAATGGAATCACTGGGAACCAGCCACACCACCACCTGCGGCTTTCCGGTGGGCAAGGCATCAAAAATCCGCCTAACGGAAGCGCAGGCCATAAAAGTCTTGCCGCCGCCGGTGGGCACCTTCATGCAAACATGGGGCGCACGTTCAATAGAGTTATTATAGGACGGTACTCCGCCGAGGCCAACGGCCACATCCTTGGAAAACCAGTATTCCCGCCACGCGGAAAACAGATTGGTTCCACGGTTGACGCAGTCCAAGTATGCGGAGAGGTCACACATGACTTGCTTTTGATAATTATTAAGTTCCATCACCATGACCTCCTTACAGCTTCGTAATATCGCGGGGGATTTTCTTGAATGTGATATGGTACTTTTCCAGTTCTGCCTCGCTGAGCGTGCAAAGGTCGGCGTAGATCACATAGGCATCGGCCTCGGTTTTGACCGTATGCAGGAACTCCCGGTTCAGCGTAGTAACAGCTTGCTTTTCATAATAGAAATAATAAGCGCTGCCAATGTGGACACCCATAAAATACGGTTCGTCCGGGTGCGATTCCGGCAGAGAGGCTTTCGTATCTGTAAAGTACACATACTCCCGGATCTTTTCCACGCCCACATTTTCGTTGAGCACATCACCGTGCAGCAGCGGTTCGCCTAAGTCGTAGAAGCTGAAATTGCCGCCTGTGCCCTCCACGGCGTTCTTGCCCTCACCGTAACCTTTGATAACACGCTTGACGCGCTCGGCGGTGATGCTGTCGGCGTAGTCCATCATCTCGACAAGGATGAACTTGCGGTGTCCGTCATCCGCCTTATTCATGTTGAGGACGGCCTGGGCGGTAGTGCCGGAACCGGCAAAGGAATCGAGGACAAGTGCGTTCTCGTTTCCGGCAACTTTCAAAACAAACTCAATCAGGCGGTGAGGCTTTGGTGTATCAAAAGTAGCTTTGCCGTCAAATATCGCAAGCATTTCCTTTTTGGCTTCATCGGTATGTCCGGTCTCAGTAAATGCCCAAAAGTTTGTCGGCAGTTTTCCACCCACATTTTCGAGGTATATTTTTCTGGCAATGCCGCCTTTGCCTCCTTTGGTGAAGAAAAAGCGCGGCCATTGTCCACGGTCATATACCGCCTGTGCCTTCTGCGCGGATATTTCGAGTGATTCAGAAAGAACGATTGCCTGTACGCCCTGTCGCACATCGCTTTCCGGAACGCCGCATACAACAGCACGCTCATGTGCGTCATTCAAATCGCGGAGTTCGTATCCGCACCATCCGCGCATGATTTCCAACATTTGATCTTGACCGAACGTCCAGCAACGACCATTTGCCGGATATAGCATCTTCCCTGTAAACGGGTGCTGGATTGCATAAACCATACCTTGATGCGTGGCAGCTCCCGGCGCAAACGCGTTATCTGTTCGCCAGAGTGTTCTGTCATTGTCTGGATTTTTGTATTTTGCATCCATTTCCGCTGTGCGGGGTAGTTTGTTCGGATTCCAATCAGGCTGTTTGCTATACACCACAAGGTGTTCTACCTCGTTCACGATACCCTTAGAATCATTGCGGGTGGAATATGTACGCTGCCAAGAAATATTGGAAACGAAACAATTACTGCCAAAAATTTCATCACAAATCAGCTTGAGATTGGCATACTCCGTATCATCAATGCTGATAAAAATAACCCCATCATCCGCCAGCAGCTTTTGCAGCAGCTTCAAGCGCGGGTACATCATGCACAGCCACTTGTCATGGCGGGTCAAGTCCTCGCCCTCTTTGCCGACAACCTCGCCCAGCCACTTCTTGATCTTCGGGTCATTGACATTATCGTTGTAGACCCAGCCCTCGTTGCCGGTGTTGTAGGGCGGATCAATGTAAATGCACTTGACGCGCCCCTCATACCGGGGCAGCAGCGCTTTCAGGGCTTCCAGATTGTCGCCCCGGATGATCATGTTTTCGCTGCCGTTGTCCTCGTCGTGCTGTCCGTTTTCATCAAAGCTATACTTGCGCTCCAACACCCGAAACGGCACGTCCTGATGGTGATTGATCACCTTGCTCTTTCCAATCCATTCAAGTGTTGGCATTGTGCTTCGCCTCCTTTATCCATGCGTGTGAGGTCTCTTGCGTAATTTGAATGCTGCAAGTATTCCTATCAACCTGCAAAACTATGGTTTTGTGATGTTCATACTGATTACCATAAATATCGTAATATCGCATGATGTAATCATACTCCCCAGAAAGTCCCTCATCAATGTAAAATAGCAAGCCGGTATAGATTTCATTTCCAACAGGTACCGATACCGGTATCGAAGTTACATCCATATGCTTGCCTATTGAATTGATTGTAATCGTCGTGTTTATGGCGCAGCCATTTCCGACATTTATCGCTTTAATCGGGATGTACCGTTTATCATTTTTCCATATCTCACCAAATTCTCCGTGATTTTCGACGGTGATACCAACTTTGCGTGCGTCATTCTGCTCCTTTGAAAGTTCTCTAACGCACTCTATTTTCTCGCTTGTAAGAATAAAAAAGCACTTATCATATAAGAATTCTCTATAAGTTAACGCTTCCTTTTCCGGGGTTTCATTTTCTTCAATCCTATTTTCATCGGCATACCAGCCAAGGTCAAATGGATCTACACACTTTCTCCCAAGGATATTAACTGCGAAATATGGCAAAACATCCATCCGTTTGTCCTCTCTGTATTGTTTATGGGAGTACTTTATGGAAACGTATATGCCCACAGCAGCTCCGACAGAGGCGATGATAGCGCCATAGTAGGCAAGCATATCCGCAGCACCCCATATGGTCATGTATCCGCTGTTTGTTTTGTAGCACTCGTTGATTATGATCGGAACACCAACAATTAGTGCCAGTGCTATAACAGCAATTAATATCCACTTTGTCCATGACTTTCTCATCATAGCATTTCCTCCCCGCTCCAGACATACGCCGTATACCGTCCACCGCTGAGCTTTATGACCTCACCGGATTTCAGCAGCTCTGCCAGCGCGCGCTGGACGGTAATCTGGCTGATGTCCGGGCACTTGGCCATGATTTCACTTTTGGTGATCTTGCCGAGGTGGTTTTTGATGATCTCGCGCACCCGGTCGGGCTTGGAAAGCCCCTTGGTGGTCAGTAGCTCAATGCGGCTTTCAAAATCCCGGTAAGCCGCCGCCAGAACGCCCAGCATATAGGTCACGAAGGGCGCATAATCGTTCGTCCCCTCGTGCCAGTTACAGGAGCTGGCTTGCAGGGATTCATAATAGGTCTCCTTGGTACCGGAGATCAGCTTTTCGATGCTGATATATTTGCCGACAAGATAACCGGAGCGGTACAGAAGCAGCAGCGTCAGAAGTCTGCTCATGCGTCCGTTGCCGTCGTTGAAGGGATGGATGCAGAGAAAGTCCAGAATGAAAATGGGAATCAGCAGCAGCGGGTCAAGCTCGGCGTCCTGCGCGGCCGTCTGGAAGGCGTCGCAAAGTGCCTCCATCGCCCCCGGCGTTTCCCACGCGGAGACAGGCTCAAACCGGACGATCTTCCGGCCGTCCGGCCGTTCTTCGGCAATCACATTATCCGAGTTTTTGAAGC
>ENA-UOJD01003736-UOJD01003736.1-human-gut-metagenome-genome-assembly--contig:-P48-NODE-3736-length-10670-cov-6.448610_pt1 | contig 10670 bp, 9 predicted proteins | sample MGYA00242342_ERZ723889 | MGnify/ENA metagenome assembly ERZ723889
CTTAAACTCATACCCGCGCTCCTGGAACACCGCGATATACCTTGCAAGGCTTGTAGGCTTGCAGGAAATATACACAATGTTTTTCACGCCATAGTCGATGATCTTTTGCAATGCCTTTGGATGGATGCCGTCGCGTGGTGGATCAAGGATAATATAGTCTGGTTTTTCCTCGATATCGTCAATGACTTTGAGGACATCTCCGGCTATGAATTCACAATTATCCAGACCATTGAGGGCTGCGTTTTCTTTTGCAGCCTCGACAGCCTCTTCTACGATCTCGACACCGATGACTTTGCGGGCAACAGGTGCTATGAGCTGTGCGATCGTTCCTGTTCCGCTATACAGGTCAAATACGACTTTATCGTGCAAATCTATTGTATGTGTTTCTGTAGCATTGCCACCTGATGCTTTTTCGTTAAGCGCATCACTGCCCGGTGTATTTTCTTCGCCTGGTGTATTTTCTGCCATATTTCCGTTGCCGGTTTCTCCTGCATCACCGACATTAATCTCACCCAGCACATACTCGCGGGCACGCTGATAGAGCACTTCTGCCCCGCTTGTATTTGTCTGGAAGAAGGAGAATGGGGAGATTTTGAAGGTGAGTCCTAAGACTTTCTCTTCAAACCAATCTTTGCCATATAAGATCTTTGTCTCGTCGCTTTGTACGACATCGCCCAGACTGTCGTTACAGATCTGCAGAATACCTGTGATCTGTCCCTCGAGAGGGAGGGCAAGCAGGCGGCTGACAAGCTCGCTATAATCGATTTCCTGCTGTGTGGAGGTGACGAGTGCTACGAGCATATCACCGGACACTTCGGCACGGCGAACGAGCAGATGACGAAGTACGCCCTGATGATCGCGTTTATGGTAATACGGAATGTTGTTTTCTTTGGCGTATTCTCGCACGCAGGCAAGGACTGCGGAGTAATCGGGATGTACGATCTGACAGCCCTCCGCATCAACGATATCATGAAAGCTTCCTTTTTTGTGCAGACCGAGCGTCAATGGACCGTCTTTAACGGCATCTCCAAAGGAAAATTCCATTTTGTTACGGTATCCCCACTCTCTGTACTGTCCATCTTTTCGTACTGATAAGATTCCATCGTACTGATAACCATCTCCTTCGTAGACGGCATCGATCAAACGAAGCACTTGTTCTTTTTTGAGGGCGAGCTGCTGTTCATATGGAATTTCCTGATAGTTGCAGCCACCACATGTACCAAAATTCGGGCACTTCGCCTCTCGCGTTTCTAGCTGTCCTTTTTTTAGGACAGTGCGCAATCGTCCTTCACATTTATTTTTGCGTGCTTTCTTGACAGAGAACTCTACTGTCTGTCCGGGAAGTGCACCTTTTACGATAGCATATTCGGTTGCCACGCTTTCGTCAGGCTGTGGCACCTGCGCCTTTACAACTGCTTTATTCGGAAAGTCAACACGTTCTACCACGCCTGTTAAAATCTGTTTCTTTTTCATGTCTATCCTCATTTCTGTAACTGCAGATTTTATATTTATCTATTTCTGCATCAACAATTTTCATGCTCATTCATTTCTGCATCAATAATTTTCATGCTCATTCATTTCTGCATCAACAATTTTCATGCTCATTCATTTCTGCATCAACAGTTTTTATGTTTATCTAAATCTGCATCAACAGTTTTATTATTCATTTATTTCTGCACCAACAGATTTCCTATTATTCTCTTGGCTTGTCCGCAAAGTTACCCATGATCTTTAAGTTGCTGGCATATTCTTCGATCGACGCCATCGCATTTTCCACACCGGAGTCCTGCAGATTTCCGGTAAAGTCAACGAAGAAACGATATTCCCAACTGCCTTTGTGCATTGGTCGGGACTCGATCTTAGTTAAGTTCAGATCGTTATAATAAAAGTTTGCCAACATATGATACAGGGTACCAGCCTCATGTTTTATTTCAAATGCAATGCTGACTTTATTGGCATTTTTTACATATATTTTTTGATTTGAAATAATGATGAAACGAGTATAGTTTTGGTTGTGCTGATTGATCTTTGGCTGCAGCACGGTAAGACCGAACTCCTCAGCTGCGCGCACACTGGCGATCGCTCCCTGTGATCTGTCACCCTCTTCTGCAATTTTCTTAGCAGCACCTGCTGTGCTGTCATATTCCGCACCGCGTATTCCAGGATGTTCCTCTAAGAAATCCGAGCACTGCATCAATCCCTGCGGATGCGAATACACAACTTTCAGATCATCGATGGAAGCTCCCGGAAGTCCCAGTAATGCCTGATCGACCTTGATAACATGCTCTGCCACGATAGTCACATCGTGATCGACCATCAGATCATAAATGTCTGCAATGCTTCCGGTGGAAGTGTTTTCGATCGGCACAACGCCATACAGTGCCTCTCCATTTGCAACAGTCTCCATCACTTCTTTAAAAGTTGTTTTGTTAAAAGAGGTGATCTTATCCCCAAAATATTCCAACATCGCCTGCTCGGTAAAGGCTCCTTTTTCCCCAAAATAGACAACTCTAGTGTCTTCGTTGACATCCAGTTTCTCTACTTCACGAAATGGAATATGATTTACTCCGGGACCAAGTTTTTGATACTGATATTTACGGCTGATGGACATGATCTGGCGAAACAGATCCTCAACTGCTGTCTCGTTAAATTCATTATTTGCCATCTTACGCATTGCTGCGATCTTTTCGTTCTCACGCTGTGGATCATATACCTTCTTTCCGGTACTGCGCTTATACGCTGCAACGTCGTTGGCAACGTCCATTCTGTCCTGAAAGAGACGAATGATCTCTTTGTCAATTTCATCAATTTTTCTGCGGCTTTCTGCTAAATCTATTACCATATTTTTATTCACTGATCTATCAATCAGCTTATCCTTTCTCTCGGTATCTTCCGAGCTTTCTTTATCCGGCATATTATGTGATAACCCTATCGCTATTAGAATACCATATTCCTTACCCTCTGCACAAGGAACGAAAAAAAGCATCCGGTGATTTGATCACCGGATGCCCGTTCATTCACTCTACTGAAAACCTTTCAAGAAAGATGCTTTCGAATCTCCCTTATCTTTTCTTCCGCCTCGCTCTGCCTGCTGCATTCTATGAAGCTCTTCATCATCGTACTTGGACTCTTTGAAGTTGTCCTCCTCCAACAATGCTTTCAGATCAACTTTCTTTGCTTTTCTAGGCTTAGAAGGCTTCTTCGGATCCGGATGCACTCTTTTGCTCTTTGCGACAGGTGCCTCCTTCTGCTCTGCCTCGGCAGGCTCGTCAGCTTCCTGTGTGTCCTCCACTGCCGTCTCTGCAGAAGTATCCTCTGCTGAGTCCGTGGCAGCTGCCTCTTCTTCCGCCTCTTCCGTTACTGCAGCTTCTGCTTCTTCCGAAGTCTCTTCCACTGCCGGAGCTTCTTCCTGTGCAGTCTCTTCCTGTACAGTCTCTTCTTCTGCGATCTGCTCCTCTTCCTGTGGTGCTGCCTGCTCTTCTACAGGCTGTGCCTCAGGCTCCTGCTTCGTCTCCACGTTCTTTGCGGTATCAGCATCCTCTTTGGACCCAGCGCTCTGTACCGTCTCATTCTTTTTCTTTACCGCTGAATCCTTATGTAGGTCCGACGCCTCTTCTCCTTCTAAGTTGAACTCCGTAGCGTCATCACCAATAAAGATGTCTTTACTGATCGTAATATGTGCAACCAGTGCTGAACCAAAGTATTCGTTCAGGACCGGAACCTGCTCGATTGCTTTTACCGGATCGTCGGACTTGATCATTGTCAAAAATACAGCGAACGGTCTAATATAAACCAAGCACTGTTCCAATGGATATTTTTCCACTTTGATCGTAACCACTTTATCCTTAAATGCCTGTAACTTCTCTTCCACATCGGCATCCTCTGTGTGCAAGCTAAGGAAACTCTTCTTGACTGCCTCAAGATATTCTAATTTACGTGCTTCATTCATACGCTTCTCGATCTGATCGCGCATGATATGCATTTTCTTTGGAGCTGCATCACCAAGATTTGCCTGCTTATAAAGCTTTAAGCACTCTTTCTGTTTGGTATTTAACTCCATGATGCACTGCATCATTTCTGTATTTGCTTTTTCAGGCACAAACTCCTGCATCGTGATGCTTGCCATCACTTCCTTCACTAACGTACTGAACCGGATCATTTCCTCCTCAAGTTCATTGTACGAAGCAAGTAACTGCTGTATCTCGTTCATCCCTACCTGTCTCCCTTCACGTTAAAATAATCCTTCAAAATAAGTATAATACATTTTGTGAAAAATGCACATAGTTTTTTTACTTTTTTTTAACTTTTTTTACATTTTTTTAACTTCCAAGGATCATTCTGCAATATACTCATTCGTAAATCCTGTATTTTCCGGAATTTCCTGATCATATAAATGCTGCTCATTGACCCATTGATAAAACATGTTCCAACGGTCTGCATCAAAAACTCCGAACTGCGCCGCATCATCGATGTAGCAATCCTTTAGATATTCCTGACTGCCTTTTATCAGACGTTCATCAAGATCCGGCACGCTGCTGCATAATATTTCTGCTGCCTTCTCCGGTTTTTTGATGGCATACTCATAGCCTTTTTTGACAGCTTTCAAAAATTTTCTGGCGACATCCGGATGCTTTGTCAGGAATTTATTGTTCGCAATGATAACCGGACTGTAATAATCAAACCGTTCGTCTAATTGTCGAAACGGCAAGAATGTCGTAACCAGTCCGGCCTGTTCACATTGAATGCCACCCCACTCATAATTGATCCACGCACATTGAATGTCCGAACGGAGTGCCGATACCACATCGTCAATATAACTGGATAATAATGTCACACGCCCAAAATCACCGCCGTCCGCTTCCACTAAGGTCTGTATGACTTTTTGGCGAAACAGCGTATCATTGGTCGCCAGCGTGTGATCCTGCAATTTGCCCGGAGAATCGATTCCCTGATCGGTCGATGAGATCAATCCTGCCGTATTGTGCTGCAAAATTGCCGCTACAGCCGTCACATTAATATTTTGATCTCCGACAAACTCTTCCGCCAGATTGTCCTGCGCATCAATGCCAAATTCAGCATTACCGGATACTACCATGTCGGTTGCACCGTCATCCGGCGGCAGTACGATCTCCACTTCCAGCCCTTCGTCCGCAAAATATCCCTTTTGCTCGGCAACATACAGCCCGGTATGATTCGTATTCGGCGTCCAATCCAGTACCATCGTAAGCTGTGTTTTTGTATCCTTTTTGTTCGTCTGTTTCTTCGTTTGACAAGCGCAAAGATCCACTGACATACTTGCCACCAGGCATAACGCAAGCAAACGCATTCTAAATGTTTTTTTCATACTGATCACTCATGCCTTTCCGCACCTGTTGCTTTAAGTGAGCTTTCGCATTTTGCCACAGGCACAGATTCAGCACCACAAATTGTATTCGCTTTATTCCGCTTTCAAAAATGCTGCATAACATTTCTTTGCCTCATACACATCGGCTTTGCTGGTAATCTCCCAAGGTGCATGCATATTTAACACCGCAACACCGCTGTCGATAACCTGCATGCCATACAGGGACAAAATATATGCGATCGTTCCACCACCGCCAATATCTACTTTACCAAGTTCTGCTGTCTGATAAGCAACATTTGCGTTATCCATAATGTTGCGAAGTTCAGCCAAATATTCTGCGTTCGCATCGTTGGAACCGGACTTGCCGCGGCTTCCGGTAAATTTACTAAATACAACGCCTCTGCCAAGATAAGATGCATTTTTCTTTTCGAATGCATCGGCAAATAATGGGTCGTAAGCTGCATTTACATCTGAAGAAAGCATGCGGCAGTTTGCCAGACAGCGTTTCAAGGTAAGCTCTGAATAAGTGCCCTCGAGATTGATCAGCTCTGCCACTACATTTTCAAAGAAATGTGACTGCATTCCTGTTGCTCCAACACTGCCGATCTCCTCTTTATCAACCAGCAGGCAGCAAGCTGTCTTAACCAGATCTTTGGCCTCTAACATAGCTGCCAAAGAAGTATAAGCACATACTCTGTCATCTTGTCCGTAAGACATGATCATGCTTCTGTCTACACCGAGTTCTCTTGCCGCACCTGCCGGTACGATCTCTAATTCTGCAGAGATAAAATCTTCTTCTTCCATGCCATACTGATCTTGCAGCAATTTCAGCACATTTGCTTTGACGGCATCTTTTTCTTCGTCTTTCAAAGGCATACTTCCGATCAAAAGATCTAATTTCTCTCCCTCGATAACTTTAGCTGCCTTTTTCTCCATCTGCGTTCCGGCCAAGTGGATCAACAGATCTGTTACACAAAATACCGGATCATCCTCTTTCTCACCGATGCAGATATCCACCGTCTCGCCATTTTTCTTTACAACCACACCGTGGATTGCTAACGGAAGCGTCACCCACTGATATTTCTTGATCCCACCATAATAATGTGTATCCAGATAAGCCATGTCGCTGTCTTCATACAATGGATTCTGCTTTACATCCAAACGCGGTGAATCGATATGCGCTCCTAAAATATTCATGCCCTGTTCCAATGGCTGCTCACCGATCTGAAACATTGCAACACTTTTGTTCATGCATACTGCATAAACTTTATCACCTTTTTGCAGAGCACGTCCCTGTTCCATAAAGGACTGCAGAGACTGATAACCTGTCGCTTCTGCCTGTTTGATAATCTCTTTCACACATTCACGTTCGGTCTTGCCCACCGTCAAAAACTCTCGATAGGATTTATTCACTTCTTCTAATTCTGTAATCTGCTCATCACTATACGCTTTCCATGCATTCTTTCTTTCCATCTAAACTCTCCTGCCTTTCCGTTTTTTTACTCTGCTAACCTCTATAGCAGCCAAACATACACCCTTTAGTATACAACATTTTCCGTAAAATACAAATTTAGAATCTCAAACTGATTATCTCACAAATTCGCAACGCAAGGGAGCTTGTTCACTTGCGCAGAATTTGTGAACGACAAAATCATAAAGCGCAATGCGCGGCAGATGCGAAGCATCTGGATTTTGGAGTCATTATCTCATAATAATTGCGCATGATTTCTAAATTTTGTTGTCTCTGATGATTGATTTACATGCCTTACGTAAACTTAACCGTCCCGGAAGCAAGGAAATCATCATTTTTGAAAGGGACTTTGCGCTCGTCGTTACTTATGTCTCGTATTGCAGAGACATTAAGTAACGTGACGTAGCGCATCGTAGCGAAAGCGTCCCGTCCAAAAATGGATGATACCTTGCTAAACCGGGACATCTCAGACATTCCTTCAGGCATGTATTCATCAGAGACTTAACAAAATAGCTTTGGATGTGCGAAGTTTGAGTTCAGAATGATAGGTGAGTGCTGCAGAGCCAATATAGAATTCCTGCAATGATGCCTTGGCGTATTTTGGCGATAACATATTTGCCGGTGGAAAGATCCGTTTCGGAGATCACACTGGCCGTTTGTGCAACACTGGATAAGCCCCCGAAAGCGCAAAATGCAACCAGAAGCACCTGCCCAGATATCCCGGGGATCGTACTGCTAAGCAGCACGGCGCCGGTGGTGATCTCCAGCGCACTGACGATCCCGGCTTTATATTCCGGTGCAAACGGACACATTTGCTGTACGATGCCTGCCAAAATAGAAAACAAAATGATATAACCGCCTACTTTCGTCAGTATCACAAACGAATGTAAGATGCTCTCATCCAGAACGTTAATGACATTTCCGGCATATGGTTTTTCCTGTTTCCGGCCGGCAAACTCTGCTGACCAACTGTTTTCCAGCCCCAAACTGCGCATAATATGGCGCCTTCCGCGATCGATCACGCTCCCGATCCACCCTGCAATATAGACCAATATCAATACGATAAGCGGTTTGTGCAGCCCCATGCAGGACACACCGATAAATTCTGTCAAAAACATCGGGCTGGCGTTGTTACAAAACGTTAAAATATATTGTGCTTCTTCTTTGCAAATGCGTTGTCCCCGATACAATTCTGCCGTAGTCGCTGCACCTAACGGATATCCGGATAACATACCTACAACGACCGCATAACAACCGGATCTTGTAATGCCAAATACCCTTTGTAAAACCGGGGCAACAACACCTGTGATCCGCTCTGTCAGTCCCAATCCCATGATCACAGAAGAAACAATAGAAAAAGGCAACAGTGACGGAAGTACGATCTGAAACCACATGAGCAATCCTTCTTTGGCAGAATCGCTGACAGCCTGTGGAAACAGCAAAAAAACTATAATTATACTTCCGATCACCATCGCCATGATTGTTTGTTTCACGAACACTACCACTCCGTTTTCTAAGAACCACATTCCGTACATGATATGCGTCCGTTTTCGTATCTATTCTCGGTACTCCGGTTCCTGCATCTAGCCTTGCTCCAGAGAATGACACTCCGATTTCCGTATCTAGCCTTGGTACTCTGGGCGCCGCAGCTCTTTCCATCCCAAAGTGATCGCCACAATGGCCGCCATCAGATCAGCCACCGGACCCGCATACATGATGCCATCAATCCCTACAAATAACGGAAAGATAATAATAAGCGGCAGTAAAAACAAAATCTGTCTGGTCAAAGATAATATCATACCTCTCGTTGGCTTGCCGATCGCCGTAAAGAAATTGGATGAGATCGGCTGCAAAAAATTCAAAAACGTAAAAAACAAAAAGATATGAAAATAGTTTTGTGCAAATTGAAAATACTCCGGTGATCCCTTTCCAAACAGTGCAATGATCTGATGTGGTAATAACTGAAATAACAGGAATGCAACCACTGCCAATGTGCCTCCGTAGGAAAGTGCCCGCATATACGCCGCTTTCACACGACGATATAATCCTGCACCATAATTGAAGCTGACGATCGGCTGCAATCCCTGCGAGATTCCAATCACAAACGCCATAAACACTTGATTGACTTTCGTAATAATTCCTACGCAGGCAATCGGAATCGACTCTCCATACACAGAAAGCGAACCATAATATTTCAACGATTTATTCATAACGATCTGTACGATCATCATCGCTAATTGATTACTGCACGGAGCAGCTCCGAGCGCCGTGATCCGCCCTATATATTTTGCATGCGGTTTCAAGTGGCTAAGACACAATGTAACCGTACGGCAATGGCACAAAAAATAAACCGCCAAACCGCCGGAGATCATCTGTCCAATGACCGTTGCCCATGCTGCTCCGGCCATGCCCCATTGAAAACCAAATACAAATAATGCATCTAATGCCGTATTGATCACTGCGCCAACCAGATTGCACAGCATTGTAAGCTTTGGTCGGCCATCTGCCCGCAGCAAATGTCCCCCTCCGGTTGCAACGATGACAAACGGAAAACCAATAGAGACAATTCTTGTATATACACTGGCATAGCCTAACACTTCCCGCGAGGATCCAAAGAATACCATTAACTGTTGCAAAAACAGTTGCGTCACTGCCAACAACACAGTCCCGCAAAACACCATCATAAACAAGGCGTTTCCCATAAAATAAACTGCTTTTTTCTTTTCCTCTGCTATCGTCTGTCCCAATCCCATAGAAATATTAAAGGCAGATGAACCGCCAATCCCAAATAACAGTGCAATCGCAACACAGGAAATAGAAAGCGGAAATGAAATATTGGTTGCCGCATTGCCAAGTTCTCCTACGCTGTGTCCAATAAAAAACTGATCCACGATATTATACAAAGAACTGACTAACATCGCCACAATGCTGGGCAGTGCAAAGCGATGCAGCAAAGAACTGACTTTCTGCGTTCCAAGCGGATTATCTATCTGTATTCCCATACAAATCACTCTCGCCTTTCTTAAACAATGTACAAACTAAGATTCTACCGTCAAAAACTTGTCCCATCCGGCAATCTCATGATCTGCCGCGATTTCTAACCGAAACGAATGATCTTCCCCTTCTACTACGATAGAATACATTCCATCTGCCTTGTTGATCTCATACACAGTCAGCCCGCTTAATTCACGCAGTCCCTCCTGTATCTCCTGCTCGCTCATAGCACGATCTTCGTAAGTTTGTCGAAGATTGCCATCTGCGTCATATACTTTATAGCCTTCTTCCACAAGTTGTGCCAAAGATCCTTCTACAAAGGTAATCTCCATCTGATTCGCCCGCATCGTACGGATATCACGATTCATGCTGTTATCCGGCAGGATCTTTACGTTATCTATCATCACCTTGACACGGCCGCACGCACACTCAACCTCTTCTAACACCGCATCCTCAAAGTCAAAATGTTCTAGCTCGTCTTTCGTTTGAAACCGTCGTTCCATATCAAAATTCCTCCTCTACTACTGTGGTCCATTAATATGTCTATCCAGCTTTTCAATCAACGCATCCACATCACACTGATGCACCTGACATGCCTGTTCCAATGTTTCTCTTGGGGACATATGACAGGATACACAATGCATTCCCATTTCCTGAAAACATTCCTGTGCTGTAGGATACGACTGTAGAATTGCCCCGATCAATGAATATTTTGTAATAACCATTCTTTTCCTCCTCTATTGACATCTGCTGACAAAGTAGTATAACATATTTTTCTAGTGACCGCAAAACAGCTGAAGTGCTACGTATTCAAACTTCCCATACCGGAAGTTATTGCAAAACCACATATTGCTTATTATG
>ENA-UOJD01003738-UOJD01003738.1-human-gut-metagenome-genome-assembly--contig:-P48-NODE-3738-length-10664-cov-10.990291_pt1 | contig 10664 bp, 21 predicted proteins | sample MGYA00242342_ERZ723889 | MGnify/ENA metagenome assembly ERZ723889
TGCACCTTGATAATTGAATATGCGCCCTTGTGGAATTAGAAGGCGCGCACGCGCCAACGTCGGCGGATACCTTGCGTTTGAATAGGGGCAAGCGCAACATCCAGCGAAACGACGGCGGAAAAGCGACGGTAAAAGCAGGGGGCAAGATAAACTTTACTATATTAAAGAAAAGGGGAAACAACATGAAACTTGAATGTAAAATCAATCTGACGAATTACACTGAAAATGAAAAACTCAATCCGGCTATGTTGGCACAATCATTCGGGGAAAATCCCGCGGAGCTTTATCAGAACGCCATCTTTGTTCACAAAGAATGCGTTCGTGATATGCTTAATGGCGGGTATGGTTCGGAGCTTGTCCGCTATGACGCCACCAAAAAGACGTACCGTACCCGCGTTTATCAGTGGACGTGCAACGACGGACACGTTATCCGCGCTTGTGCGGGTAAAAAATCCGAACAGCGTATTCGTGACTGGATTGACAGTCATGATAAACTTTTCGCGGTTTTGGCTGATATGGGCTATGTTGTCAGTGAATCCGATTTTGTGGAGCTGTTCAACGAACAGCTTGAAAAAATCGTGAAACCGGACAGCGGTTATACTGGCTATTTTGGAGTAGCCTTTGAGTTGACAATCAAAGCAATTCTCACTCCGCATTCCCGCTGGTGCAACCGTGCAACTCCGCAAGGGAAAATTGATATCTCAAAGCGTTGGACAGCAGACGAAAAGCGCGTGTTGCTTGAGTACGCGCTCATCGATTGACAACCAAACAAGGCGCGGGCGGACAAAACGCCCGCGCCGAACAAAACAAGAATAGGGGGATATAAAAATGGAATTGAAAAACTTAGTTGACCTGTATAGCTTTGGTAAGCCTCTGCGCGTTTTGATGTACGGCGAAAAGCCGTTCCGTGTCATCAGCGAGAGCTATGTTGTTGACGGCAAGCTGGTTAACGATGACGGGGATACCGTTTGTGACGATATTAACGTGCTTGACTATAAGCACGGGTACAATCTGTTTATGGTAGAGCATGATACTGATTGCCTAATTGCTAAGATAAGCCGAACGAACGACAAACTTGCCTATTATACCGAACTGTGCGGCGGTGACAAAAAGCTTGGCTATCGAACGATGTACGATGTCGAATATTGCAAGCGTATGGGGTTTTAATCCCCATACGCCTTAAAAATCAAAATACAAATTTTAGAGAGGGTTTGAAAAATGAATAAAATCAAAAAGTACAACGCCGTTATCCGTGTCCGTTCCAACAGCACCCAAGTCATCAAAGAACAAGGATTTACCAGTATCGACGAAGCCGAACATATGTACTGTTTCCTTGAAGATATAGTTGACGAGCTGGATATTTTCTACCGGCTTGACTGGTTCGCCGGGGAAGATATGCCGAATTTTGACGGTGAGTTCTGGTTCGGCAAAAGAAACAAGAGAGAAGCGGAATAATCCGCTTCTCTTTTTTTTACCCTGTCACTTTACTACGCTAAAGCACGAAAGTATACATCCTGTAATCAACATTGCATAAATATCCATGCATAATGAATGAATATGCATGAATATTATGCATGAATATTTATGCAAAAAATCGTTTCTAACCTATCGTTTTCTGCATATTTATACATATTTTTCGCCCCAAAATGAATAAATATTCTCTAACCTAATATAGGTTAGAAAAGGGTAAAATTTTTCTTGCATATCCATGCATTATATGTTATAATCATAGTATGGAATAATACTTTAGTGTAATAAAGTTTCGCACTTTACATCGTGAAAGTGTAGCAATTTAGCGCGCTAAAGTATGGTAATTTAGCGTGATAAAGTGTAGAAGTTTAGCGTGTGAAAGTGGAAAAAATCCGATATCCGCGCGTAGAACGGCGCGAGAGCGTGCCACTGTCATCCCACACCCACTACCCACTACCCATAGGGGAGCTGAGCTGGGAGCTGAGCTGGAAAGCGAGCTGGAATTTTTGCGCGCCCGCGCGCGGGAGTCCGCTTTCACACACTAAAGTGCGAAAGCTACGGGCTGGAAGTTTTGTCCCGCTCAAAATTTTTTCTAACCTAATATAGGTTAGAAATATTCCGATAGGGTATTGACAATATCGTATATATATGGTATCATTTAGGTACAATAAATCAAGGGGGTACATACAATGTACACTATCGAAGTCATTTTCAAATTCTATTCTATGTTTCATCCTTGCGTGGCATCTCTTGAGTCCGCGAAAAATCTTGCCGAAAATTATGCCACTTTTCCAGGCGCGGGCGCGGTTATCGTAAAGAACGACAGAACGGGAAAAATCGAATACACCATTGAACAGTAATTTTCTGGGAGAAACTTTTCCACACTAAAGTGGAAAAGTTTTCTCTATCCCATAATTCTAACCTAATATAGGTTAGAAACCAGTTGACATTCTTGGCAATGTATAGTATAATCCATAATGTAAAGAGGCACTTGAAGCAAGTTAACACCGTTCTCTCGCTTCCTGTCTTGTCTCAAATATTTGAAAAGGGGTATACTACTATGACGTACAAGCACATTATCACCGGGGAGATTATCGACGAAGAGCGTTTTGACGAGCTGGTCGAAGAAGAAATGGAGATGTGGCTCGATGAGTACTACTTTGAACGCTGGATTGATGAGAACTACAACGCTCACGAGATTTTTTCCATGTGCGAGATGGAACGACAGGAAGTTTACGAAGAATTTTACGACGCCATGCGCGAAAAGGCTATTGATAATATGGAATATGAACCAGTGGAAGAGGAAGAGTAATCTTCCTCTATTTTTTCTAACCTATTATAGGTTAGAATATTCCAAACGTCTATTGACTATCCCGTAATTATGTGTTATAATTCAAGTATCAAATGAAGGGGGTTCCCACTTATGTATACTGTATTCATCACCACAAATCGGAATGGTTCCTACACGTTCAAACTTGATGACATCAAATGCACGTTTTACGGTTATAGTATTACCACGGCTAAAAAACTATTCCGTCAGAATAATGGGCTTATAGGTAAGCATATTCAGTTTATCACTATCTAACCCGCGCAAGCGGGCATTCTAACCTATCTTAGGTTAGAAGTTGATTGACTTTTCCGCGCGGGCGTGGTATACTTGCAGTACAAAGTAAAGGGAGGTATTCCAAATGTATACACTTATTGCATGGTTCAAAGATATGCCCGCGCAACGTTTGCCCTACATCACCACGATAGATATCGGCAAGCAACTCATGGCACTCATTGGCCATATGCCCACGCTTGTAGAAATGGAACTGCGCGAGAGCGAGAGCTGGCGCCTGGAAGCTGAATATTCTATCTACTAAGCTGGCGCGAGCCAGCATTTTTATTTCTAACCTATTTTAGGTTAGAGAGGTGTTGACAATTGGAATTTTTTGTAGTATATTATACTTACAAAAGAGAAAGGAGATAACCAAATGGTTTGGATTTTTAGGTCTGAGGAAGTAGACGAGGTTGCTTTCGCGCGGTTCGATGATGCGTGGGATGCTCTTCAGAAGAAAAAGTCTGAAATAGTTTTCTTTGACCGTGAGGAAGAGGACGAGGCAAACCAGACGTACCACTATGAAGGCAAACTTGCCAATGGCGCGTGGCAGATTCTCACTCTCTACTCTATTCCTTTCATCGCGTAAGTGGGAGATTTTCTCCCACTAAATATTCTAACCTATCTTAGGTTAGAGGATGGTTGATTTTTTCTTCCTTTATAGTATAATGATAATACAAAAAGAAAGGAGTTCCCGAAATGGAAAATATTCTCATTCTGTATATTCTTGGTATTATTTTGTTCTACGTCGGAACATCCCTCACAATGTACTGGATAAAAGTTTTTGAAAAGTCCCGTTCAGATGTTTGCATTTATGGGTGGGAGTTTAGCAATCAATTTCTCCTTGCTCTGAAAATTATTGGTTTATCTCTCATTCCCATTTATAACTATATCTCTGGCATCTTTCACATTAGACACGCAAAACTCATTGCAGATAGTCTGGTATCTAATGCCGTCCATCTTCCAGACCCATCCAAGAAGTAATTCTTGGGTTTCTAACCTAACATAGGTTAGAGTTCCCTTGACTTTTTCTTTTCTTATGGTATAATAATACCATAAAGAAAAGGAGGTATCCCAAAATTATGGAAACCATTATCATTTCAGACCACGCTTTCAAAAGATGGCGCGAGCGCAAAAATCTCTCCTACAATATTTCTATATCTAAAATCGCGCGCCAAGCATACGCGCGCGGAGTAGAAGCTGAACGCTACGAGGGAACGCCGTTTGAAAGCTACTTGAAGTATACGGCTGAAAAATTCCGCGGGAATAACCAGCTTCTTCGAGTGTATAAAAACTATGTGTTCATCTATGGCAAGGTTGATGACGGCATTGTACTCATTACGGTTATGGAAATTCCAGAAAAATTCTGGTATGCAAAAAATTATGCAATTATGAAGTAAGGGACAAGTGTCCCTTATTTTTCTAACCTAAAATAGGTTAGAGATGAGTTGACAATTTTTTATAATATGGTATAATTCATAATGTAAAGAGAAAGAACACAAAAAACAAAATATACGGAGGTACACAAAATGAAAATGACTAAGGTTATCCGCGAGTACATGGATGAAACCCTTTCCGCAAAGCGTCTTGAAGTGAACAAGGAAGCCCGCGCCGATTATGACGCGCGCCGTCAGGTTTGCATTGATGAGCTCAATGCCCTGCGCGAGAGTATGCGCGAGCCCATCGAGAATATCCTGCGCAAGTATGGTATGGATACGGAGTATAGATGGTGCTCCGATATGCACCCGATGTTCAATGAAGTCTGGGAGATGAATTACGGTCGTATCCAGAACCAGACCGAGCTTGCCCTTATCCGCGACAAGGAAACCAAGCGCGCGGAGAACCAGCGGAAAGCTATGCATGACATCGAGCTGGAAATGGCTCTCGGCGGAGATAAGGCAAAGTTTATGGAGATGCTTGCCAATGTGGTAATTGAATAAGGGAGAATTTTCTCCCTTATTTTTTTCTAACCTATTATAGGTTAGAAGGGAATTGACACTCCGCGCGAAGTGTGGTATAGTATACTCACAAAAGAAAAGGAGGATACACCAATGACAGTATGGTATAGTTCTTATGACAACGAAATTATCTCCGACCGCGCACACGATGAATATTTTAATAACCTCATGGAAAGTTATGACATGGCGGATAGCTTTGAATCATTCCTCGAAGAACACTTCACTTTTACCCAGGTGTTTGGCCTCACCGAGTATGAGCGTGACGAGGTGCAAAAAGAATTTGCTAATTGGCGACACGAACGAGCCGAGGCTAAAGATATATATACGCCTTACGAAGTTCGGCTCGCAAGTGACGAAGTGGAGAAATAATTCCTCCACTTCCATTCTAACCTATTATAGGTTAGAACCCAAAAAGTTTTGCTTGCAATTTTTTCAGATATGTAGTAATATAATACTCGTAAGGGGGATACAAAATCTCCCAAAAATAAAAGGTCAAGGACAAGACCGAAAAACCAGAAAGGCATACACTATGACCAACAAGGAATTTTTTGCGAACGTTATTAGCGCGAACCTCTCCGACGAGATGACCGAAAAGGCGCAGGCTATGCTTGACCAGCTCACCAAGGAGCGCGAAAAGGCTTCGGCTCGCGTCAACTCCAAGAAGCTCGCGGAAAACGCGCCCATCCTCGACGCCATCCGCAATCTGATGCACGACGGCAAGAAGCGTCTGACCTCCGAGGTTGCCGTTGAGCTTGAGCTGTCCACACCCAAGGCGTCCGCCCTGCTCCGTCAGCTTGTCGCGCTTGAGGAGCTTGCCGTGGAGGATACCAAGGTCAAGGGCAAGGGCGTGCAGAAGTGTTATGTTGTCCGTCCCGCGAGCGAGGAAGCCAATCCCGTAGAAGCGGAGTAAATGAGGGGAGTTTCTCCCCTCTTTTTTTTGGAGAGTTTCTAACCTAAAATAGGTTAGAAACTATGTAATTTTTTCTTGACTTTTCACTCATTATGTAGTATCATATACTCACAAGGATAAAGGAGGACACAACAAAATGATGATTTGGTTCGATATGGACGGCACAATTTCAGACCTTTACGCCGTGGAAAATTGGCTTCCCATGCTCCGCGCAGAAAATCCGAAGCCCTATGCCCAAGCTCGACCGCTCGGTAATATGCAGACGCTCGCGCGCAAGCTAAACAAGCTCCACCGCGCAGGCTACACCATCGGCGTTATCTCCTGGGGAAGCAAGGAAAGCTCGAAAGCCTATCTTGAAGTCGTGCGCGAAGCCAAGGAAAAATGGCTCGACAAGCACCTGCATTCCGTCAAGTGGGACGCTATCCACGTTGTAGAGTATGGCACGCCAAAAGAAACTTTCAAGCTCGGCGCGGAAGATATTCTTTTCGACGATGAAGAGCGCAACCGCGAAAACTGGGGAGAATACAGTTTCGACCCGTCGCAGATTATGGAAATTTTGTCTGCTCTCGGTTGAGAGCGGACAATTTTTTTGGAGGTTTCTAACCTAATATAGGTTAGAGATTGATTGACAAGGCGCGCATATCATAGTATAATACAATCACAAAAAGGAGGAAATAAAATGAATATTGAAACTAATAATTATTTTGGGGAACTTACACAGGGCGAACGCTTTTTCCTCGCAGATAAAGCGGATAAACGTCTGTTTATAAAAACTGAAGCTATTTTCTATAAAGAACAAGATTGCTTCCTCAATGCGGTTTCTCTGAATGATGGTATTTTTCATTCGTATGATGATGACGTGGAAGTTATTCCAGTTTCCGCAAAACGGGTATCAAAATGATACCCAACTATTCTAACCTAACATAGGTTAGAAACTCCAAAAGTTTTTCTTGACTTTTCCCTCACTATATAGTATCATATACTCACAAAGATAAAGGAGGTATCCCAAATGGAAAAGAAAGTAAACGTAAACGATGCTCTGCGCGCCCGTGTGCTTGCCCGTCTTGTGGAAGTCCTCACGGAGGACGGCGAAGAAGTCATGCAGACCGCTTCCGGGACGCTGATGTTTCCGACCGTCGAGGCTGGCGAGGATAGGTGGGTAAAGCTGTCCGTCATCATTCCGAAGAAAGCCGAAGAGGAGGACGGCACGGACGGCTACTCGCTCGCTAATGAGTATCGCGCCAAGCTCGCGGAAAAGGCGGAGAAAGCCGAAGCCAAGGAAGCCGAGCGCAAGCGCAAGGAAGCCGAGCGGGAGCGCAAGAAAGCCGAAAAGGAAAAGGCGAAAGCGGGGGAGTAATCCTCCGCTTTTTTTGGAATTTTTCTAACCTATGATAGGTTAGAACCCCACTAACTTTTTGTTGACTTCCTATATGGGGTGTGCTATAATGCATAGTGTCAGGGGAGGGAAGCCGAACCCCAGATAATATGAATATGAGGTGTCTAACTATGACCGAAAAGAAACTTGACCGCCGGAGAAAATACTATTGCGTCCTCGACTGCGAAACCGCGACGCTTCCTTATGCGTCGGAGCTGTCCGCAGAAGCGAAAAAGTCCGTTGCTATCGCAAAGCCTTTGATTTATGACTTGGGCTGGACTATCTGCGACGCTAAAGGCAACGTTTACCGCCGTCGAAACTATCTCATTACCGAGATTTTTTCCGTTCCTGCTATCTTCAATACTGCTTACTATGCTTCTAAGCGTCCGATTTACCTTGAAGCTCTGGAAGCGGGAACGATTACCCTTGCAACGTGGCGCGAAGCGTCCGCAAAACTTGAAGCAGACCTCGCGGATGTGGTAGGCGTCGGAGCTTACAATGCTAACTTCGACTTCAAGAAAGCAATTCCCTTTACCGAGCTTTACATCTCGAAGCTATATAGCGCAGATTTCCACCAATGGGAAGCCCTGCAAAACCGCATTTGCGACAACATCGCAAGCAAGGCGCGCTATGCTTCCAAGAAAGAGTATGAGCCGGAAGTATTCCGTTTCCGTGGTCGGTCATATCCTCTCTTTGACCTTTGGGGTCTGGCTTGTGAACATATCCTCGACAGCGATGAATACCGCGAAGCCTGCGAGGAAAACGGATGGAAAACCGAAAGCGGGAAATACTACAAGACGAGCGCGGAAACCGCTTTCCGCTTCATCACGGGCGCGACTGATTTTGAGGAAGCCCATACAGCATTGAATGATGCTGAAATCGAAACGGAAATTTTCTCCGTTATCCACAAGCGCACAAAAGGAAAGTTTTCCTATGGGATTATTGCTTTCCCGTTCCGAATTGTCGGGCGCGCCGACATTTGAAAAGTTTCCCTCGCTAATGCTTTAGCGAGGGAAAGTTTTTGGAGTATTTTCTAACCTAAGATAGGTTAGGTTTCCTAAATTTTTTTCTTGACTTTATGGCGCGGGCGCGATATAATTGTACCATCAAAAGGAGGTAATCATATGCGTTGTAAGGATTGCGTGTTTTGTTGGAAAGATGAAGATGAAAAATATCCCTCTTGCAAGTTTGAAGTAAGAACCGCGTGGGATATCCCGCCGTGTGAGTATGAAGATGATTATGAGGAGGAAGAGTAAATGCCTACCTATTCCGAAATTATCGAGGAACTTTTTGCCCTCTTTGAGGGCGTCGCCAATAGTGGCGCGATGCTCGATGAAGAGTTAGATACTCTTTCCCGTCTTATGAATGAGTATTATATTTTGAAAAATATGGAAAAGTCGGAGTAATCCGACTTTTCTTTTTGTCCCGAAATCTAACCTATCTTAGGTTAGATTTTCATTTTTGTCAAATTTTCTTTCACTCACTAAATCACTAAATCACTAAATCACTAAATCAAACGTCAAAGTTTACATAACATTATTATGGTAAACCATCGATGCAAATTTTGTTGCGTGTCAAATTTTATGATGCGCGCGCCATGCAGGGAAGGCATTAGATGGGCCTGTCAAATTTTGAACGCAAGAAAGCTGGAGCTGGAAAGCTGGAGCTGGGATTGGGCTGTCAAATTTTAGAAGCTGGAAAGCTGAGAGATGCGCCAGAAAATTTGCATTTTTGGAGATTTTATGATATAATAAAAGGTTAGGGGTAAAGCTGGGCGCACGAGTAAGCCTGAAATACAAGTCAAAATTTGACAAGGAAGTAAAAGCTGGAAGGCTGGGCGAAATTTGAAAAAATCCAAAATTTATGGTATAATATAATTACAAAGTGGAAGAATACCCACAATGGATAGAGGCGCGGGTGGTCACCCGTCAAAGCTGGGTCTTTGCTTATCTCCCCAGCTAGCCTCTATTTTTTATAAAGAGATGAGAAATTTGACCGAAAGGTCAGCTATATTATTATGATTGGAGAAAGATAAACAATGGATGATTTTATTGAATATGGCAACTTGATATTTAGTCAAGTGTAGAAGTATAATACCCAAGCGTCTTTTAGAGAAGCTACTGGGCGCGGGACTAATAGTCAAATATGGATGGACCTTATGTTATGGTTATTTGATTTAGAAAAACCTGATAATGTATCTGCTATTCAATACTATAAACGAATAGTTGAAGAAGCGGATGTCCAATGGGAACTAACCCACTCACAAAAACCGGAAAAACCGGAACCAGAAAAACCGAAAAACCCAGAAACCGAAAAGGTTTTTCCGGTTTTTCCGCCTGAAACACCGAAGCGCGGGCGTCCATCAAAAATAGATAAAGAGCTCGCGCGAACTCTATTGGAAGAAGGATTAACCCAACAGCAAGTTGCAGATAAATTAGGTTGCTCGCGCAAGACAATCAGTCGATTAGTCAATGAAGGGATGAGACAAAATGGGACATGATGAGACAACAATGGGACAAAATTCAAATGATGTCTCACCAATTTTGTCCCACCCACCCGTATCATTTGACAAGTACATCTAAACTAAAAAGCCTGGATTTACTCCAGGCTTCTTTCTTGCGCGCGGGACACATACTCTTCCCCTTCCATTATACCATACATTTTTGGGTATGTCAAATTTTATATTACGTTTTTATATTTTTGGTTTATTTTTTTGAAATTTTGGAAGAAATTTATTCTGCAAAAAAAAATTTGACTTTGGAAAAGATTTTCGAATATCACTTCATTCCCTACCCCAAAGAGCCTCCGAAGCATCCCCTACATGGCCCGGAAAGAAAAAAGCAATAGGGCAATATTACATTTAGAACATACATTTAGAACACACATTTTATTTACATTTAGATATTACATTTATAAATTACATTTATAATTTGCATTTTACTATTCAAAGCCCCTGCCCGCTCTTGCGCGCTCTGTGCGTTTTACTTACATTTATAAATTACATTTATAAATTACATTTATAATCTAGCTCGCCATTTACCACTGGCTTTTCCTTTTCCTTTCCTACTACGTCTCTACCATCCTTTAGAATTACATTTATAAATTATACCTATAATTCCACTTGGAATTTTTTTGGCTTGCCCGACTTACTCCTAGCTCTCCTACCCTACTCTATTCCCGTTTTTCCCATGTCTCCACCACACCTTATAACTTACATTAGAATTATCTTTATAATTACACTTATAACTTAGTGGCCCATCTACTTGCCCACTGCACTTAGCATTACACTATAAATGTATGATGTAAATGTGTGCACCCCCCGATGAACGTCACCCGCGACTGCGCGCGGTC
>ENA-UOJD01003740-UOJD01003740.1-human-gut-metagenome-genome-assembly--contig:-P48-NODE-3740-length-10662-cov-3.427265_pt1 | contig 10662 bp, 7 predicted proteins | sample MGYA00242342_ERZ723889 | MGnify/ENA metagenome assembly ERZ723889
CGCCCCCATTCTCCCCCAAAAGCGCGGCGGACCATTTTCCGGGAGAAAAAAGAAGGCCCGGAGAAGGGCGAAATGCCCCCTCCGAGCCTGGTGACGCATCACGTCAAAACGGCTGCGTCAGGCTTTTTTGCCGAAGAAACGGACGGTTGCCTCCGCAATACGCTGGAATGCAGCGTAGAGGCCCGGGATGAACATCATGCCGACGATCGTCGCCACCAGCATGCCCCAGAAGGTCGTAATACCGATCGCCTGCCGGCTGCCCGCCCCGGCGCCCGAGGCGAAAACCATCGGGAACACGCCGATCACGAACGAAAGCGCGGTCATCATGACCGAACGGAACCGGAGCCGCATGCCGTTCAGGGCGGCATCGCTGACCGACTGCCCGGCGTCGCGCTCCTGCTTCGAATATTCGACCATCAGGATCGCGGTCTTGGCGGTCAGCCCGATCAGCATCAGGAGCCCGAGCTGGCAGTAGATGTTGAAGCTCATCTGGAAGATCCACAGGGCGAGCAGCCCGCCGAGCGTCGCCGTGCCGACCGACAGAATCACCGAAATCGGCATCGTCCAGCTCTCGTACTGCGCCACGAGGAACAGATAGGCGAAGGTGAGCGCCAGCACCATCAGATAGAGGATCATACCCTCGTTCTGGCTCTCCTGATAACTCATATCGGTCCAGCTGAGCTGATAGTCGTGCGAGAACTCCGTATCCACGATATTCTGCACGAGGTTCATCATCTGCCCGGAACTGAAGAACGGCACACCCTGCGTGTTCACGCTGGCGGACGGGAACATGTTGAAACGCTCCGTCTGGCGCGGTCCGAGCGTCCAGCGCACCGTCGCCAGTGCGTCGAGCGGCACAAGCGCTCCGGTCGAGCTCGGCACGTAGAGCTGGCTCACGATGTTCAAATTCCGGCGGAAATCCTCGGAGGACTGCATCTTAACCTTGTAGGTCTTGCCGTATTTGTTGAAGTCGTTGATGTAGATCGAACCGAGCTGGCTCTGCAGCGTCGAGAAAATCGCGCTGATCGGAACCTTCATCGCTTCGGCCTTGTCACGATCGATGTCGAGGTGCAGCATCGGCGTATTCGCATCGAACGAGGTGAAAGCGTAGATCGCCTTGCCGCTCTGCATGATTTTGCCGAGCAGATTCTGCGTCGCCTGCGACAGCTCCTGCGAGTTCTGGGCGCCGGTCGCCTGGAAAGCGAACGAGACGCCGCCGGTGGCGCCGAGCCCCGGGATCGCGGGCGGCGCAAAGGCGGTGACCTGCGCATCGGGCAGCACCGCGCAGCGTTTGGTCAGCTCGCTCTGGATCGCCTTGATCTGAAGCGCAGGTTCCTTCCGTTCGCTCCAATCCTTCAGCGTGACGATCGCCATGCCGAGGTTTTCGCCCTGACCCGCGGTCATGCTGCGGCCCGGGACGGAGAGCACATGGTCCACGCCCGGCAGCTGCCTGGCGATTTCGGCGACTTCGCTGAGCGCCGCTTCGGTCCGCGGCAGCGACGCGCCGGGCGGAAGAACGACCTCGCAGAAGAGCGCGCCCTTGTCCTCATCCGGCAGGAACGCGCCGGGGAGTTCCCGGTAGACGAAGTAGTTCGCCGACAGAATCGCCGCGAAGAGCACGAGCGTCAGGGCCATGCGGCGAACCATCAGTCTGGCGAAGCCGAGATAGCCGTTCCGGGTCCAGTTCAGCCCGATGTTGAACCAGCGGTAGAGGCCGCGCGGCTCTTTCTGCGGCCGCAGCACGAGCGCGCAGAGGGCGGGGGAAAGCGTCAGGGCGTTCACCGTCGAAAGGATCAGCGCGATGCACATCGTGACCGCGAACTGCATGTAGATCTTGCCGACCATTCCGCCGTAAAATGCGATCGGCGCATAAACCGCCACGACCACGAGCGTGGTTGCAATCAGCGCGCCGGTGAGCTGCTGCATGGTTTTCATCGCGGCGTCGAACGGGGAGAGATGCTCCTCCTGAATCATCCGCACACAGCTTTCGGTCACGCAGATCGCATCGTCCACCACCGACCCGATGACCAGGATCAGCGCGAACATCGACAACGTGTTGATGCTCATGCCGAGCAGGTCAAGGAAGATGAAGGTGCCGATCAGCGAAACCGGAATGGTGACCGAAGGCACGATCGTCGCGCGCCAGTCCTGCAGAAAGAGCCAGGTGATCGCAACCACGAGGATGAAGGTCATGACCAGAGTCATGACGATCTCCTCCATCGTGACCCGGACGAAGTTGGTCGAGTCGTAGCCGAGCGTCCATTCCATCCCTTCCGGGAAGTTCTTCTCGAGGTTTTCCAGCTCCGCCTTGACGGCCGAAAGCACTTCGAGCGCGTTCGCGTCGCTGAGCTTGAAGATGGCGAGCGGCACGGTCGGCCTGTCGTCGAAGTGGGCGATGCCGGTGTAGTTCTCGGAGCCGAGCTCGACCCGGGCCACGTCCTTCAGCCGGACGATCCGGCCGTCATCGCCGGTCTTGATGATGATGTTCTCGAATTCGGCCGGCTCCTGAAGCCGCCCCTTCGTGTCGATCTTGAACTGCATGTAGTCGCTGGCGAACTCGGTTCCGACAGAACCGGTCGCGGCCTGCACGTTCTGGCTCGAAACCGCCTCCGAAATATCGGCATTGGTGATTCCGAGCGCACGCATTTTATTCGGGTTCAGCCAGATGCGCATGCTGTACGTCATGTCGGTGAACACGATCGCCTGGCCGACGCCGTCGATGCGCGAAATCGGGTCGCGCATGTGGATTGCGACGTAGTTGCTGATGAAGAGCGGCGTGTGTTCCGGGTTCGTGCTGGTGACCGCCACCATGCCGAGGATGTCGCTCGACCGTTTGTAGACGGTCAATCCGTTGTTGACCACCTCGGTCGGCAGCGAGTGCTCGGCGCGCTTGACGGCGTTGTTGACGTTGACGTACGCCATATCGTCGTCGGCCTCCGACTTGAAGGTCAGCGTCAGCGAGTAGTTGCCGGAGTTATCCGAGGTCGACGAGTAATAGACCAGATCCTCGATGCCGTTGACTTCGGCTTCCAGCGGCGCCGCGACCGTGTCGGCGATGACCTGCGCGCTCGCGCCGGGATAAGTGGCCATGACCACGATGGTCGGCGGCGACACTTCGGGATACTCTGCAATCGGCAGCCGGAACATGCAGACCGATCCGGCCAGCACGAAGAACAGCGAAATGACGATCGCGAACTTCGGGCGTTTGATGAAAAGTGCTGAAAACATGGAGTGCCCCCTTTACTTGCCGGGTTCGGCCAGGCCGACCGGGCTGACCGTCTGTCCCGGCGCGGCCTTGTGAAGCCCGCCCGTGATGACCCGCTCGCCGGCCGCGAGGCCGGAAAGGACGGCCTGCCGGTCGTAGATCTGGCTGCCGGTGACGATCTTGCGCTTTTCGACCTTGTTATCCTTGCCGACGACATAGACGAAATGATCCTTGCCGTCGGTCATCAGGGCCGCGACGTTGACCGACGGGAGCGGCTTCTCGAACTTCTCGGTGAATTTCACCGTGACGTAACCGCCGGGAATCAGCTCCATCTCCGGATTCGGAGCCTCGAACTGAAGCATCAGCGTGCCGGTATTCGAATCGACCCGGTTGTCGATGAAGTCGAGCCTGGCCTCGTGCTTGAACGGCTGCCCGTCGGCGCGGGAGATCTGAAGTTCCGATTTGCTCTGGTTGCCGTTGCCGAAATGGCGGAAGAAGTCGGCCTCGCTCATCGAGAACTTGATCTTCACCGGATCGTAGCGGACGATCGTCGCCAGCGTCCCCGTTTCCGGCGTGATGTAATTGCCTTCGCTGTAGATGTTCGAACCGATCCGGCCGTCGAGCGGCGAGTAGATCTTCGTATAGGAGAGATCGTTTTCCGCGCGGATCAGATCCGCTTTCGCCTCCTCGATTTTCGCCTCGTAGGATTTCAGCGTGCGCAGCGAGCTGTCGTAAGTCGTCTGGGCGGTCGCCTGCGTCTCGATCAGCTTCTGGTAACGTTCGTACTCCTTCTGGGCGAACGCATATTCGGCCTCCATCTGGGCCAGGACCGATTTGGCGGAGCGGACGTTGGCCGCATAGATCGTATCTTCGATCTCGAAAAGCAGGTCGCCTTTCCTGACCATGCTGCCCTCTTTGAACGGCGCTTTCTCCATCGTGCCGGAGACCCGGGCCACAATGTTCACCGTATCGGCGGCGGCGACGGTTCCGACATAGGTTTTCGGTTCGCTCCGGTCGATCATGGTCACTTCCTCAACCCGGACCGACGGCGCCTGCGCCTGCGGCGCGGCGGCGGAGAGCGTTCCGGAGGCCGGCAGAAGCGCCGCCCCGAACAAAATCCCGGTCAATGCTTTCCTTACACTGAGATTCATTTGAATATACCTCGGTTTTATTTATGGATTCCTGAATGCTAGAAACCTAACAATATCTCTGAAAATACAAATTCTCCGTTTCCGCTCCTTTTCAATGTCGATGGTTTGGGATTGCAGACTAAGTGATCGTATCGCAGATCCGCTCGCTCAAGCGGATGTAAGTCGCCGTCTCCTCATCCGTCAACCGGCTTCTGAGCAGTTGATTCGCCGCCATCGCCTCCCGGATCACCAGCGGCTGAAGCTCCTTCGCCTTGGGGGTCAGGACGATCTTCTTGAGCCGCGCGTCGGCCGGCACGCTGACCCGCTCGATAAAGCCGTCCCGCTCGAGCAGCTTCAAAATGCCGGTTGCCGTCGAACGGCGGATTTCAAATTCCTCCTCGATGTCTCTCTGATAAATATCCTGCCATTGGGAAACGATGAAGATGAAGCAGAGCACATGCCCCTGCGTGCCGGTCAGCCCGAGCCGGGCCGCGTTGCGGTCGCAGAAGCGGCGGATCTTCTTCCCCAGCGCATTGATGGTGCCGATCAGCGCAAATTCCGGATTTCTCATCTGCTTCCCTGATTCATATCGATTTCCGAACTGTTACTCCGATCAATAATATAATGGAGAACGGACGTTTTTCAATCAGGGTTTCCGAAAAATTCGCATTTTTTGTAAATCATGATTTCCGTTCTTCCGGCTGCGGCATCCTGATAAATTTCCCTTTTTTTGCAGCAGAAGGCTTGACATTCCCCATGAAGTTTGTCATAATTAATGCTAAAGAGCAAATCTGCATTAGCACTATTGACAAAATCAGGATCTTATGAACCGGAAAGAATTGTTTGAGTCGGCAAAGCGATACGTCGTCGGCCGAATCGCGCAGGAACTCGGAACGGCGGAGCGGAAACTCCCGACCGCGCGGCGGCTCGCGGAGCTGGCCGGCTGCAGCTACGGCACGATGCGGCTGGTCATGGCGGAGCTGGAAAAGGAGGGCTTCGTCCGCCAGCGGCAGGGCTCCGGCACCTATATTTCGGAACGGGCCGGAGAGCTGGCGGAGCCGTTCCTGGCCCGGAAGCTGCTCTATTTCCGCAGCCCGCACTTCGGTACGCCGAGCAACAGCTTCAGCGAGTATCTGGCCGCGGGGCTCGAGGCGGAGGCGGCGCGCCGCGGCTGGAAAGTCACGAGCGTGACCGTCACCTCGCACGACGAGTTTCTCACCGCCGCGTGCTCGATGGGCGGATGCTGCGACGCCGTCGCCTACGCTCCGGTCAGCGAACCGTTCACGCTCGACCAGATCGCGGCGCTGCGGATGCTGCGGGGCAAACCGTTCGTCCTGTTCAACGACTATCTGAATACCACGGTCCACAGCGTCACCATCGACAACCGCCGCGGCGGCGCGATGGCGGCCAGTCTCCTGCTGTCGCGGAACCACCGCCGGATCGGCCTGCTGTTCGGCGAACCCCGGGTCCGGCCGTGCGTGGAGCGCGCCATCGGATTTTCGGAGATGCTGGAACTGGCCGGCATTGCGCCGGTGATCATCGATGCGGAAGTGGACCGCGACGCCAACCGCTACGACTGCGCCTACCGCGCCGTGGAGCGGGAACTGCGCCGGGGACTCGACATCACCGCTCTCTTCGCCGTTTCGGACTACAGCGGCTGGGGCGCCCTCGACGCGCTGAAGGACGCCGGCAGACGAATTCCGGAGGACGTCAGCCTGATCAGCTTCGACGGCCTGCCGTTTCTGGACGGACTCGACCCGAAACTGACCGCAATCCGGCAGCCGCTGCCGGAGATTCTGGACCGGGCGTTCGCAATTCTCGGGGGAGAACTTCCGTCCGGCGGCTACCAGACCGTGGTGCCGCCGGTTTTCAAACCCGGCGAAAGCGTCCGTCACCTTCCCGATGTCGCGGTCGAAGCACCGTTCCGTCCGCTCGCCGACCGTCCCTGCGAATATTCGCTGTAACCCTGTCCGCGTATTTCACCGTTTTCATTAAGAAGGAGATAATCTCATGGCCCGGAAACATTTTACGCTGATCGAACTATTAGTCGTCATTGCGATTATCGCGATCCTCGCCTCGATGCTGCTGCCCGCGCTGAACCAGGCGCGGGCGCGGGCGAAATCGAGCCGCTGCGTCTCGAACCTCAAGCAGTGCGGAACGGCGCTGCTGCTCTATGCGGATTTCTCCGACGGCTGGATGCCGGACGGCATGGGGGCGGACTATGCGAAGAACTGGCACCGCTATCTGCTCGACGCCAGACTCTTCAGCGGCAGGAACTCCGACCAGGTCGTCTATCGCTGCCCGGCAGCCGCCTACCGTCCGGGAACCTACGACAAACCGTTCGAAATCTACGGATTCCGTTCGAAGGACTGGTACAATATGAAGCAGGAGAAACGCTCCGCATCGACCGTCTTCCTGGTGGCGGACAGCTCGAAGGGCGGCCGGAGCACGGATCAGGCTCCGTATGTCTGCATCAATCCGGGCTGGGATGATCCCCAGCGGGTGATCTTCCGCCACTCCGGCATCGCAAACATGGTGTTTCTGGACGGCCATGTCGAGGGACTCCGGGCCGGTGAAATCAAGAAGCACGAGAACTTCACCCGGATCTGGCCCTATCTCGGACTCTGAAAGGAAAGGACGGACCGATGACCCTGTTGAAACACTGGCTTGTCCTGGCGGCGCTGGCCGCCGCGCCGCTGCTCCGCGGCGGGGATGAAAACATCGGCGTGTCGGCACTTCCGGCGCCGGATACGGGGACGGTTTCGGAGCTGCCGGCCATCTGGAAAGGCGGAGAAGGCAGACCTTCCACAGTAATGCTGACGATCCGGATTCCGGGCGGAGAGCCGCTGTCGGAGATCGCGCTCAAATCGCGCTCGATCAACCGGTGGTGGGTGATTTCCGGCGTCACGCTCGAAGGGGTGCGGGACGGGAAAACCGTGAAACTGGCCGCGAAGCCGTGGTTCGTGCGCGGTGAAGACGACACGCCGAAGGTGTTTGCTATCTAGCTGATTCACGGTGCCGAGGGGTTCTCCGAGTACCGGCTCTCGCTGCGCCGTCCGCACGGCTTCCTCCATATGGAGCTCTCGGAGCTGAACGTCGTTTTCGCCGGCCGGCTGCAGGCGGAAATCCGGCCGGAACGGACGCTTTTCCGGGCCGGCGGAACAGTCTCCGGGACGGTGAAGCTGAACAACCCGTTTCCTTCCCCCGTTTCCGGCAGACTGAAGCTGTTCGCGGGGGAAACCTGCGTATGGGAGAGCGCACTGGCCGTTCCGCCCGGAGAAAGCGAAAGAGTCTGGTCGTTCCCGGCGGCCAAGCCGGAAACGTTCCGCCTGACTCCGCGCTTCGAATCGGATGCGAAACTGGCGGCGCACTCCACGGGTGAGCTCCGGATTCTGCCGAAGCGCAGCCGATACCGCATGTCGGTCGGAACCGCCCACGGCTCGGCGCAGTCGGCCGCGCTCGGCTTCACCGTCCGCCACGACTGGAGCGATGCGTCCGGGCTCTCGGACCGGGTGCTGAGTTCGATCGTCCGGGAGCAGTCGCTCAGCCGCAGCAACTGCGGCGTGACCTTCGAAACCGCCGAAGACGGCCGTTACATGGTCAACGCCGACGGCGAGACGCTGAAGAACATCGCCATGCATGTGCCGCGGCGCCTCGGCGCCCAAACCGCCGGGGTGTTCGATGAGCTGAACGGCCACCCCGGCCTGGAGGAGATCGTCTACTACAACGAACACGGCTATCACACCTGGCACGTCAGAGGATTGGCCGATTACAGCAAACACACGCTGCGGCTCTACCGCGACTGGCTGAAAGAGCGTTACCGGGACATCTCTGCCCTGAACCGGCTCTACGGCACAAACTGCCGCGATTTCTCCGGGATCGAACCGCCGCGCAAATTCACGGGCCCGTCCGCCGCCTGGTTCGACTGGATGGAGTTCCGGCGTTACAGCGTCGCACAATATTTCCGGGAGGCCTACAGCCTGATCAAGCCGCACCTGCCGGATACGCCGATTATGCCCAAGCCGATCAATTTCGATTATTACGCCGTCAGCACAGCCGCCGACCCGTGGCTGCTGCGCGATGCGTGCGATGTCTATGGATACGACATCTATCCTTTTCAGCGCGAAGGATATCTCGATCCGGCGATGAGCCTGGATTTTCACCGCACGCAGGTCGGGGAACGGCCGCTGAAATTTCTGGAATCGAATTTTGAGTTCCGCCGCGTGAACCAGACGGAGAAGAGTTCGGCGGATATGCACCTGCTGTATATGCCCGCCTTCCTGCGCGGGCTCAAAGGGGTCTATTTCTACTGCTGGCATCAGGCGTGGACGCAGAATCACCGCCGCTTCTGGCTGTGCGGACCGGACGGAGTGCTGACGCCGCAGGGACGCGGCGCGGCGCAGGTTGCGAAGGCCGCCCAGACGCTCGCCCCGGTCCTGATGACCGGCCGGGTTCCGCCGGCGACGGCGGCAGTCTATTTTCCGTGGGAGGAGATCTCTCAGACGCCGAACGTCGCGCCGATATCGGCCATGCGCGGGGCCTACAAGCTCATGACCCAGCTTCACTACCCGACCGATATCATCAGCCATCACAATATTGCGGCCGGAGAGCTGACCCGGTATCGGGTCCTGCTGCTGCCGCTCTCCCGCCACCTGCGGCCGGAGACGGCGCAGAGAATCGCGGAATTCGTCCGGGCCGGCGGAATCCTGATCGCCGAATACCAGGCCGGGCGCTTCGACCAGTTCCACCGCGAAACGGATTCCCTCCGCGGGCTGCTGGGCGGAAAATCGCTCGGCACGACCGATGCGTTCAAGAGCTTCGACGCCGGAGATGACAAAGGGATCAGGCTTTACGCGCCGATCACGAAGGAGACGCCGTTCGGCTGGCGGCACCGCCCGAACGTCGAGCCGATCGACCGGGCCGAAAGAATCGCCGCCGCCGCCGATGCGGAAATACCGGCCCGCTTCCCGGACGGCTCCCCGGCGGCGATCGAACGGACGGCCGGCAGAGGGCGGGTGCTCTACTTTGCCGCGACCTTCTTCAATTCGTACCGGAATTACTTCTACACGCTGAACACGCTGCCGAATCCGGCGACGCGCGGAAACGAGATCATCAACGTCGGAGACCCGGCGTACCGCCGGCTGCTCCGCGCATTCCTCGACCGCTGCGAAGTGCGTCCGCCGATGCGGCCGGCGCTCGGTTCCGACGATGTCGAAACGGACGATTCGCCATTCCAGATCCTCTCCCGCTTCGGCAATGCGGAGTGCATTCTCTTCGGCATCGCCAACTGGGGGCCGCACGAGCGGCATGCGGTTGCATTCGAAGCGGATGTCCCGTTTGAAATCCGGCGGCTCTTTGTAATGGACACGGTCCGCGAAACGCTCAAAGAACTTCCGTTCCGCTGTGAAAAAGGAGTGCTGTCGACGACGCTGCCGCAGCTCGACAAAAGCCTGGTGCTGATCGCGATGCGGAATGCCGGACCGCTGCTGGCCGTCGCTTCGCAGCCCGGCGAAGGCAAACCGGTCGCGGTCCGGGTCATGAACTTCCTGCCGGAACAGGCGGCGGGAACGCTGCAGCTCCGGGTGGACGGAATTCCGGCACCGCTGTCGGAACCGCTCGCGTTTACGCTCTCCCCGGGGGAGGAGAAATGCTTCGAGCTGGAGCCGGACCGCGGTTTCGACGCCGCCCTGCTGCGCGACAAACGCGGCGAACGCCTGCCGTGGTACGTCTGGATCACCTACGACGGCGACGCCCGCGCCTTCGCCCGTGTCCACGCCAATCCGGAAGGGCTGAGCGCTCCGTAACCGGAAAAATTCGCATTTTTTTCCATTTCGCGCTTGCATCCGGTATGGTCTTTTCGTAAAATAACCATAGTAAAGCCATTCACCTGTCAACAGAAGAGAGGTTTTTCCATGGATCTGATCAGAACCCCCGCCGTGGTGATCGAGCGGCCGTTTGAAGCGGCGTTCCGTCCCGTCGCTCTGACCCCGAAACGTGCCGACACAGTGGTCGCCCAAACGCTGTGGAGCGCGATTTCGACCGGCACGGACATGAAGACCTACCGCGGGGAACAGCACCCCGAACAGTGCTACTACCCGCTCGTGCCGGGCTACGAAAACATGGGCGTGATCCTCGAAGAAGGATCGTATGCGCCGGACCTGAAGGCCGGCGACCGGGTCATGATCAACGAATGCCGCAAATACGGCGACGTCTGCGCAGCCTGGGGCGGAGGAACCCGCCTCGTTCACAAGGATTCGGACAACGCCGGAGGAGCCGGCGACCCGATGTGCAAGGTTCCGGACAACGTTTCGGATACGGACGCCGTCC